>Ga0194133_10002322_pt1 | contig 29760 bp, 27 predicted proteins | sample TA2KigOf40mmetaG_FD_155448 | JGI IMG/M metagenome (GOLD analysis project Ga0194133, IMG submission 155448) | Freshwater microbial communities from Lake Tanganyika, Tanzania - TA2015055 Kigoma Offshore 40m | ecosystem: Environmental > Aquatic > Freshwater > Lake | place: Tanzania: Lake... | reverse complement strand
ATTCCCATCACGCAGATGTGTGAGAAAGGCCGGATGGATTGGAGTCAATTGCCTGATGGATCAGGCAAACGACTCGAATACCCAGCGCCGGTGCTCGAGATTATGCCTGGCGATCACAAACATTAAAGACACCGGAAAGACAACGGAAAGGGTTTGGTACTGTCTCTGAAGGTGACTGTGGCGCGTTAGCGCGCCGCAGCTTCAGTCAAACACCGGCGACTCCACCCCCAGTACTTTGTGCAGCTTGGGCGAGGTGGTGGTGTACTGCATATGGATTTTCTTGTCCGGGAAAATATACGGCGCAGCACCAAAGGCGGCGAGTGCGGCCTCGTGGAAGCCCGACAGAATGAGTTTTTTCTTGCCGGGGTAGGTGTTGATATCGCCCACCGCGAAGATACCGGACACATTGGTCTCAAACTTCTCGGTATCGACGACTAATTGCTTGCGCTCGATATCGAGACCCCACTCGGCGATCGGGCCGAGCTTGGGTGATAGTCCGAAGAACACCAACAAGTCGTCAAGTGGCAAACGGCGGGTAACGCCATCTGCGCCGGTCACTTTGATTTCGGTGAGTGTATCGTTAGCTTCCTCGAAGCCGGTGACTTGGCCAACCAGCAGTTGCATTTCGAGTTGGTCGCACAGGTCGCGCATTTTGGCGACCGAGGCAGGCGCTGCACGGAATTCTTCGCGCCGATGGATGAGGATGACGGACTCCGCTTTGCCATGTAAATTCAACGCCCAGTCGAGCGCGGAATCACCGCCACCGCAGATCACGATATTGCGACCTTCAAAGCGAGCCGGGTCTTTGACACGATAGAACAATTGCTTGTTGTCGAATTTCTCGATGCCATCGACCTTGATGGTGCGCGGCTGGAATGAGCCAACACCCGCAGCAATGAAAATGGTTTTGGTGATGAACCGCGTACCCGTCGATGTCTCAAGATCAAATCGGCCATCATCACGCTTTTGAACCAGTGTGACTTCCTGACCGAGGTGGAAGGTAGCGCCGAACGGTGCGATTTGTTTAAGGAGGCTGTCGGTGAGCTCCTGGCCGGTACACATAGGTACCGCAGGAATATCGTAAATCGGCTTATCCGGGTACAGCTCGACGCACTGCCCGCCCACAGCGGCCAGCGAGTCAATCACATGTGCCTTAATTTCTAACAGGCCGAGCTCGAAAACTTGAAACAAGCCGACCGGTCCTGCGCCGACGATTACGGCATCGGTTTCAATAGGGGTAGTAACAAAAGTATTCATGGAAGTTAGGAGTCACGTACGAGCCACATCGGGTCCGTGTGCTGTGCGGCGGTGTAACGAACACCGACGCGTTGAAGGTCGAACGGATTAGCGCTCGAGGTACTGAAATTTTTCTTTCACGTCTTTCCAGTCGTCCGCGTCTGCGAGCGCGCCTTTGGATTTGGTGATGGAAGGCCATTTGCGTGACAGTTCAACATTCAGCTTGATGTACTGCTGCTGGTCAGCCGGAACGTCTTCCTCGGCAAAAATCGCGTTGACCGGACACTCGGCCACACATACCGCGCAGTCGATGCACTCGTCGGGTTCAATCGTGAGAAAGTTCGGGCCCTCGCGGAAGCAATCGACGGGGCAGACATCAACACAATCAGTGTAGCGACAGCGGATGCAGGATTCGGTTACAACGTGGGTCATGAGGCGCGTCCTATCGGGTTGTCGTGCGCATTTCGCAAAGCCTTGTATTTTAAGGCAAATAGACTGTACCTACCAAGCGGCCTCAGACATTTTCCAAATATGTAAATACCCTCACCGCTTATGCGGTGAAACAGCACCACCATTTTTTGGCAACAAAGTCGTGAATATTTTGCCAAGCCGTGCTGAATTCTAATCATGCCGCTTAGCGCGGGGCGTTCGTCAAGGGTCGGCCCGGCGCGATAGAATCGGCTACCTTTCAGAGGGGAAAATATGGACACATCAGCGGCGCGTGCTGCGATTTTTCAGCGGATTCGGCAGGCGCAGGGTCGGCCTGAGCAGGTATCGGACGCCGAACGCCAGCAGGTGGCGCAGTACCTCGCAGAGTCTAATCCAGGCCCCAAGCCGGCGATTGGATCCGACTTGGTCGGCCGATTTTGTCAGCAGGCTGAGCGCACCTCGCAAACCCTGGACCGGGTCAGCCATATCAGGCAGGTGCCGGCGGCGGTAGCGCGTTATCTCGACCAGCATGGCATTAGTCGGCAGGCGATTGCTTGGCGCACGCTGCAGGATTTGCCGTGGCAAGACAGCGCGATAGCAGTCGAATTTCGCAAGCCCATCAACGAAGATCTGGTTGGTATTACCGGCTGTTTCTGCGCGATTGCCGAGACGGGTACTTTGCTGCTGCTGTCCGGCCCCGATACTTTTTCATCAGCGGCGCTGTTACCGGAGACGCATATCGCACTACTGCCGGTGACTCGAATCGTCGGCGCTATGGAAGATGCATTTGCGCTCGCCAAATCTGAACGTGGCGAGTTACCGCGCGCGACTAATTTCATCTCCGGGCCATCGCGCACCGGTGATATTGAGCAGACCATCGTGCTGGGCGCTCATGGACCGTACCGCGTGCACGTCATCCTGATCGACGACTGAGGTCTCAAAGCAGTAGCGAAGAGATTGCGATGGCGCGTTAGATGTTCATCAGTAGCAGTAGTTAACCCATACTGAATCATGGCATTTGGCATCATTATTATTGGCGATGAAATCCTTTCCGGTCGTCGCAGCGATAAGCATCTGGCAAAAATCATTGAGCTTCTTGGCGAGCGTGGCCTGACAATGAGCTGGGCTGAGTATGTCGGTGATGATCCGGCACGTATTACCGCCACGCTGCGACGTACTTTGGCCACCGATGACATCGTATTTTGTTGCGGCGGTATTGGCGCGACGCCTGATGACCATACCCGTTTGTGTGCTGCCAATGCGATCGGGGCACCACTGGTTCTGCATCCTGAAGCAAAGGCGTTGATTCAGCAGCGCATCATCGAGATGGCTGAGAAAGATCCGATCAAAGCTGATCTCGGCTCTGCCGAAAATCAGCACCGTCTGAAAATGGGTGAGTTTCCGTTGGGCGCGGATATTGTCCCGAACGCATTTAACAAGATTCCCGGCTTTGCCTTGAACGGCCCGCAAGGAGGCAGACACTACTTTGTCCCCGGCTTTCCCGTCATGGCCGAGCCGATGATGAAGTGGGCGCTGGATACCCATCATTCACACCTGTTCCACGCGGTGAAGCACCTTGAAAAAGCGGTGATCGTCATCGACGGAATTGAATCAGCGCTTACGCCTCTGATGGAATCGATCGAAACAGAATTTGCAGGCGTAAAGGTATTCAGCCTTCCCAGTGTCGCTGAAAATGGTCGGCGCCGACATATAGAGCTTGGGGTCAAGGGCGAACCGGCCGGTGTCGAGCTTGCCTACGCGCGCATGCTGCAAGGCTTGGATGCGTTGAAACAGCAGTACACCGTTGACTAGACAGTCTGTATTGCGTGGACGCTTTCTATAGCGATTGCTTCGTGCTTCCCTTGCCACCGGGTCATCGATTCCCGATGGCGAAATACCGAATGCTGCGTGATCAGGCGGTGGCACAAATTCCCGGTTTGCGCTGTCATGAGGCGCCCACGACGAGTGATGGCGTGCTCGCGCTGGCGCATCATCCTCACTACATTCATCGCGTAAGCAGTGGTGCTTTATCAGCAGAAGAGCAGCGCGCGATAGGGTTTCCATGGTCGGAGGCAATGGTCGAGCGCTCACGCCGCTCATCAGGCGCCACCATCGCCGCATGCCGCGCCGCTCTGCAGAGTGGCGTGTCGGTGAATCTGGCGGGCGGCACGCATCATGCGCATGCTGATCGCGGACAAGGGTTTTGCGTGTTTAATGATGCGGCCATTGCGGCACGACTGATGCAAGCCGAGCGGCGCGTGACACGAGTTGTGATTATTGATCTGGATGTGCATCAGGGGGATGGCACAGCATCTATTCTGGCTAATGATGATTCGATCTTCACTTTGTCGCTGCACGCACAGAATAACTACCCGTTTGACAAGTCGCGCAGCGACTTGGATATCGCGCTGCCGGATGGCACGGATGACCGCCACTATTTGCAGCAACTTGATCATGCGCTACGCATGTTGTTCGATCGCTTCGATCCCCAACTGATCATCTATTTGGCCGGTGCAGATCCGTTTGAAGGCGATCGCCTCGGTCGCTTAAGCCTCAGTGTTGATGGTCTGGCTCAGCGTGACCGAGCTGTGCTGAATGCAGCGAGAGCGCGCCAGTTACCAGTGGCGATTGCGATGGCCGGTGGTTATGGGCACCGGATTGAAGAGACTGTCGCGATTCATTTGCAGACACTGCGAATCGCCGGGGAGTATGTGATCGAGCAGCCACAGCGGGTAGTGGGATGAGTACCCGTCAACAATTTCAATAATTGAACAAGAAAGATGAGTGGACTACGATGATTCAAACACCTACGCAACATACTGTCGACGAAGTAATTCGGTCGCGCCGCTCCATACGCGCATTTCTTCCGACTCCGGTCGCGCGCGAAGATATTGAGGCCGTGCTGAACATTGCCGCGCGTGCACCGTCGGGCTCCAACACGCAGCCATGGCGGGTGTATGTGTTGACCGGTGCTGCGCGAGATCGTCTCGCACAAAAAATCATGAATGCCTATCTTGATCCGGCCGAGAACGCAGCGCACGCCGAGGAATATCCCTACTACCCGCGGCAATGGGTATCGCCGTACATTGAACGCCGACGCAAGGTTGGTTGGGATTTGTATGCGCTGCTAGGTCTCACGCGCGACAACAAATCCGGTATGCAAGCGCAGCACGCGCGTAATTTTGCGTTTTTTGATGCGCCAGTCGGACTGATTTTTACGATTGATCGTGTGATGGATCAAGGGAGCTGGCTCGACTACGGCATGTTTTTGCAAACACTGATGATTGCGGCGCGCGCGCGGGGGCTTGATACCTGCCCGCAGGCGGCGTTCACGCAGTTTCATCGACTGATCAGCGAGACCTTGTCGATACCGAGCGATCAGCAAGTTGTGTGCGGCATGGCGCTAGGCTATGCCGACCCGAGCAAGCCCGAGAACACGCTACTGACCGAGCGCACGCCAGCAGCCGAATTTGCCAATTTCATAAGCTGACGCCGGCCTGCCAAATATGTAGTGCGAGTAACACACCGTAATAAAGCCGTTTAATTAGCGCTTATAAGCTTCTCATTTACTTGCCTATTTTTACGAATTTGCTAAACTGCAAGCCTGTTTTCGCACCAATATGGGGTCAGAAATGCGTGGTTTTTCGCTGAAGGTACTGCTGTTGACGGTGGCAACGGCAGTGGCCTGGCCCGTAGGTGCGGCTCCGACCCCAAGCCGCACGGGTGCCCCCGAAGCGAAAAAGAAGTCGCTGCAGGTGCGTGGCGCCAAGCAAAAGCGGGATGTGCGCGAAACCCGTGAGGCCCTAGAGCACCGCAAGCGTCAGATGGCGCTAGACGGCGTGGCTGTTCCCAAAAGTGCCGGCAAGCGACGCGGCGGCTACCAAAAGGTCGCCTTTGCATCGGCGCTGGCTGGCGTGCCACCAGTCCTGACCACGGGCGATTTGGCGGGCCTGAACCTGACACCGGATCCGCTCGCACTCAGCTCGAACGTGGCGCTGGTGATGGATCAAACCACCAACGAGATTTTGTTCGAAAAGAACGCCGCCATACCCTTGCCAATCGCCTCGATTACCAAGCTTATGACTAGCCTGGTGGTTGTGGAAGCTGGCCAGGATCTCGACGAGCTGCTCACGGTCACCGAGGAAGATGTTGATCGCGAGAAGTTCACCCACTCTCGTTTGAAAGTTGGCGCGCAGCTGTCTCGCGCCAACATGTTGCACATCGCCCTGATGAGTTCGGAAAACCGTGCCGCTGCGGCGCTGGGACGTAACTACCCGGGCGGAATTCGTGCATTTGTGGGCGCAATGAACACGCGGGCGCGCGAGCTGGGTATGGATAGCTCTCAGTTCAGCGACTCTACCGGCTTGAACAGCTCCAATGTATCGAGCGCGCGCGACCTCGCCAAACTGGTGATGGCAGCTTACCAGCACCCGCTGATCCGGCAGTATTCAACCGACAGCCGCTATGCGGTTGACCCGGGCGGCCGTACGCTCGAGTACCGCAACTCCAATGGCCTGATCGAGAGCTCGGATTGGGAGATTGGTCTGCAGAAGACCGGATACATCTCCGAGGCAGGTCGTTGCCTGGTGATGCATGTGCATGTGGCGGGTCGTCCGTTTGTAATGATTTTCCTCGACTCCAAGAGCAAGCAGGCGCGCTTGGCAGACGCTAGCCGCATCCGCAAATGGCTCGAGTCGCGCGGTGCTTCCATGGTATCCGAGCGCCGCTCCAGCCGAAGCTGATTACTGGCGCACATCGAAGCGGAGTGCTGGCCTACTGCGCACAAAAAAGCGACCTTGCCGGTCGCTTTTTTTTGGCTGGATTTGGGTGATTCCGAGATTTTCAGGCGCTCTCGGCTGCCCGATAGCCAAGCACCTCGGAAATACTGCTAGCGGTCGCAATCAGATCGTCCAGCCAGCCGTCACGCAGCCGATCGACCGGAGCAGAGATAGACAGCCCGGCCACCAGCCGACCCGAATCATCGCGGATCCCGGCAGCCATGCAGCGCACGCCGAGCTCGAGTTCTTCATTGTCACGCGCATAGCCGCGCGCGCGTACCAGCGATAGCTCACGTTCCAGCTTGGCCAGATCAGTGATCGAGTTCTTGTTATGTCCTGCAAGACCGGTGCGGGTGGCGTAGGCGCGCACTGCTTTGGCATCATCCACTGACAAAAACAATTTTCCGGTGGATGTCAGGTGCAGCGGCGCGCGGCCACCGATCGCTCTGACGACCTGCATGCCGGAGCGCTCAGAGAACGCGCGGTCGATATACACAATCTCGTCGCTCTGCCGCACCGACAGGTTGACGGTTTGCTGCGTCTTCCGGTGCAGCGCTTGCATCCACGGCAGCGCAGCCTCTCGCACATTAAGACGGCTCTTGACGATATTGCCCAGCTCCAGCAGACGCATCCCAAGCCGGTAGCTGCCCGGCTCGGTACGGTCGACAAAGCGCTTGGCCACCATATCGTTCAGGATGCGGTGCGCGGTTGAGGGGTGCAAACCGGTGGCGTTAGAAAGATCTTTCAGGCTGACTGGGTCGGAGTGGTCAGCCAGCACATCAAGCAGCATCATCATGCGCTCGATCACCTGGATCGAGGTCTTGTCGTTACTAGCGGTGGTATCGGATTTCATGGTGGGTTAGCGTCGAGCAGGCCGTCTTTATATCACAATGTGAAACGACATTTCAAGTTTGTCTGGTGTTCGATCAATCCTTGGACCCCGGCAAATTTATTTCATCACCCAGCGCTGTTCTCATACTGACCGCGGCAACGGATAATCCGGCATGTCAAAAAATGCAAGCTCGTTGAGGAGAACATGCGCGTCGGATTAATGGTGACCTGCTTGGTCGATGTGATGCGTCCTGAGATCGGTTTGTCTGCGATCAAGTTGCTGGAAGCTGCAGGGTGCGAAGTAGTCGTACCCGAGGCGCAGACATGTTGTGGGCAACCCGCCTACAGCGCGGGCAACAAAGCAGCGGCGCGCGCGCTGGCCGAGAAATTTCTGGACGAGTTTGAAGGTTTTGACTACATCGTGATGCCATCCGGCTCATGTGGCGGCACCATTCGCACTCACTACGCAGACATCCTGGCGGATGCGCCTGCCGCGCTTGAGCGTTACCAGCGTATCCAGCAGCGCGTTTACGAACTCACCGATTTTTTGGTGAATGTGGTGAAGCTCGATACCTTGCCTGCAGCGATGCCGACGGCATTCCGTGGCAGCGTGACTTACCATGACTCTTGCAGCGGGTTGCGCGAGCTGGGTGTAGAGAGCCAGCCGCGTGCGCTGCTGGCAAGGCGCGAGGGTATTGCGCTGACCGAAATGCCGCATGCAAGGCAATGCTGCGGTTTTGGTGGCGCATTTGCCGTCAAATACGGTGATATCTCTACCGCGATCGTGGACGAGAAATGTGAATACATACAAAGCAGTGGCGCCGACGCGGTGGTACTTGGCGATCTTGGTTGCATGCTGAACATTGAAGGTCGCTTGCGCCGCACCGGTGATCACACAACGCGTGTGTTGCATGTGGCGCAGGTACTGGCAGGAGATAGCTGATGCAAGTTCAGTCAATGCATTTCAAGGCGCGTGCTGGCCAGAAACTGGCCGACGTACGTTTACAGCAAAACCTGAAGAAACTAACTACCAAGTTTGTGACAGCGCGTTCGGCTGCGCTGACCGAATTGGATGATTTTGAGGCAACGCGTGACCAAGCGGTTGAACGTCGCATGCGCGCTATCCATCATCTCGATGTCTGGCTGGATACCTTCGAGCGCGAGGCGACACGGCGTGGCGCCACCGTGCTGTACGCAGAGACCGCCCAAGATGCTGCGCGATTAGTGGTAGAGATCGCGCAGAAGCACGGCGTAAAGAAAGCCATCAAATCAAAGTCGATGGTGTCGGAAGAGATGCAGCTCAATCGTGCGCTGGAAGCAGTGGGTGTAGTACCGATTGAGACTGATCTTGGCGAGTATATTCTGCAGATCAATGATAACGAGGCTCCCTCGCACATCATCGCGCCGGTAGTGCACAAAGATAAAGACGAAATTGCAGATCTATTTGCGAAGGTACATCAAAAGCCCCGTCTGACAGATATTCCGCAGATGACGCGCGAGGCGCGCGAGGTACTGCGGCCCCATTTTTTGTCAGCGGATATGGGTATCACCGGCGGTAATTTTGTGATCGCCGAGTCCGGGTCGGTAGCGGTCGTGACCAATGAGGGCAATGAAGGGATGTGCACCATCAAGCCCGAGAAGGTACATGTGGTGGTGACGGGTATCGAAAAGGTACTGCCTACACTGAATGATTTGGCGACCATTATGCGGCTGCTGCCGCGATCGGCCACGGGTCAATCGATCTCGAATTATTTTTCCTTGCTTACGGGTCCACGCGGCAAGGATGATCAGGATGGTCCCGAGCATATGTACTTCGTGTTGGTGGATGCGGGTCGAAGCCGACTGATCGGCTCCGAATTTGAAGACATGCTGCGGTGTATTCGATGCGGCGCTTGTATGAACCATTGCCCGGTGTACCAGAAAATTGGTGGGCATAGTTACGGCTGGGTGTATCCGGGGCCGATGGGTAGTGTGCTAACACCATCTTATGTGGGTATTGAAAACGCAGTCGATCTGCCGCAGGCCTCTACGCTGTGTGGCGAATGTCATGTGGTGTGCCCGGTGAAAATCCCACTGCCGGATTTGCTGCGCAAGCTGCGCGAAAAGCAGTTCAAGACAGGTCTGCGCCCGACCTTCGAGTATGTCGCTTTCGGCGTCTGGGCGTTTTTCGCGCAACGCCCTGGCTTGTACCGGTTTGCGACAAAATGGGCGGCGCGCGTGATGAAACTGATGGGCGGGCAGCAGCGCCTGATTCACATGTTGCCGGGTGCGGCAGGGTGGACAAATCAGCGGGATATGCCGGCGCCCTCCGGCAAAACCTTCCGCGAAATTTATCGCGAGCGGCAGCGCACCTGAGTTATGTCCGAGCACGAGCAGCCGATCAGCGAGTTCAAAAGTAAAAGCGGCATCAAGCGCGTGTTCTCCGCTTTTTTTTATTCGATCGACGGCTTTCGAGCGGCCTGGCGCTATGAGCATGCCTTTCGTCAGGAGCTGATGATCGCTATTCCTGGCGTGATACTGGCCTTGCTGTTGCCAGTGAGCCGTCTTGAAAAACTGGCGCTGATTGCGTCGTTGGTGTTGGTACTGATCGTCGAGTTGTTGAACTCCGCGATCGAGGCAGTCGTCGACCGGGTGTCGCTTGATCGGCACTCATTGTCCAAAAACGCCAAAGATCTCGGCAGCGCTGCAGTCATGCTTTCATTCGCGCTAGCGCTGGCCACATGGTGTGTGGTGCTTTATCCGTTGGTGTAGGCGCGTTCATCCATAAACGCGCCGGCTTACATCCCTGGATTGGAAAGCTCGAGATGAACTTCATTCACCGCGCGCACGACATCGTCGGATAGCTTGACCGCATAAGCATCAATATTTTCTTTCAGTTGCTGTAGCGTTGTCGCGCCGATGATAGTGGAGGCGACGAAAGACCGGCTATAGCACCATGCCAGCGCGAGTTGGGTCACACTCATGCCATTGTCCGCAGCGATTTTTATGTAACGGCGAGTGGCTTCAATGACACGCGGGCGCGTGTAACGCGGGCTCCAATTCGGCGGAAAAATCGTTAGTCGTCCGTGCGCTTTCGGATCATTGATGTACTTGCCGGTCAGCTGTCCGAACGCCAGCGGGCTATAGGCAAGCAGGCCAACCTGTTCACGGAAACAAGCCTCGTCTGTGCCGCCCTCGAATTGGCGGTTAGCCAAGTGATACGCATTTTGAATCGAGACAATGCGTGGTAGATCGGCATGCTGCGAGACGCTGCAGAATTTAGCGACACCCCACGCGCTTTCATTCGACACGCCAATGTGGCGAACTTTGCCTTCGTCGATTACTTCTTTTAATGCAGCCAAGGTTTCTTCGATCGGAATATGCGGCCGCTCTCGTTGTGGATCGAAGAATAGCTGGCCAAAAATCGGCGCATTACGGCTTGGCCAATGCAGCTGGTACAGATCGATATAGTCGGTTTGTAAGCGCTGCAAGCTATCGTCAACAGCGGCCCGAATATTTTTTCTATCGAAGTTGTTCTGACCGTTGCGTATCCAACTGGCTATGGTTGAGGGGCCCGCAATTTTGGTCGCGAGGATGACTTTTTGACGACGGCCGGGTTGTTTCAACCAGCTACCGATAAAGCGCTCGGTGGTGCCTTGCGTCTCAGCGCGCGGCATCACCGGGTACATTTCGGCGGTATCGATGAAGTTGACACCGCGCTCAAGCGCGTAGTCGAGCTGCTGATGCGCTTCAGCTTCGGTGTTTTGCTCACCGAACGTCATGGTGCCGAGACATATTTTGGATACCTCGAGATCGCTGCTACCTAGCTTTGCTGTGTCCATGTTGGTCTCCGGTGAGTTGTTATAGGTTCGGTAGTGATTTACTGTCGTGTACTGTACGCAATGTTGTTAACTTATCACCCGCCAAATGGCGTGGCTTCACTGCTTGAGCGCTTGCGCGCACGCCTTTACCAGCGCAGGCCCGCGATAAATAAGCCCGGTGTAAAGCTGCACCAAAGATGCGCCGGCATCTATTTTGGCGCGCGCATCTTCACCGCTCAGAATACCGCCGACGCCAATGATCGGAATCGTATCTTTTAGTTCTGATCGCAACGCGCTGATGACGTGGTTCGATAAGGGAAGTACCGGTGCGCCCGATAGCCCGCCTGCTTCATCGGCATGCGGCAAGCCACTGACAGCGCCTCGCGTTATGGTCGTATTGGTCGCGATGACTGCGTCGATTTGATGTTGCAGCAGCAGCTCGGCAATTGATTTGATCTGCTCGTGATCAAGATCAGGCGCGATCTTCAGTGCAATCGGTACATATCGACCATATCGATCTGCCAGCGTACGCTGCGAATTTTTTAGTGCTGACAGCAGAGTGCCAAGCTCGGAAGCCTGCTGCAACTGCCGCAGGTTTTTGGTATTCGGTGATGAGATATTGACGGTCACGTAGTCCGCAAACGGGTACACCTTGTCCAGGCAAATCAGATAATCATCTATCGCGCGCTCTATCGGCGTGTCAGCATTTTTTCCGATGTTTAAGCCGAGTACGCCTTGTTTATTCTGATAAAAACGTGATGCTTGCACGTTACGTACCAACGCATCGACGCCGCCGTTGTTAAAGCCCATGCGATTAATGAGCGCATTTGCTTGGGGTAGACGAAACATACGCGGCTTGGGGTTACCCGGCTGCGGGCGCGGGGTCACTGTACCGATTTCAATGAAACCGAAGCCCAGCGCGGCCAGGCCATCGATGCATGCACCATCTTTGTCCAAGCCTGCGGCAAGACCAACCGGGTTTGGAAACCAGATACCCATCACAGTACGCGGATCGGGCAGTGGTTTTGTAAGCCGCTGTGTGAATCCGATTTTCGCAGCGGCGCTTAGCGCAGATAGCGTCAGGTCATGGGCTGACTCGGGATCAAGCGAAAACAGCAGCGGGCGAACCAGCGGATAGAGCGAAGAGGCAGACACGTTAAAGGCCAGGCGAGATCGACCAGCCGATTGTACCTGCGCGGCTAGCCTAGTCTTCCAGCGGCTCCCAATGTCCGCGGCGCAGTGCCTCGATCGGCCGGAAGTTCACCTTGTACCGCATCTTGTCGCTATCGGCGATCCAGTAGCCAAGGTAGACGTAAGGCATCTTCAGCTGACGCGCCTGATCGATTTGCCAGAGCACGTTATAGGTGCCGTAGCTGGCTTGTGCGTCGGGATCGTAGAAGGTGTAGACCGAAGACAGTCCATCATCAAGCACATCGATAATGCTCACGATTCTGAGTACGCCATCAGGATCGCGAAACTCTACCAGTCGCGTGTTGACCTTGCTCTGCAACAGGAACTGCGCGTACTGATCGCGGCTGTCCTGATCCATGCCGCCACCGGCATGACGCACCGATTGGTAACGCAAGTAAAGCTCGTAATGCTCATGCACGTACGCTAATCGCGATACAGCGGTAGTGAGGTTGCCGTGCCTTAGCCATGCGCGTCGTTGGCTACGGCTGGGAATAAAGCACTCGGCATTGACCCGCACCGGTGTGCAGGCCTGGCAGCCGTCGCAGTAGGGGCGGTAGGTGAAGATTCCGCTACGGCGGAAGCCGTTTTTCACGAGGTCGGCATAGACATCCGCATTGATCAAATGCGAAGGCGTGGCTACCTGTGAGCGCGCCTGCCGGTGCTCCAGATAGCTGCACGGGTAGGGTGCAGTTGCATAAAACTGCAGGGTCGAGAACGGCAGGTCCTTTAAATGCGTCATGCGCTCGAATTTACACCAAGAATCCATTCCGTAGCGAGTGCGGCTGCCAAACAGCAATCGGCGCTTGCTCGATCGCAGACCGCATCTGCGCTAAAAAGGTTCGACGCGGCATGGGCTTGGCGCCAAGCGCGGCCAGGTGAGACGTCTCTTGTTGGCAGTCGATCATGGCAACACCCTCGGACCTCAGAAAGTGCACCAGGTAGGCGAGAGCGATTTTGGAGGCGTCGCGCTCGCGCGCAAACATTGACTCACCAAAAAACATTTTGCCGATCCCAACGCCGTAGGCGCCGCCGACCAGCTTATCGTCGTGCCATAACTCGGCTGAGTGGGCATACCCGAGCCGATGCAGCGCAGTGTATGCCTCGATAATGGCCGGCGTGATCCAAGTGCCGGCCCTATCTGCACGCAGCTGCGCGCATTGCGTCATCACTTCGGTAAAGGCGGTATCGAACAACACGCGCCAAGGGCCACCATGCTCGATCGCGCGCTCAATCGTAATTAGCCGCTTGCGCAAGCTGTGCGACACATGAAATTCATCAGTGCGAAGCACCATGCGCGGATCGGTGCTCCACCAAAGTATGGGTTGTGGATCGGAGTACCAAGGAAAAATCCCTTGCCGGTAAGCGTCTAGCAGACGTTGCGGTGATAAATCGCCCCCTGCAGCCAGCAACCCGGGCGCGCCCTCTGCCTCGGTGAGTGCAGTTTCCGGATCGGGAAACGGCGTATCGATGTCCAGCCAAGGCAGATGCATACTCACCAATCGAGTACAAAAAATGCACGCTTATCGTGCGCGCTAATTCGCCGACTCTCAAGACACTTAAAAATAATGAATAAATTCAGTAGCTTGAGTATTTTTTCTAAGCTCCCCAAAAAGGAACGAATATTGCTTTGACGCAGAGCTTTTTTAGATTCTGCACTCAAAAGGGGAGAGTTATGGATGCATTCCGCAGTGGCGCGGACACGCTGTTTATCTTGCTTGGCGCGATCATGATTTTGGCGATGCATGCCGGCTTTGCGTTTCTTGAGTTGGGTACGGTGCGCAAAAAGAACCAGGTCAATGCCCTGGTGAAGATTCTGGTTGATTTTGCGGTCTCGACGATTGCTTACTTCTTTATCGGCTACGGCATTGCCTACGGCGTCCATTTTTTCGATAGCGCCGAGGTACTCGCGCAGAAAAGTGGCTTCGAGCTGGTGAAGTTTTTTTTCCTGCTGACCTTCGCGGCGGCGATACCTGCAATTATTTCTGGTGGTATCGCTGAGCGCGCGCGCTTCCATCCGCAACTCGCCGCAACGGCGCTGCTGGTTGGCTTGGTTTACCCGCTGTTCGAGGGCATCGCCTGGAACCAGCGTTTCGGCACGCAGCCCTGGTTGGAGGCGACCTACGGCGCGGCTTTCCATGACTTTGCTGGGTCTATCGTTGTGCATGCGGTTGGCGGTTGGGCGGCATTGCCTGCGATCTTACTGCTTGGCCCACGTTTCGGCCGCTATACCAAAGACGGTAACGTGGCCGCGCACCCACCTTCAAGTATTCCCTTCCTCGCGCTCGGCGCTTGGGTATTGGCAGTCGGCTGGTTTGGCTTCAATGTGATGAGCGCGCAGACGCTCGATAAGGTCAATGGTTTGGTCGCCATGAACTCACTGATGGCGATGGTCGGTGGAACCTTGGTCGCTGTATTGTTGGGTAAGAATGACCCCGGCTTCGCCTACAACGGTCCGCTGGCTGGTTTGGTTGCTGTGTGCGCTGGCTCGGATTTAATGCATCCACTCGGCGCGCTGGCGACTGGTGCCGTGGCCGGCGCTATTTTTGTGTGGATGTTTACCCTTACGCAAAATCGCTGGAAAATCGATGACGTGCTTGGTGTCTGGCCGTTGCATGGTTTGTGCGGTGCTTGGGGCGGCATCGCTGCAGGCATTTTTGGTCAGCAGGCATTGGGTGGCTTGGGCGGTGTCTCGATCGTGTCGCAGTTGATCGGTACGGTACTAGGTATCGTGATCGCGGTGATCGGCGGTTGGGCAATCTACGCCGCGCTGAAGATGACGGTGGGTATTCGCTTAGATCGCGAAGAAGAGTATGAGGGCGCTGATCTGTCGATCCACAAAATTACCGCAACGCCTGAGCGGGAGGTGAGTTGGTAAAGACTGTAGAACACCTATAGGCGCGATGTGTCCGATCCGTGTTTCGCAGTGAGCATGTGATCTGCACATCGCGCACAAGTTGTTTCAGGCGCAAAAGCTTCTCAATGCTCAGCAGTTTTACTGCACGAAGCTACACGTGCAGGCGCTTGCGTATATCCATTGTGTAGAGCGGCACCGATCGTCCCTCGGTGAGCGCGCTAATATCAGCGAAGAATCGTTGCAGCGTATGTGACACAGTCGGGAAGGCGAGGTCTTGCCAGGGGATCTCGCTTTCACTGAACAGCCGACACTCAAGGCTCTCGGTCCCCGCGGCAAAATCAAGATCGAGCAAACGGGCGCGATAAAACAAGTGTACCTGGTGCACGTGCGGTACGTTTAGTAATGCGAACAAGCCGAGTAATTCAACACGCGCTCCCGCTTCTTCTGTCGTCTCACGTTGCGCAGCTTCCTCAGTCGTTTCGTTGTTCTCCATGAAGCCAGCGGGCAAGGTCCAGTAGCCACGTCTTGGCTCAATCGCGCGTTTGCACAGTAGCACTTGTTGATCAGCTTGCCACCACGGGATGGTGCCAATCACCAGCTTTGGATTTTGGTAATGCACTGTGCCGCAGTCGGCGCAGACATGGCGTAAGCGGTTGTCATCATCGGGAATGACAAGCGACACTGGCTGTCCACAATCAGAACAGTAGTGCATCGGTTTGAGGGAGGGGTCGGGTGCCGGCATGAGCGAGAACAAAAGGCAAGTCGAGTGTAACACCAAGCATTGTGATGGCAATGATGATCGTGCTTGCGCCGCTTGCTGACTTGGACTAGACTTCGGCCTCTCAGACGCGGGGTGGAGCAGTCTGGCAGCTCGTCGGGCTCATAACCCGAAGGTCACAGGTTCAAATCCTGTCCCCGCAACCAAATTTATGAAGCCCGGCCTCGAAAGAGCCGGGCTTTTGTGTAGAAGGCGCCGCGCGCGCTGGCAATGACAAGCGCAGTGAACTGCCCTATAATCCGCGTCAGTTGCGGTCAGGGTGGAACTGCTGAACAGAAGGCAGCTCGTAGGATCGCTAGTCTCACCGGCACACAAGCGCCTGCGGCCCCAGATAAAAAATCAACAAGCTGGCCCCGGGCTTGCCAGCACCATAACCAGAATGTTTCCCGCCTGCGGCTAGATAAAAGCAGGCATTGATCTTTGGCAGCTCACTGCAACCAAACAGCGTCACCAACATCGTAGATGAATACATCTGAGGCGAAACGAGTCCTCGAAACCGCGCTGCTTTGCGCGCACGAGGCATTGACGGTCAATGACCTAAGAAAATTGTTTTCTGTCGCCGAAGGCGAAGAGTCCGCGTTGGAGGCCGATGCCATCAAGGAGATTCTCGCTGAGTTGCAGCAGGATTGGTCGGGGCGTGGCATCGAGCTGGTGCCGCTATCTACCGGTTGGCGATTTCAGAGTCGCTCCGAGATGAAGATTTTTCTTGACCGCCTGAACCCGGAGAAGCCGCCGAAATACACGCGTGCGACATTAGAGACGCTGGCCATCATCGCCTACCGCCAACCGGTGACGCGTGGCGATATTGAAGAAATCAGAGGAGTTGCCGTCAACTCGCAGACCATCAAGCTTCTGGAAGACCGCGGCTGGGTCGATGCAATTGGTCACCGCGACGTGCCGGGGCGCCCCGAGTTACTGGCCACCACCAAACAATTTTTGGATGACCTTGGTCTTTCCTCGCTTGAAGATTTGCCGCCATTGCAGCAAATGGGTGAGGAGCAGTTGCCGGGTAGCCTGGAAAATGCAGCGCAACTGATGGAGCACAATCTGCAAGCCAGTTTAGACCAAGCATCAATCGATTTTTCCGTCGACGACAGCGCCGACTCGAGTGATTCGCAAGCGATCACGGTGCAGCAAGCTGACGCCGAACAATCCCAGTCGGAACCTGATAATGACCGCCCACCTACCCACTGATTCGCCAGCCCCCGGCGTGGACGCCGATCTGGCTGAGCCGCAACCGAGGGCCGCCGACGCACCCGCCTCAGACGAGCAGGCTGCGGACGCTAAAAATCAACGACGTGGGGTGCGAGGCCCACGCGCCCTAAGGCGAGCCCGAACCCAGGAGCGCTCTTCTGAAGCAACTGCAGACAACCCAACCGCGCAGCCGCGAGAGCAGCGAGAGCAGCGGGAGCCACGACGTGGCAAGCAACACCCCCGCCAGCAGGGCCAAGCAAGCCATCAGCCTAATCAGACTCAGCCAGGGCAGCCGCGAGAGCAGCGACGTTCCAACAGCAACTCGCAGCATTCGCACAATGGTCAGCACGGTCAGCACGACCGTCAGCATCAGGGTCGCCATAAATCAGCGCAATCCGGACCGAGGCCCCCGCAGCGTGGCAAGGTTATTGGCGATCCTGATGCCGCGTTCAGTTTTGTGACCTCGGACACTTTCGATCAATTGGCAACTGCAGAAGACGCGGCACAGCGCGCGCGCCACCACAAGCCTGTGCGGCGCGACCTGACCGCAGACGACGACGCGCCAAAACTGCACAAGGTGTTGGCTGACGCGGGTCTTGGATCACGTCGCGACATGGAAGAATTGATTATCGCTGGGCGGGTATCGGTCAATGGTGAGCCGGCGCATATCGGGCAACGCATTTTGCCGACCGATCAGGTGCGCATCAACGGCAAGCCGGTACAGCGCAAGATCAGCACCAAGCCGCCGCGCGTGTTGGTGTATCACAAGCCGGCGGGCGAGATTGTCAGCAGCAGTGACCCCGAGGGTCGCGCCAGCGTGTTCGATCGACTGCCGCCGATCAAGATCGGTAAATGGTTGGCAGTAGGCCGGCTTGACTTCAATACTGAGGGATTACTGTTGTTCACTACCTCGGGCGATCTTGCCAACAAGCTCATGCATCCACGCTACGGTATCGAGCGCGAGTATGCGGTGCGCACCTTGGGTGAGCTGGAAGAGGGCATGCGGCAAAAACTTCTTTCGGGTGTTGAGTTGGATGATGGTTTGGCGAGCTTTAACAAGATCGTCGATGGCGGTGGTGAGGGCGTGAACAAGTGGTACCGGGTCACGATTTCCGAGGGTCGTAACCGCGAAGTGCGACGTATGTTTGAGTCCATCGGGCTGACCGTATCGCGCCTTATCCGCACGCGCTACGGCGCCATGAGCCTACCCAGCAGCTTGAAGCGCGGCCGCTGGGAAGAGCTCGACGAGCACGCAGTGCGCGGGCTGATGGCAGCGAACGGCTTGGAACGCGGCAAGCCGGCTCAAAAGGGTAAAGGCAAGCCACCGGGCGCGCGCGATGGCAGCGGCGCGCAGGGCAATGCCGGCTACGGAAACGCAGAGTACGGCAACAAGCGCCCGCAGAAGCCTCGGCAGCCGGATCCGTTGCAGACTGCCTTGGGTTTTCCTAGTGGCGGGCAGCCCGCGAGGAGCCAGCGCCGAACCACTGGTAACGGTACCGGCTCCGGTCAGTGGGGCGCAGATCGTTTCGGTGGTGGTAATGGTATGGGTCAGCGTCGTCGGCGCGGCTGAACTATCCATTTTGATAAGCCGCGTTTGCGTTGCAGCGGGCGGGTGGTTCGAATATAATCAGAGGCTTACTTGCATCGGGGCTTAGGCTTCGGTCACATCTGCCCGAGGCGCATCGCGCTTATCCCGGGCGGAAAAATAAAAAGATGGGCTGTTGCCCATTTTTTTTTGACGAATCGATCAGCGTTGCCGATCAAAACTTTCGTGGGCCGTGGGTATCGCAGTGGCCCGCTGTGCTGGGAGTGACGAGTGCTGGCTTACCCGTTGATCGAAAAGACCGTGACCGGTATGGGCTATGAAATGGTTGAGCTGGAGCTGGGCGCGCGCGGGTTGCTGCGAGTGTTCATCGACACGCTTCCTGCGCATGGGCGACCCGTCATCGTTGAAGATTGTGAAAAGGTCACGCATCAGCTGCTGCACGTACTGACCGTCGAGAACGTGAACTACGAGCGGCTTGAGGTGTCTTCGCCGGGGTTGGATCGGCCGCTGAAGAAGCTGGCTGATTACGAGCGCTTCGCCGGTCAAGAGGCCGCCATTAAGTTGCGTATGGTGATGCCGGGCGCGGGCAACCGTAAGTCGTTTCAAGGAATGTTACATGCGCCTGAAGGCGAGACCTTGAAACTTGAATTTGAAGGAACAGAAGGGCCCGCGATGCTGGAGTTTTCGCTGGCCGAAGTAGACAAGGCACGCTTGGTGCCTAAAGTGGATTTCAGGAGCCGTAAATGAGTCGCGAAATTTTGTTGCTGGTTGATGCGCTCGCGCGTGAAAAAAACGTCGACAAGGAAGTCGTGTTTGGCGCGTTGGAGCAGGCATTAGCGCAAGCCACCCGCAAACGTTACGAGGGCGAAGTGGATATTCGGGTGGCAGTTGATCGCGATAGCGGTGAGTTCGAGACTTTCCGCCGCTGGCATGTCGTGCCGGACGAGGCTGGCCTGCAGTTGCCCGACCAAGAAATCTTGTTGTTCGAGGCCAAAGAACAAATCGATGATATCGAGGTGGATGATTACATCGAAGAACCGATCGAGTCAGTAGAGTTTGGCCGTCGCTTTGCGCAAGACACCAAGCAAGTCGTACTGCAACGTATCCGTGATGCCGAGCGGGAGCAGATTCTCTCTGACTTTTTGGCGCGTGGCGATGCCTTGGTGACCGGCTCTATCAAGCGCATGGAGCGCGGTGACGCGATTGTCGAGTCCGGCAAGATCGAGGCACGCTTGCCACGAGACCAAATGATCCCGAAAGAAAATTTGCGTATCGGTGATCGCGTGCGTGCCTACATCTTGCGTATTGATCGCAATGCACGCGGACCGCAAGTGATTCTCTCGCGCACCGCGCCTGAGTTCATCATGAAGCTGTTTGAGCTTGAGGTGCCAGAGATCGAGCAAGGTCTGTTGCAGATTAAATCGGCAGCGCGTGACCCCGGCGTGCGCGCCAAGATCGCGGTGTTCACTGAGGACAAGCGTATTGATCCGATTGGTACGTGCGTAGGCATGCGCGGCTCGCGAGTGCAGAGCGTTACCGGTGAGTTGGGTGGTGAGCGTGTTGATATCGTGCTGTGGTCTGACGACCCCGCTCAATTTGTAATCGGCGCGCTGGCACCGGCGAATGTCTCTTCGATCGTGGTGGATGAAGAGAAGCACGCGATGGACGTCGTAGTGGACGAAGAGAACCTCGCTATTGCCATTGGCCGTGGTGGTCAAAATGTGCGTCTGGCGAGCGAGCTAACCGGATGGCAAATCAACATCATGACAGCGGAGGAATCTGCTGATAAAGCGGCTTCCGAGACGGCTGTCATTCGTGGCTTGTTCATGGAGAAGCTCGATGTTGACGAGGAAGTCGCGGACATTCTCGCGCAAGAAGGTTTCTCCACGCTGGAAGAGATCGCCTACGTGCCGATCCAGGAGATGCTCGAGATTGAAGCGTTTGATGAAGACACTGTTAACGAGCTGCGTAATCGTGCGCGCGACGCGTTAGTGACTGAAGCGATCGCGTCTGAAGAGGGTCTCGAAGGCATGGAAGAGGCGCTGGTCAACCTGGAGGGTATGGACCGTATTACAGCGGGCAAACTTGGGCTGGCGGGCATTAAAACCATGGAGCAGTTTGCTAATCTGGCCTACGATGAATTCGGCGCTATTTTGGCCTTGTCGACCGATCGGGCGCGTGAGCTGATCGAGGGCGAGTTCAAAGATGTCACTGATGAAGAAATGCGGTCCATCGATGCCAAGTATGACGACCGCGCAAAAGCGTTACAGGCGCATGTATGGGGACTTGCCGAGAGCAAGTAAGCAGACCGTCAACCCCCGGTGAAGCGTCACAAGAAAAGAGGATTGAATGGCGAGTAACAACGTAGCCCAGTTTGCCACCGAGCTGAAAATGCCGGCAGATTTGCTGCTCAAGCAGTTACGTGATGCGGGTGTCGAGAAGCACTCGGCGGACGACGCATTGTCGAAAGAAGACAAAGACAAACTGCTCGGTCATTTGCGCAAGGTGCATGGCGCGACCGGTGACGGCGAAAAGAAGAAGATTACGCTGACTCGTAAAGAAACCACCGAAATCAAGCAGGCCGACTCGAGCGGAAAATCACGCACCATTCAGGTAGAGGTTCGCAAGAAGCGCACCTTCGTCAAGCGTGACGAGGTCGCGCCAGAGGCGCCGCCCGCGCCCATTATTGACGAGGCCGAGCAGGAGCGTCGCAGCGAAGAATCACGTCGTCAGTCTGAGCTGATCGCGCGGCAAGAGGCTGAGTTGCGCGAGAAGCAGCAACAGCTTGAGCGCCTGGAGGCTGAGCGTGTTGCGGCCCAAGTCAGCGAGGCCGAGCAGCGCCAGGAAGCGGTTGCTGCTGGCGCAGAGGCTCAAGCCGAGCTGGCCAAGCGCGAGAAAGAAGCCGCAGACCGTGTCGTCGCGGCAGAGAATGCGCGAAAAGCAGTAGCAGACGAAGTAGCGCAAATCAAAGCGATGATGACGCAGCCGCGTAAGGTGATTAAAGCGCCCGAGCCGCCGCCTGCGGCAGCGCGTGCTGAGGGTACCTTGCGTCGCCCGGCAACGACCGCCAAGCCCGGCGAGAAGAGCGGCGACAAAAAACCTGGTGAGAAAAAATCCATCAAGTCGGCAAATGTATCGTCGACCTGGCAAGAAGAAAAGAAACGTCCCGGCGGACTCAAAACGCGCGGCGCACCCACCGGTGGCCGCGATGGTTGGCGCGCTGGACCGCGCGGCCGACGTCAGTCGCAGCAAGAAGATCGCGAGACCAATTTCCAGCAACCGACCGAGGCTATTGTGCGCGAGGTGCATGTGCCGGAAACCATCACCGTGGCCGAGCTCGCGCACAAGATGGCGGTCAAGGCTGCAGAGGTCATCAAGCAGCTGATGAAGCTCGGTCAGATGGTCACCATCAACCAGGTGCTTGATCAAGAGACAGCGATGATTGTGGTCGAAGAGATGGGCCACGTCGCGCACGCCGCCAAGCTGGATGATCCAGAAGCGCTACTGGACGTTGGTGCTGTTACTACCGACGCCGAGTTATTGCCTCGCGCACCAGTGGTTACGGTCATGGGTCACGTTGATCATGGTAAGACCTCGCTGCTTGACTACATTCGCCGCGCTAAAGTCGCTGCGGGTGAGGCAGGCGGTATTACGCAGCATATTGGCGCTTACCATGTCGAGACACCGCGCGGCATGATCACTTTCCTTGATACGCCGGGTCACGAAGCGTTCACCGCCATGCGTGCACGCGGCGCCAAAGCGACCGACATTGTTATTTTGGTGGTGGCAGCAGATGACGGTGTGATGCCGCAGACTAAAGAAGCGATTGCGCATGCGCGTGCTGCGGGTGTGCCGCTTGTTGTCGCGATCAATAAAATTGATAAGCAAGGCGCAAATCCTGAGCGTGTCACGCAAGAGCTGATCACTGAGCAGGTCGTGCCCGAGGCCTACGGTGGTGACTCGCCGTTTATTCCTGTATCGGCCAAGACAGGCGAAGGTATTGATACCTTGCTTGAAAACGTGCTGCTGCAAGCGGAGGTATTGGAGCTGACAGCACCGGTCGATGCGCCAGCCAAGGGCTTGGTGATTGAAGCCAAGCTCGACAAAGGTCGCGGTCCGGTGGCGACCATCATGGTTCAAAGCGGTACGCTGAAGCGTGGCGATATTGTTCTGGCAGGCTCTTCGTACGGCCGCGTGCGCGCCATGCTCGACGAAAACGGCAAGCCGATTAACGAGGCTGGGCCATCAATTCCGGTTGAGATTCAAGGTCTCACTGAGGTCCCGGCTGCCGGTGAAGAGACCATGGTACTCGCCGACGAGCGTAAGGCACGTGAGATTGCGTTGTTCAGACAGGGTAAATATCGCGACGTCAAACTGGCCAAGCAGCAGGCAGCAAAACTCGAAAATATGTTCGAGCAGATGGTCGAGGGCGAAGTCAAGAACCTCGCGCTTATCATCAAGGCGGATGTACAGGGCTCGCAAGAAGCACTGGTGGCTTCACTCCAAAAGCTCTCTACAACTGAAGTGCGGGTGCAAGTTGTACACGCTGCTGTCGGTGGTATCAGCGAATCCGACGTCAACCTCGCGTTGGCATCCAAGGCCGTTATCATCGGCTTTAACGTTCGTGCTGATGCATCCGCGCGCAAGCTTGCTGAAACTTCGGGAATCGATATTCGCTACTACAACATCATCTACGACGTGATCGACGAGATCAAAGCGGCGATGGGCGGCATGCTGACACCAGAGAAGCGCGAACTGGCGCTTGGTTTGGTTGAGATTCGTCAGGTATTCCATGTCAGTAAAGTTGGCGCGATTGCAGGTTGCTACGTACTCGATGGTATGGTCAAGCGCGGTTCACATGTTCGACTGCTGCGTGACAACGTCGTTATCTGGACCGGTGAACTCGACTCGTTGAAGCGCTTCAAAGATGACGTCAAAGAAGTCAAGTCCGGCTTCGAGTGCGGCTTGTCTTTGAAAAACTTCAATGACATCAAAGAAGGCGATCAACTCGAGGTGTTTGAGGTACAGGAAGTCGCTCGTACCCTGCAATAATGGAAATCTCTAGACCCCGGCCTACGCCGGGGTGACGAGAGCGAGATTCAATGGCCAGACACAGTAAATCCATCCCCGGCCGAAGTCAGCGTGTTGCCGATCAAATTCAGAAAGATTTAGCTGAGCTGATCGCAATGGAGGTGAAAGATCCTCGGGTGGGCATGGTGACGCTGACTGAGGTGCAGCTCACCCCCGACTATGCCCATGCAAAAATTTTTTTTACTACGCTGATCGATGATGCAGCGGCGGTAAAAAAAACATTAGATGGTTTGCAAAAAGCAGCAGGTTTCCTTCGTGCGCAGCTTGGTCGGCGTTTGCATATCCATACGCTCCCTGAGCTGCATTTTGTGTATGACACCGCGCCCTCGCGTGGTGCTGCATTATCAAAGCTGATTGATAAGGCTAATGCTACTCGTGCTAAAGACACGGACGAATAGCTGCTAACCGATATCAATTTAGTAGTCGGCTGCGTCTCGCCGTGAAGTGTGCCTCTGATTTTTATAAATCAACTCGTTGTCGATGAACCTGCCGAGAAAAAGCCAGCGTGTGCCCGTGCACGGCGTACTACTACTCGACAAGCCTGCGGGTATGAGCAGCACGCAGGCACTTGCCAAAGCAAAGTGGCTGCTGAATGCGCAAAAGGCAGGACATACCGGCACGCTCGACCCATTTGCTACGGGGCTATTACCGCTGTGCTTTGGCGAGGCGACCAAGTTTGCGCAGGACTTGCTCGATGCTGACAAAACCTACGACGCCGTCGTACACCTTGGCGTCACGACTACGACCGGCGATACCGAAGGCGAGGTGGTCGAGTCCAGACCAGTAGAGGTAAGCATCCAGCAGATTGAATTGGTGCTAGCGCAATTCTGTGGTCCTATCCGGCAGGTACCCCCCATGTACTCGGCATTGAAACGAGATGGCAAGCCACTGTATGAATATGCGCGCCAGGGAGTAACCCTGGAACGCGAGGCGCGCAGCGTGATCATTCATCAACTCGACTTGCTTTCCTATGACGCGCCGATGCTTAGGCTGCGGGTCGCTTGTAGCAAGGGCACTTATATTCGGGTATTGGGTGAAGATATTGGCAAAGCGCTGGGATGTGGTGCGCATCTGAAAGCATTGCGGCGTACCGGGGTGGGCAGCCTGAGTTTAGACGATGCTGTTGCATTAGACGATTTGGCCGCGCTGGGTGAATGCCGTAGTAACGCGCTCAAGCCACTCGATGCATTGTTAAGTACCTTACCGACTATCGAGTTGCATGATGAACTCGCGCGACGCTTCATGTGCGGACAGCGGCTATCACTGATCAAAGAAGCGCATACGACGCTGCTCAAAGATACCGAAACTCGGGTTAAGGTTACAGATATCTGTGGGCGGCTGCTCGGCGTTGCGACTCTATCGCTAGAGAGTCTGTTGACTGCGGAGCGTCTGGTTTCGTCAGTAGATCGTGATGACAACATCCTACCCAAACGATGAAATGATTTCTTTTATCTCAGGGTTAGATAGCAGTGCTTGCATCGCATTCCCATCTGGCCTCTCTGTAAACGCTTTGAATTCTGGGAAATGATTCAATAATCCGTAAGACTTTGCTCCGTCATCTGCTGAATTAATCTGCCGCAGGGCTATGTTTGCGAAATCGTTTATTCTTGGTTCGACAGAAAAAGTTATGCCGCCTTTTCCGTCAGGTATACTTTTGGTGCCGAAATCTTTACCCAATCGTTCCATGGTATCGGAAAATCCTTTGGACTCCTTTGACGAATTCATTGCCGATGCAAGTTGCGGCGAGAAAGTCCGCAGATAAAATGCCGGGATAATAGTCAGCTTTATCTTGGCGATATTTGTTTTGATTGCTGCTTGTTTTGCAGGGTCAGCGCTAGCCGCAGCTAGTTGTTGATTGCCAATCTCATCTATCTCCTTGGCAACGGCTTTGGCTAGAGGTGCAAAATTTTTTGACATTTGTAGAGAGCTCATAGATGTAAGGACCTGCTTGTATGCCGCGATACTAGCTTGCTCGGCATTTTTCTTAGAGGGGTTCTTTGGTGGAATGAGGTCGTTGAACGCGTGTAGTGCTTTATTGGCGGCAGATTCTGCTTGCTCTTTGTACGAACCTTGCAGAAACCTACTGGCTGATGCGGTAGCGGCGTTGTTAAGCCGCATAAATAATTTCTCCCCGCCGCTCTTGGAAAAATCAGCCTGGCGTAGATTTTCCGTTAACGCCTTGGCATGCATCTCGGTTGTCCAATCTCTGCCCTTGGCATTTATGTCTGCGACTTTATCTGCACCCAGGAGATTCTGAGTCACCGGTGTTGAGCGTTGTCGTGCCGCACCGATGGTGCCACCGGCATTTGCTAATCCCCCACTGTCCGGCTTTGGCACGCTGGGACTTGCATGAGTTGTTTTTGGTTGGTCGCGTGATATTCGGTGGTTTGAAATTTCGGAATGCCTTGGCGAGTTTGGGTCAGGTGATCGAGACCTCGTTGGCGATGCTGGTGAAGCCGTGGAGGGTAATTTGATGGGCGTGCCCGGTGACAGATCATGTATCGCAAGTGCAGCCATAGCCTTCTCTTTGGATGCGCCGTGACTCCGAGCCCGAGTCTGAAGACTTGCTGCGTGCTGAGGGCTGGCAGAATCGCCGTGGACGTTATAAACAGTGCCCGAAGTTATCTTTTCGGAATCCCCGACAGGTTTTCCCTGAGTCGGGGATTGCACTGCCGAGGTCCCTACATGGTGAATTGAGTGCATCTTGTCTCCTGAACTTTCGATGCCCGTTGGCAAGAAGGCTTGCCACGAGATCACATTTTTTTTGGGAATTTGCTGAAACTTCGCAGTTGTGTGGGTTTTTTTTATCACTTGTTCCATGGCTTATCGGCCAAGGTTTCATGCAAGCCATTGAAATTTCAAGGAGTTTTCTCAATCGAGGAAGCTCAACGTGATAAAATCTCGGGTTTTCCATTTTGATGTTTATCAAGCCCTCACCCATGACCACTGCTCAACGCGCTTTGCGCAACATCGCCATCATCGCCCACGTCGATCACGGCAAAACCACGCTGGTTGACCAACTGCTCAAGCAATCGGGCACCTTCCGCGAGAACCAGCAGGTAGATACCCGCGTAATGGACTCGAACGATCTCGAGAAAGAGCGCGGCATCACTATTCTTGCCAAGAATTGCGCGGTTGAGTACGAAGGCACTCATATCAACATTGTCGATACGCCAGGACACGCGGATTTTGGGGGCGAGGTCGAGCGCGTGCTGTCGATGGTGGATTCTGTATTGCTGCTGGTCGATGCGGTCGAGGGCCCCATGCCCCAAACCCGTTTTGTCACCCGCAAGGCGCTGGCTTTGGGCCTGAAGCCCATCGTCGTTGTGAACAAGATCGATCGCCCGGGTGCACGTCCGGAATGGGTAATCAATGCCACTTTCGAGTTATTCGATAAACTTGGCGCGACTGAAGAGCAGCTCGACTTCCCGGTCGTATTTGCTTCGGCCTTGAACGGTTACGCCAGTCTTGATGCCGAAGTGCGCGAAGGCGACATGAAGCCGCTGTTCAATGCGATTCTGAAGCACGTACCGGTGCGGGATGATGATTACGATGGTCCGTTACAGCTGCAGATCTCGTCACTTGATTACTCATCGTATGTCGGCAAAATAGGTATCGGTCGCATCAGCCGTGGCCGCGTGAAGGCGTTACAGGATGTATTGATACTGAACGGCCCGGACTCAACGCCGATCAAAGGCCGTATCAATCAAGTACTCAAATTCAAAGGTCTTGAGCGCGAGGTTGTCTCCGAGGCAATGGCAGGCGATATCGTGCTGATCAATGGTGTCGAAGACATCGGTATCGGATCGACAGTGTGCGCAACGGAGTCGCCCGATGCATTGCCGATGCTTACCGTCGATGAGCCGACGCTGACCATGAATTTCATGGTGAACACCTCGCCACTAGCGGGGCGTGAAGGAAAATTCGTGACCAGCCGTCAGTTGCGTGAGCGACTCGAGCGTGAGCTGAAAGCCAACGTAGCACTGCGTGTTGCGCCGACAGACGACGATACGATTTTCGAAGTGTCTGGTCGTGGTGAACTACACCTGACCATCCTGCTTGAGAACATGCGCCGCGAGGGCTATGAGCTGGCAGTTTCTCGTCCGCGTGTGGTGTTCAAGATGGTGGATGGTGTGCGCCATGAGCCGTTTGAAAATCTCACCGTCGATGTCGAGGAAGTGCATCAGGGTGGCGTGATGGAAGAACTCGGCCGCCGTCGTGGCGATCTGCAGGATATGCAGCCGGATGGCAAGGGCCGTGTGCGTCTTGAATATCGAATACCAGCGCGCGGTCTGATTGGTTTCCAAGGCGAATTCATGACGCTCACACGCGGCACCGGTCTCATGAGTCATGTATTTGATGTGTATGCGCCGGCAGATACTAAGGGTGAACTCGCCGGTCGTCGCAACGGCGTGCTGATTTCGCAAGATGATGGTGCGGCGGTTGCCTATGCATTGTGGAAGCTACAAGATAGAGGCCGCATGTTCGTCAGCCATAATGACCCCGTATACGAAGGCATGATCATCGGCATCCACTCTCGCGATAATGATCTGGTGGTCAACCCTATCAAAGGTAAGCAACTCACTAACGTACGCGCATCTGGAACGGATGAAGCAGTGCGTCTAGTGCCGCCAATCGATCTGACGCTGGAGTATGCGGTGGAGTTTATCGATGACGATGAGTTGGTTGAGATCACGCCGAAAAGTATTCGTCTTCGTAAACGCTTCCTGAAAGAGCATGAGCGCAAACGTGCGTCGCGTGAAGAAGCGGCGTAGTTATCAAGTGCCAGAAAATCATAAGGCGCCTTCGGGCGCCTTTTTCATTTGTGGTCCCAACAAACCACCCTCCGCTAGATAACGGTTTCACGTCACGCTAGCAGGAACAGACAGGTCCAAGAAGTCACCGATGGGCGCGTACTCCTGTGCAATGCAGGTTCCGATCTTTTGTAGATATCTAATCGAGGTGAGCAATATGAAACCAGTAACCGGGGGTACCGACCCCCGCTTAATGCAATCGGATAAGTCTGACAAGAAGAATAAAAAACAAGAGGGCAAGAAGAGCGGTGAGGTTCGCCGCGACATTGATTCTTCTGATGAGATTCGATCGGAGGAAGATTCAGGAGAAAGTGGCAAGAATGCGCCGAAAATGCACTCGAAACAGCCGCCGAACACTAAGGACAAGGAAGTTCATGTCGCACCAAACAGCACGACCTATGGCCCGTTACCCATCGCAGATCCGTCGTTCCGATCTTCCAGTAAACGCGAGGCCTTCCAGGGCAGGGTGAGGCGCGAAAAGGAAGTCGGCAAGCAGCATTGGCACCGCCGATGCGAAACTGATCTGAAAGAAAATTTTCCTGAATTAGAAATTTTGAAGTCGGCTCAGAGAAAGAAAGAACTAGTCGATAAATCCAAAGCAGCAGGTGCTCATCTAGAAGTGGCGCTTAAAAATAGAAAAGATGTTGATCTACTAGTAGCTGTACTTAATGAAAATCGATCAATTAGATCGCTCGATCTCGTCTGTGATTTTGGCGGCAAATCTACCAATCCCGCCGATATGACTCGTTCTCAACGTCAATTGATGGTCTTCCCTCAAGAAGAAGTGACGGTTCAATCTGACTGGCCGGATACAGATTCGTTTCGCAGCATCCTCGATGCCTGTAAAAATGTAGAGGCGTTGAACCTGAAGGAATGCTGCCTGACTGAAAAAGACTGGTACTCCCTGGCAGGGCAATTGCGAGGTACTTCGAAACTCAGGCGACTGGAATTTGGTGGGAAAACTGAAATATCCGAGTCTGGATTGGAAAGAATTAGTTCAGCTATTGCATCGAGAGATTCATCGCTTCGAGAACTCGTTATCGACGATTTATCTATGGATCAATTTTCCTTCGACAAGTTATCGAAAGCAACGTGGCTTCAAGTACGAAGTGCAACACGGTTTAAAGATTCATGAAACACCTGATGTGGGGTTTTAAATCCCAATCGTTTTCTGGGGCGGTGATTCAATTGATCTTCGATCATTTTAAGCTCGGCATC
>Ga0194133_10002319_pt1 | contig 29795 bp, 25 predicted proteins | sample TA2KigOf40mmetaG_FD_155448 | JGI IMG/M metagenome (GOLD analysis project Ga0194133, IMG submission 155448) | Freshwater microbial communities from Lake Tanganyika, Tanzania - TA2015055 Kigoma Offshore 40m | ecosystem: Environmental > Aquatic > Freshwater > Lake | place: Tanzania: Lake... | reverse complement strand
TTCACCTCTTCCCATTCCGAACAGAGAAGTTAAGTCCCTTATGGCCGATGGTACTGCACCACAATGCGGGAGAGTAGGTAGCTGCCATATTCATTTAGCCCGGTTGGTTTTCCAACTGGGCTTTTTTGTGCCCTTAACTTTCCTCCCCGCGATGAGATACTTATTGCAGTACCCGAAAGACAGGATAGCGATTGTGATCAGGTTCGTACCAGGGGGAATTCTTGAAAATAAAATCGAGTTGTGCCCGGCCACTCTTGGCGAAGCTGCTGTCCGTGGCCACGCGCTCTGCGAGTTGCTTTTTCAAGCCGGGTTGCGTTTCCAAATAAGCAGCGGCTTTGTCCTCGAATACATAGGCTGAGTAGCCCTCTTTTTGCCCCAGAATCGCGTCAAAGAAATTCCAGGCAAAGTAAGAGTCTTCGGCTTGGGGTTCGAGGGTTTCCATCAAGAAGCGCTTGCCGGGTTGGGCTAAAGGAATATACCAGTCTCCTTTCAAAAAGGATAATGTCTGCTTTTGCCAACTGACCTTAACAACATTATTAGGGTGATGTCCTTCATAGGGTCTTGCGGACGTGGTATAATCATCAATTCGATAGGCTTCTACTTCTAGGGTTGTATCTTTTATCAATTTTTGCATTTGAATGCCATTGGTCTGTAGTCGCTCGATCACTTTCCACCAGCCTTGTGGAATAATATAACCCTTGGGCGCCTCGATGATACGCTCCGGAACGTAATATCCATAGAGGGGGACAGTTGCCGTAAAGGGTTTGTTTCTATCGTAAAATAAACGAGGCTGTCCACTAATGGCGCTGGGCTTATTGCCTGACTCATATCCATAAAAGGTGTAGTTCGTAAAACGTGATTTATCTAAGCGCCAACTGATCGGCAATGAAGTGGCATTGCTGATACTTTTTTTATGCTCCTCCCGTACGTTTCGGATGGCAGCTCCATTGACTCCAGCAAATGAAATAAAGCATTCCATAAGTGCTTTGGTCGACGCTACCCGTTGAGGGTAGGGTTTAAGCATGTGGGTTTCCGGAACAAAGGCAAAACTGTTCCAAAGGGTAGCATAGCCACTGGTGTAGCGAGGACTATCCCAAAATTCAGTCCATCCTTTCTCCGGTTTATCACCGCCGATGTTCACATAGGGTATCAAGTCGTATCCTTTTGTTTTCATGGCTGCGTAGAGAGCGGGCTCAAAGGTCTCGTGCAAGTAAGTGCCCATACGGCCTCCCAATTTGGAGTATTGAGAAGTAAGCAGGGTCATCACATGTTGATAATCTGCTCCATTGCTTACGTGATTGTCAATGAAAATATCAGGGTCGCACTCTTGAAAAATGGCGCAAAAGGAAAAGGCCTCCTTTGAGTCGAGCTTTATAAAATCGCGATTTAGATCCAGATTTTGAGAATTGCCCCTCGAACCAAAGGCTTCTGGCCCCTCTTGGTCAACACGATAATAGGGACTGCGGCGCAAGCATCCCCCAATATTATAGACCGGTATCAGCGCCAACACAATGTTGGGAGGTAAATTCAATTTACCGGCCACAATGTCTTTAACGAGTAGCATACTGGCATCGATCCCATCGGGCTCTCCGGGATGAATGCCGTTATTGATCAAGATAATGATACGCCCCTCTTTTTTGGCTTGCTCCACCGAGGTATACCCTTGTTGACTCACCAGCACCAGGTGTAAGGGGAACCCCGCATCACTGGGCCCCTTGGTAAGCAAGCTTACTTTTTTGGAGATCCGGTCTAGTGAGGTCCACCACGAAACGATCTGATGATAGGTGGGTGTTTGCGTTCCTTCTGTTTGTTCAAAGACCGTAACGGGTAAGCTTGTTTGAGCGCTTACCCAAAAAGGCAGGCAGAGTAATATCCCAAAAAAGAAAAGGCGTTGCATCGGCAATTTGTTTGCCTTAAAAATAAGCAAAAGAAAAAGGCACCGAGAGGTGCCTTGATCAAAATCGTATATCGCGGGGAAATTGCTTACTTGCCGGCGTTCGTCTTACGGGCCAATTTACTTTTCAAATTAGCGGCTTTGTTTTTATGAATGATGCCGCGCTTGGCCAATTTATCGATCATGGAAGCTACCGTGGGGAATTGATCTTTCATACCCTTGGCATCGGCGGCTTTGAGGTCGCGAATGGCATTACGAGTTGTTTTGCCATAGTATTTGTTACGGTCACGACGTTTGGCGGCCTGACGGGCATCTTTTTTGGTAGCACTGTGATTAGCCATCTGATTTACAGTTTTAAGGAGGGCAAAGGTAGGGAGAACCCCTGTTTTGACCAAATTTATCCATTTTTTAATTCGGCAGGGATTCCCTTGCAAAACCTTACTAATTAGCCATTTTGAGCGATATTTGTAGCCAGAAATTCCCTGCCTTTTGTAATACCTTGACATTCATGAAGGATTTTTCTTATATCACCCAATCGCACCCTGCCTTTATTGAGAATCTCTATCGTGATTTTTGTAAGGATCCGGCATTGGTCGATCCCGATCTTAGAAAATTTTTTGAGGGATTTGATTTTGCGATCACCCATTCCGGGGCCGGCACGATCGCTACGACCGCCGCCCTAACAGAAACCTTAGCCGCTGTTGATAATTCAAGTACTGCCGGCTCTCAAACAAGCGGTATCGATTGGCAAAAGGAATTCAGTGTTTATCGGTTGATCATGGCGTATCGCCAAAAAGGACATTTATTAGCCAAGACCAATCCCATTCGTTCTCGTATCGATCGGGGGGCTCATCTCGAGATCGCTGACTTTGGATTGAATGAACAAGATCTGACTCGTCGGTTTGCCGCCGCTCAGTTGGTAGGATTAAAAGAGGCTACCCTGCAACAATTACTCACGCATCTTCAAAAATGCTACACGGCTTCTGTCGGGACTGAATTTACCTACATCAACGATCCGAAAAAGGCGGCCTGGTTGGTCGATGCGGTGGAAAGCAAGCTACACCAACCCCTTCCCGTAGAGACCAAGAGAAGGGTATTGGAAAAATTAAATCAGGGCGTTATACTTGAAAAATTTCTGCACACAAAATACGTAGGACAAAAGCGATTCTCGCTCGAAGGGGGAGAGACTACCATAGCAGCGCTCGATACCATTATCAATACGGCTGCCGAGCTGTCCGCAAAAGAAGTGGTGATCGGCATGGCGCATCGGGGTCGACTGAATGTGTTAGCCAATGTGCTTGGCAAGACCTACGAACAAATATTCAGTGAGTTCGAGGGAACGGCCAAAGTCGATCAAACCATGGGGAGCGGAGATGTTAAATACCATATGGGATATGGCAGCGAGGTACAAACTCCAAATGGGAAAACCATCAGTTTGAAATTGATGCCTAATCCTTCGCACCTCGAAGCGGTCAATCCGGTCGTAGCGGGTTTTTCCAGGGCCAAGGCGGATGTGCTGTATCATTCCGATGCCAGTAAGATCGTTCCCATTTTAATTCACGGCGATGCTTCGATCGCGGGTCAGGGTATCGTGTATGAGTTAATGCAAATGAGTGGGCTGGCTGGATACAGTACCGGCGGAACCATTCATTTTGTGATCAATAATCAGATTGGATTTACTACCGATTTTATCGAAGCGCGCACGGCCGACTATTGTACATCGTTGGCGGCCTCGATACAGGCGCCTGTTTTTCATGTTAATGGAGACGATCCCGAAGCGGTTGTAAAATGTGCCCGTCTGGCCACAGCATATCGTCAGCAATTCAAGGCGGACGTTTTTATCGACATGGTCTGTTATCGCCGTCATGGGCATAACGAAGGAGACGATCCTAAATTTACCCAGCCTCGTCTCTACCAGCTGATCGAAAAGCATGCAAACCCGCGCGAGGTCTATGTTGCACAGTTGCTGGCCGATGGGGATACCGAAATACAATCGCTGGCAAAGGATATGGAAAAGAAGTTCTGGCAAGATCTGCAAGAACGTCTCGATGAAGTAAAACAGCATCCCTTACCGTATCAATACCAGCCCCCCGAGCTGGAATGGAAAAAATTGCGTCGCGCCACTCCCGAAGATTTTCTATACTCTCCTGTCACGGCCCTCGAAGCAGAGCAGGTAAAACAATTGATGCAGGCCCTACTTTCTTGGCCTGCCGATTTTAAGCCATTGCGAAAAGTAGAGAAGATCTTGCAAGACAAGATCAAACTTTTTGATCAAGAGCAAAAGATCGATTGGGCGACCGGCGAGTTATTGGCCTATGCCAGTTTAGTGGCCGAGGGAAGAAGAGTTCGTGTCAGTGGGCAGGATGTTTCAAGAGGAACCTTCTCTCATCGTCATGCCATTTTACGAGATGACAATACCGATCAACCCTATAATCGTCTGTCGCGCTTGCCCGGTGCGGGAGGCGCCTTTACCATTCATAACTCACTGCTGAGTGAATACGCGGTATTAGGATTTGAATATGGCTATGCGCTTGCCAACCCCAGTGCCTTGGTGGTATGGGAAGCACAATTCGGTGATTTTGCCAATGGGACCCAGATCATCATTGATCAGTTCATTACCGCAGGGGAGCAAAAGTGGAATCGAATGAACGGGGTGACTCTTTTATTGCCACATGGATACGAGGGACAAGGGCCTGAGCATAGTAGTGCCCGTCTGGAGCGATTCTTGCAATTGGCAGCGGAATTGAATATCGTTGTGACGAATATAACCACGGCTGCGAATTTCTTTCATGCCCTGCGTCGTCAATTGGCCTGGTCTTTCAGAAAGCCACTTATCAATTTTTCACCAAAGGCCAACCTTCGTTTACCTGGCTCCTATTCTTCTTTGTCCGATTTTACGCAAGGAGGTTTCAAGGAACTGATCGATGATGCGGTAGCCACTCCCGGGCAGGTTAAAAAAGTATTGTTTTGTAGCGGAAAGATCTACTTTGAGTTAGAGGAAAGAAAAAGACGTGATCAGCGAACGGATGTAGCCATTGTACGTCTTGAGCAGTTGTATCCATTACCCGTTCAACAACTCGAAAAATTATATAAGCGATATGGGGCAGCGGTCTGGTATTGGGTGCAAGAGGAGCCGCAAAATATGGGGGCGGCCTCTTTCTTGAAGATGAATTGCCGAACGATTCCCTTTGGGGTAATCAGTCGTCAGCCCTCTGCCTCTACGGCTACGGGGTATCAAAAAGTACATGCTCAAGAACAGAACGAACTGATCGAAACCGCATTTACTATCTAATCTAGTAAACTTGTTATATGATAGAGATCAAAGTGCCTACAGTTGGAGAGTCGATCACCGAGGTGCAATTACTTCGCTGGAATAAGAAATCTGGAGACTATGTAGAGCGAGACGAAGTGATTGCTGAACTTGAAAGCGAGAAAGCCACCTTCGAGGTCAATGCTGAGCAAGCCGGTCTATTGACGACTAAGGCAGCCGAGGGCGACACCTTACTGATCGGTGATCTGTTGGCTACCATCGATGAAAAGGCCAAAGCCCCTGCTAGTACAGACAATCCAGTTGCTCCAACGGCTCCCAAGCCCCCGGCGCAAGTGGAGATGGCGGCCCCCAAGCCCCCCAGCGTTGTTGCTGCAGCCAATTCAGCATCTGCTTCTACTGCGACTACTACAGCTTCTGCTCCCGCTGCGGTCACAGAAGAGGTTAAGGCAAGTCCGGTCGCCTCAGCTATTATCGCTGATAAAAAAGTAGACCCCAAAAAAGTAAAGGCCAGCGGGCCACAAGGGAAAATATTGAAAGAGGATGTGCTGGCCGCTTTGGCGAATCCGGGTCGCATACCCGCACCTGGTGCAGGACTCCACGAGCGGAATAGTCGTCAAGAGAAAATGAGCAATCTGCGCAAGACCATTGCTAAAAGATTGGTAGAAGCCAAAAATGGTACGGCCATGTTAACCACTTTCAATGAAGTGGATATGGGAGCCATCATGGACGTTCGGTCTCGCTACAAAGAGAAATTCAAAGAAGTACATGGAGTCAATTTGGGCTTCATGAGTTTTTTTGCAAAAGCTTGCTCCGTTGCCCTAACGGAATGGCCGGCCGTCAATGCCTCTATTGAAGGCGATCAGATTATTTACCATGATTATACCGACATCAGTATAGCGGTTAGTACCCCCCGCGGGCTGACCGTACCGGTTATGCGTAATGTGGAAAGTCTTGGAATGGCCGAGATCGAAAAAAGAGTGATCGAGTTAGCGGGTAAGGCTCGTGACAGTAAACTCACCACCGAGGAGCTGACAGGCGGTACTTTTACCATTACCAATGGGGGCGTATTTGGATCGCTAATGAGCACCCCGATCATCAACGCGCCGCAAAGTGCGATCTTGGGAATGCATAAGATACAGGATCGCCCCATGGCACTCAATGGCCAAGTCGTTATTCGCCCCATGATGTACATTGCCCTTAGTTATGATCATCGCATTATCGATGGTCGCGAGTCGGTGAGTTTCTTGGTGCGGGTAAAGGAATTGCTTGAGCATCCAGATCAGTTATTGATCGGTAAAGATCCGGTCAAAACCTTGCTCGAAATTTGAGTCGTTATCACGCATATTTAAAAAAGGCTGTTGCCATCCTGGCGTTGTACAAGGGGCAAGAGCCTTTTTCTATTTTTTCTAAGCAGCAGTTCTCGCTCGACCGGAGAATGGGCGCTACCGATCGAAGATGGGTGCGTCATTATTGCTACTGTTTTTTTAGGATGGGAAAAGCGCTTACTGATTTGCCGATCGAAGAGCGGATATTATTGGGCATTTTCTTATGTGGAAAGAAAGAGGATCCCTTGCTGGCCCTACTCAGGCCCGAGTGGAATCAACTGATGACGGTTCCCATAGCCGATAAACTTCCAGCAATCAATTTTGCCTATCCGATCGATCCTGCTCGAGCCCTTGATAGTAAAGAGCAGCATACTGCTCGAGTAGAGGAGGGGCATACGAGTGTAAATAGCGACCTTTCCTTACTGGCTGGTTGGTTGCAAGCGGTCTTTCCTTTTCAGGATTTTTTAAGTGCTACACTTCAGCAGGGCCACTGGCCATTGTCATTATGGGAACAGCCCCTGTTTTTTATTCGGCTGCGCCCGGATAAGGAGGATCTTGTTTGTGAGGCCCTGAAGGCGCAGCAAATCGATTACGAGAAAGTAGGGGAGTATGCCCTTGGCTTAGCGGCTACTACTTCGCTCGATAGTTGGCCCGGTCTTCACCGCGACTTTGTAGTGCAAGACCTTTCTTCTCAGCGGATCGCTGCCTTACTTAGGCACCTGCCACAAAATGAGATAAGATCAATGTGGGATTGTTGTGCGGGCAGCGGTGGTAAATCGATACTGGCTATCGATACACTGGGTCCGATTGAGCTGACCGTGTCTGATAAGCGAAAGAGTATCCTTAAGCAATTAAAAGAACGCTTTGCCCAGGCAGGGCTCACCGATTACCAGTTACAAGAGATCGATCTTACTAAACCTGTTCCTTCTTATTTCAATGATTTCTTCTCTTTGATCTGGGCCGATGTGCCTTGTTCTGGCAGCGGCACCTGGTCTAGAACACCGGAGCAGCTTTATTTTTTTGATTGCGATACCCTGGCGCAGTATAAGGAGCTCCAACGATCGATCTTACAAAATGCATTGGGGCGTTTACAGCCTGGCGGGTACTTGTTGTATTCTACCTGTTCGGTCTTTGCCATGGAGAACGAGCAGCAAGTTGCCTGGCTCGAAAAAGAGATGGGACTTAGCTGTATCAAGCAACAGCTCTTTGACGGCACCACACAACGAGCCGACACACTGTATGCTGCGCTGTTACAGAAACAATGCTGATGTAATAGCAGCACGGAGGGTACGTTGCATTAATGGTAAGTTGCACTAATGTCTGCTCAGTCCTTGACCAGCTTGATCGCCCCTATTTTTTTGTCTTGATCCCAAACCGTTATCAAATAAGTGCCCTTGGGATAGACTTCCAGCGAAAGATCGCTACTGCTCGAGGGAGAGCGAAGCGGAACCTGGTATCGACTAACGATACGCCCCGCCATATCGCTGATGGAGACTTGTAATTGGGAGTTGCTTCCCGCATAATTGACGATCAGCCTTGTGCTATTACCAGCCGGATTGGGATAGAGTTGTATGGTAGCTTGTGGAGTGGGGGGTGTTACACACGTATTCGTCAGTAAAACAGATGCGCTGTCCACCAATACGGATTGTCTGGTGGCCAAGGCCGTATCGATCCATTGTACAACACGATATTTTATAGGGCCGGTCTGGCTAGTTTGAATGCGATCGGTGTATTGATAGTTGCTGTTACGCAAGACCGTGCCGGAGGCTGGAACCACTTGCTGCAGGGTGCTATAGCTATTTTCGCCGGGTAGCATTCGTTGCAAATCATAACGCATACCCTCTACGTCCTTGCTTTTCCAATTTACTGTTACGGTGCAATTACTCAATTGCGCAGTTACAGTGGCGTACTCTGCCAAGAGCCAGCTAAAGGCCATTCGAAGATCAGGAATACCATAGCCCATTCTGTCGTCGGGGTTGATAAAACGACTGCCCGATCGTTTGAGCGCTTCGGCGATCTTCATATTGTTGAATTCCGGAAATCCCTGCCATAGGCAAGCACCAAGCCCGGCCATATTGGGGCAAGAAAATGAAGTGCCATTGGCCGTTCCGATGGTATTGCTACTTCCTTGCACCACGGCCGCTACTCCTACCGAAGCGATATCGGGTTTGATCCTTCCGCCGGGAGCGGGTCCATAGCTGGAAAAAGAACCCACTACCCCTTGTGCATTGACAGCACCTATGGCCAGCACACTGTCTCCATCCGAAGGGGTGATGATATTGCGCCATGCAGAGTTGCCTTCATTACCAGCGGAATTAAAAACCAGTAATCCTTTTTTGGCGGCCAAATCGGCTCCCCGCACCGAGAGGGTTGTATTACCGTTAAGTTGATTGTAGGTGTAATTGAATACCGGATTATCAAAATCAAAATAACCCAGCGAAGAGGAGATCAGGTCGGCACCGGTGCTATCGGCACGCTCCGCAGCGCAGACCCAATTGAATTCTTCGATCGGATATTCCGAGTTTACATCTTCGCTTCTAAACAGATGAAAGGAGGCCTGCGGGGCCTTACCCACGAATTGCCCCGGAATATTGGCAGCGATGGTCGAGAGGCATTGCATACCATGCGGATGATCTTCGCTTACCGAGGCATTACCGGATACAAAATCCCAGGTACTCAGTATTTGTCCGTTTCGATTTACGCTATCAAAGGCGCGCAGGGTGGTATAGTTGAAAAATCCTCCATCCAGCAAAGCGATCTGCATGCCCTGCCCGCGGAGTCCGATATTATGCAAAAACTCTCCTTTGTGTAATTTGATCTCGGCTCCGGCACTACCTCCGTAGTTATAAAAATCACCGCTAAGCTCTCCTGGTTTTGCGGTGATTTCAGCCAGGGGAATAATGCGCTGGGTCTCGATAAATTTATCATTTTCTTTTCCGGCACCCGTGCGGGCAGCCAGCCCAGCCGTGGCTTGTACAAAGGGTAATTGCTGCACGGCGGTAAGGGCTGAAGCGTTGCTGGTTTGAATACAAACGGCATTCAGCCATTTAGAAACATTGAGTATGGTGACACCGCTTACCGACCTCAGGCTGTTAAGATAAGAGGCGGTAACGGGCAGATCGGTACTGTCGATCGATAATTGTTGACTGGTTCTGCGCTGTAGAGCACGAGCAGAGAGATAGGCCGAAGGATTACTCAGTGAAAAGCTATTGCCCCCTTTATTTTTTAGCCATACAATATGACGAGTAAATTGAGCGCTGGCCGATGAAACGATCAACATACAAATACAACTTAACCAAATAAGACGGAAAAAAGTTCTCATAGGATAAAGGTAGGGAACCGTTCGATCAGTTGTGATCGACCATCCATTGTTTGATGCCGAAGCCTACGCGATAGGGTCCGCCACTGCCACCGGTATTGGGTTGGTATTCCCAGCACTCCAGCTCTCGGTATACCAGGCCGATCCCGGTCGAGAATCTGTCTACTGCCCGATTTCGAAAGGCATAGGCATTGGTTTGTACAATAGGAACATTGAATTGCTCGTCGGCTTGTTCGATAGTGATAACGCGATCATAGAGTTGGTTTCGAAACGAAAAAGATCCCGTAGTCTCCACGCATTGATAGTTCCAATTCGGCATATTATCGTCGTTGCTGAATGCGTACGTGGGCTCAAAGGGTTGATCAGGTAAAAAGCGATTCCCCTTCCACGTGTTCCCTGTCTGCAAAGGTTGTTGCAATTTTATATAGCGGCGATTGTCTTCGTTCCACTCCAAGCGCTCCAAGCCCATGGTGATTGAAAAACTGCCTGCTGGCTGCCAAGGACCGCTGGCGGTCGTATCATTTAAGTAACTTAAAATACGGTATGTCCGTTGACCCAGATTATCGAGATAACTACTATCGACTACTTGTTTTACCAAATAACTTCTAATGGCTATTTGTCTTCCAAATTGTGGAAACACCATCGAATCGACTCGATAGGTAATGAATTTTCCGGGTCGTAGCATCAGTACCGAGTCTACTGATAGCGGATAATTTGGCGTCAGTGGCTGAGGCTCACATCCGGTAAAAAGGAATAGCAGAAACGAAGCTCCCAAAAAAACAACGATGGAGTAGGTTTTTAACATGGAGGACCACTAACTGGTTCGTTGAATGATACCTCCCCCGAGTACATCATCGCCTTCGTAGAAAACGGCACTTTGCCCGGGGGCAATGCCCTTGGCCGACTCATAGAAGCGGACGTTTACGAAATTACTTTCCGGGTAAAGCGTCGATAGGGTACCGGCGTCTTTATAGCGAATCTTGGTAACGGCTTCCATGCCGGAACTGAGGGCTTCGTATTTCATCAAATTGATCTTGCCCACGGTCATTTCTTGTTGATCCAGATCACTTTCTTCTCCCAGTGTAACGGTATTTTTATCGGGGTCAATATGGGTTACAAATACTGGTTTTCCTAAGGCAATATCTAGTCCCTTTCGCTGTCCGATGGTGTAAAAGGGATAGCCTTTGTGCTTACCTAAGATGGTGCCCTCTTTATCAATAAAAGAGCCACCAGCCACCTGGTTTTCTAGTTCAGGAACCTTTCTTTTTAAAAAGCCTCTGTAGTCGTTATCGGGTACAAAGCAGATCTCGTAGCTCTCTTGTTTTTTGGCGAGTGCCGGATACCCAAAGTCGTGTGCCATTTGCCGAATCTCGGTCTTTCGGTAACCGCCCAGTGGCAATAGCGTACGGGAGAGCAGGTCTTGCTGTAAACCCCATAGCACATAACTCTGGTCTTTGGTATGATCGACGGCTTTGCTGATCACAAATCGTCCGTTTTCGTACTCCCTTACCTTGGCATAATGCCCGGTAGCGATAAAATCACAGCCCAGCGCATCGGCTCGCTTCAGTAAAGCTCTCCACTTAATGTGCGTATTGCAAAGCACACAGGGGTTGGGGGTGCGTCCTGCCAGGTATTCCTCTACGAAATTATCGATCACAAAATCACCAAACTCTTCTCTTATATCCAAAATATAATGAGCAAAGCCATGCTCAACAGCGGCTTGCCGCGCATCGTTAAACGAATCCAGATTACAACAGCCCGTCTCTTTTTTGCCCCCGCCACTAGCGGCATAATCCCATGTTTTCATGGTAATGCCCACCACTTCGTAACCTTGTTTATGGAGCATTAGGGCCGCAACGGTACTGTCAATACCCCCACTCATGGCAACCAATACCTTCCCTTTTGCGCTCATGGTACAAAGATACAATTGTGCCTCCATTTTTGCCCGATACTGAGTATCTTGGCAGTCCATAAACGATTTGTATGCGCTACCTGAAACCATTTTTACCAGTGCTGTTTTTTTTCAGCACTTGCATAGGATTATTTGCACAGGATCTTTCCTATTATCTTCCAACGGGCTATAACTATAATCCGGCTGTTCCCAAACCGAAAGACGTTATTTATCACGAAGTAGGTCAGTGGCATGTTACTCATGATCGCCTGGTCTCGTACATGAGGGCGCTGGCCATGGCTGCTCCCGATCGTATCAAACTCGAGACAATGGGGTATACCTATGAAGGTCGCCCGCAGGTGTTGCTGATTATTACCTCTCCGGCAAACCACCAGAATCTGGAGCAGATCCGTACTCAACATTTACAATTGAGCGATCCCGTTAAGGCGGCCAATGTCAATATAGAAAATATGCCCGCCGTGGTGTGGATCGGACATTCCATTCATGGTAATGAGCCAAGTGGTTCGAATGCCTCTTTGCTAACTGCCTATCACTTGGCGGCCGCACAAGGGCCCCATATTGAAAAGTTATTGAGTAATACGGTCATCTTGTTCGATCCTTCTTTTAACCCCGATGGGTTGCAACGTTTTTCTACCTGGGCCAATCAGCATAAAAGTAAGAATCTGGTATCCGATCCTAATTCCAGAGAATTCAACGAGGTATGGCCCGGTGGCCGCTTCAATCATTATTGGTTCGACCTGAATCGCGACTGGCTTCCTGCTGTGCACGTGGAAAGTCAAAACAGACTTCGTTGGTTCCATTTGTGGAAACCCAATTTGTTAACGGATCATCACGAACAAGGCACCAATGCTACTTTCTTTTTTCAGCCCGGTGTACCTTCTCGCGTCAATCCGCTGACTCCCGGAAAGAATCAAGAACTGACTGCTGCATTAGCTACGTTTCATGCGCGTGCACTTGATAGTATCGGCACATTTTATTTTACCAAAGAGGGCTATGATGATTTTTATTATGGAAAAGGATCGACCTATCCTGATATCAATGGGGGAGTTGGTATTTTGTTTGAGCAGGCCTCTTCTCGCGGGCATTTACAGGAGAGCTCCAATGGTCTGCTGAGTTTCCCTGCTACGATCCGCAATCAGTTCAATACGGCGCTCTCTACGTTAGAAGGGGCGCTGGCTTTACGTAAGGACTTTCTTGGTTTTCAGCGTGATTTTTACAAGCAAGTTCCTGCTCGTGTAGCGGCGCATCCTGTAAAGGCCTATGTGGTAGGTGCCGCTAAGGATCAACCACGCATTCGGGAGTTTGCTACTTTGCTCGATCGACATCAAATTAAAATATATCAATTGCCGGCATCACTTGTCGATGCGGATTTTCAAAGTAGGTACTCCTTTGTAGTGCCTCTCGATCAACCGCAGCATACCCTTATTCGTACCATTTTCGAAAGAACGGCCGACTACAGGGATAGTTTATTCTATGATATCACCTCTTGGACCCTTCCTTTGGCCATGGGGTTACAGACGAAGGAGCTGACCACTTTGCCTGCCTCGCTGGGTAGTCCCTTTTTGCTTACAGAAAAGTCTTTGTTGGACGATGCCGTAATACCTGATCTGTCCATTGGAGCCTCGACCTATGCTCTATTGGTGGAGTGGGATAATTTGTATGCACCTGCCGCCTTGAACCAACTGCTGCAAAAAGGAGTGATGGTCAAAGTGGCCACCCAGCCATTTGAGATCGCGACGAACAACACGGCTCGTCGATTTGAATATGGTACTTTGTTGATCCCCGCGCAACAATCCACTATGGGCAGGGCCGCACTGCAAGAACTGCTCAATACCTTGATCGGCCAATATAAGATCGTCGTTCATCCTGTAACCTCCGGTTTTTCTACTGCAGGCGTAGACCTGGGCAGCGCCAAGTTCGTGACGCTGAACAAACCCAGCGTTGCCTTACTGACCGGATCGGGAGTCAATGCCACCGACGCTGGCGAGGTCTGGCACCTGCTCGATCAGCGCATGGATATCGCCGCATCGCACCTCGAGCCTGCTTCCGTAAAGCGTGTGGATCTCTCTCGTTACAATACGCTCGTTATGGTCGGCGGTAATTACGGAGACCTCGATAAGGACAAGGTCAAAACTTGGGTACAACAAGGCGGTACTCTGGTAGTACTCGAAGAAGCAATTAACTGGGCTGTGCAAAGTGGCATCAGTACGGCGTCTTTTAAGAAAGTAAAATCGGCTACAGACAGTACGCAGTTCAGAGCATATGAGACGCGCGATGAAGTGGCCGGAGCGCAACAGGTAAGAGGAGCCATTTTGGGAGCTACCTACGATCCTTCGCATCCACTTTCTTTCGGCTATCGCCAAAAAGAGGTTAGTTTATTCAAGGCGAACAGGATCTTTATGGAAAAAAGCAAGAATCCCTACCAGACCCCGTTTGTCTATGGAAAGCAGCCAATGCAAAGCGGATGGATGAGTAAAGAGAACCGCGAAGCGGCCTCGGGATCGGCTGCAGTTACCGTTTCTTCACTGGGCAGCGGACGTGTTATCAACATTGCGGATAATCCTAATTTCAGGGCCTATTGGTTGGGAGGCAGCAAGTTATTCTTGAATGCGCTGTTTTTCGCACAGGTTATTGATCTGGGGGGCGCCCGAAATGGGGAATAATTTATTATGCACACTATTGCATGGCAAGTCGTTTCGCTGTACTTTAGTCGTTCAATCAATTTATGTCAATTTAAAAATCGAGCACTATGATCAAAATGCAAGTAATCGGGAATTTGGGGAAGGACTGTGTAGTGAACACGGTCAATGGAAAGAACGTCATCAATTTTACGGTGGCTCACACCGAAAAGTATCGCGACAGTCAGGGAAACCAGCAAGAGAAGACCACTTGGGTAGACTGCGCGTATTGGACTGATCGCACCGCCGTATCGCAGTACCTTTTAAAAGGTAAACAAGTCTATGTAGAGGGCCAACCTGAATCCAGGTCATTTCAGCGAAATGATGGCACCCAAGGTGCTTCGCTTTCGTTGCGGGTTAGGGATATTCAGTTATTAGGAGGTCGAGGCGAGTCCGTAGGGGGAAGTAATTTCCAGTCGGCCGCTGCCTCAGCTTCAGGAAGTGGTCAAGACAAAGGCGCCGAGGGGCCGGACGATCTTCCCTTCTGATCAGCTGCATTCAAAAACAGATTCTCTTCTATGCCCCGGTGCTATCCGGGGCATTTTTATTTGTTTCTTTGCTATTATGTCAACGGCTTTGATACCCTACGAGAAACTAAGATCATTTACCGAATCCATTTTTTTAAAGATGGGTTGCCCATCCGATCAGGCTGCCAATGCGGCCAAGGCCTTATTGTCGGCTGATCTTAGGGGAATCGATTCACACGGTGTAGCCCGGTTAAGCGGGTACGTTCGGTTATGGGAGGCAGGCCGTATCAATGCCAACCCCACTATTCGAATTTTGCATCAAACACCATCTACTGCAGTGGTAGACGGAGATAATGGTTTGGGCTTGGTAGTGGCGCAAGAGGCCATGCGAATTGCAATCGAAAAAGCCAGGCAGGTAGGTACCGGCTGGGTATCGGTTCAAAACAGTAATCATTTTGGAATTGCGGGTCATTATGCCATGATGGCCCTGGAGCACGATATGATCGGGCTGGCCATGACCAATGCCAGTCCATTGGTGGCGCCCACCTTTTCGGCAGACAAGATGCTGGGCACTAATCCAATTGCCGTGGCAGCGCCTGCCGGCATGCAGCCGCCCTTTGTAGCCGATCTGGCCACCACTACTGCAGCCAATGGTAAACTCGAGATCTTACAACGTAAAGATCAAGATACGCCGACAGGTTGGGTACAAGACAAAGAGGGACGTCCATCGACCGATGCACATATCTTAAAAAAGGGAGGGGCGTTATTACCCCTTGGAAGTGATCGCGAACATGGTTCACACAAGGGATATGCGCTAGGTGCTGTGGTCGATCTCTTTTCGGGTTTACTCAGTGGGGCAAATTATGCGCCTTGGGTGCCTCCTTTTCCCGCCTATGTCCCTATGCCGTCAAAACAACCCGGAAAGGGCATCGGACATTTTTTGGGAGCCATGCGAATTGATGCTTTTAGAACGGCTGAGGAGTTCAAGGCTTCAATGGATGACTGGATCGGTGGATTCAGGGCCGCTAGCTCCATCAATGGTCAAGATAATGTGTTGGTGCCAGGCGATCCGGAAAGAATCGCGCAAGAGCAGCGTTCTTTACAGGGCATTCCGCTAGAGGAAATCGTGTTGTCCGATCTGCATTCATTGGCAGATCGATTTGGTCTTTCGCTTTGATCTTTCGCTTTTATTTTTTACGCCGACCGTTCACGTTGGCCTTTCGATTCGATCATTGACGCTGACTATATAACGATCAGCATTAGATGATCAGGAGTGAATCTCCGTAACTAAAAAAGCGGTATTTATCCTTGATGGCTTTTTTGTAGGCTTCCATGGCCAGATCGTAACCGGCAAAGGCACAGGTCATGATCAGCAAACTTGTCTTTGGTAAATGGAAATTGGTAACCAGCGCATCGGCGATATTGAAATCATAAGGAGGGTGAATGAACATATTGGTCCATCCCTCTGAGGGTTTCAGCATTTTTTGAGCGGTAAAAGAAGATTCCATTGCTCGCATGGTGGTGGTGCCGATTGAACAGATACGATGTCCATACTCTTTGGCGCGGTTTACGATCTTACAGGCCGTTTCGTCTATGTGATAATACTCGGCATCCATTTTATGTTTGCTAAGATCTTCTACCTCAATGGGGCGAAAGGTGCCCAATCCGGTATGAAGCGTTACTTCAGCAAATCGAATGCCTTTTATCTCCAATCGTTTGATCAACTCTCTGCTAAAATGCAATCCGGCTGTGGGAGCGGCCACCGCTCCTTCGTGTTTGGCATACACGGTCTGGTAGCGCTCTTTATCTTCCTCTTCGGGTTTACGTTTGATGTATTTGGGAAGCGGCGTCTCACCCAGCTTTTCGAGCTGAGCGCGAAAACTCTCCTCATCTCCTTCCCATAAAAAGCGAATGGTACGGCCTCGGCTGGTCGTATTGTCGATGACCTCGGCCACCAGATCTTCGTTATCTCCAAAATAAAGTTTGTTACCAACGCGGATCTTTCGGGCCGGATCGACAATTACGTCCCAAAGTCGGTTAGGCTTATTTAATTCACGCAGTAAGAAGACCTCGATCTTTGCGCCGGTCTTTTCTTTGCGACCATACATACGGGCAGGGAATACCTTGGTATTATTGACGACAAAGCAATCCTTATCATCAAAATAATCCAGAATGTCCTTGAAGTGTTTATTTTCAATAACACCAGTATGACGATGCAGCACCATCATACGAGCATCCTCTCTTTTTTTCGCCGGATGCTGGGCGATCAGATTCAGGGGTAGGTCAAAGCGAAATTGTGAAAGCTTCATGCGTGTGGGTTTAGATGGAAGTCAGCAAACGCATCCCGGGCAAAAAGCCACGATTCGAAGAGAACCTCACCGGCCTTACGGCGCCGGGTTGGGTTAGCATGACCGCTTTATAGGCGTGCAAAATTACAAAAAAAACGGCCCTTTTGTTTAAATTTTTCTGAAAGTCTTGGTAACGACAGCTTAAAATTTCAAGTGCCGAACGGTGAGACCGTCGTTAATGAGTTGCTTTAGGGAGTCAACTCCAATTTTAAGGTGATTTTCAACGTACTGTGCAGTTACGGCCTTATCGCTTTCCTCGGTCTTTACACCCTCGGGGATCATGGGTTGATCACTGACCAGTAAGAGCGCTCCGGTAGGGATCTTATTGTAGAATCCCACGGTAAAGACGGTTGCCGTTTCCATATCGATCGCATAAGCCCGGATCTTCTGTAGATATTCTTTAAAGGGCTCGTCGTGTTCCCAAACTCTCCTGTTGGTGGTATAGACCGTACCGGTCCAATAATCAACCTCGTATTCGCGTATGGTCGTAGAAACTGCTTTTTGAAGGGCGAAGGCGGGAAGGGCCGGAACTTCTGAGGGAAAATAGTCATTGGATGTACCTTCTCCTCGTATGGCGGCGATCGGTAAGATCAGGTCTCCTAATTTATTTCGCTTCTTAAGTCCGCCGCATTTACCCAGAAATAAGACCGCCTTGGGTTCTATCGCCGTTATCAGGTCCATGATAGTGGCAGCCGTGGGACTTCCCATGCCAAAGTTGATGATGGTAATGTCACCAGCCGTAGCGCACTGCATAGGGCGGTCAACACCCATGATCGGCACCTGATTCCACTGGGCAAATAAGGTAACGTAGTTGCTGAAGTTGGTCAAAAGGATGTATTTCCCGAATTGATCCAGTTTAGCCCCGGTATAGCGGGGTAACCAGTTATGTACGATCTCTTCTTTCGACTTCATGACACAAATTTAATCATTTAGATTTGAATCATGATCGCACTGCAGTATCCGGACAAGACTCCAGCTATTCGACAGCGAAACAAGGACAGAGAGATCTTCGATCCGGTTCGAAAAAAATGGGTGTTGCTTAGTCCAGAGGAGTGGGTACGACAGCAATTTTTATTGCTTCTTATGGAGGCGCATCAATATCCAGCTTCGTTGGTAGCGGTGGAGAAGTCTTTTTCGTTGGGAGCCTTGCAAAAAAGATGCGATATACTGGTGTACAACAGAAAACAAGAACCATGGATGATGATCGAGTGTAAGGCCGAGTCTATTCCCCTCGATGAAACCGTGCTGGAGCAACTGCTTCGTTACAACATGAGCATTCCTGTACAATATTTACTGATCACCAATGGTCTGCAATGTATGGGCTGGGAGCGTGGTGATGATACCGTTGTTTCGCTGGAAAAAATCCCAGTATTTCCCGTCTGATCTACTGGCAATAGAAAAGTAGTCCGGCTATTTTGACCGGTATAATACTTTTCTATGAAAAAATTTTTACACTATCTAGCTTGTTGTCTTTTGTTGTGGTCATGTCAAAAGACCATTGAGAGAAACCGGTCTCTCGATCATGCTGAAAATATAATGCCTGTCGATTCGATCAATGCGTTTATTGCCAACGAGATCACCAAGACCGGGCAGTTTGAATGGAAGACGGCATCTGATCGGATGCTTTGGAGCGCGCTGGTGCATTCCGACTATATCGTATCACTGGGTTATCGAGAAACTGAGATGGCATCAACATCGGTGCTCATGCTGTCTACAGCTTCGGCTCTTAACGCCTCGCAGTCTGACCCTGCCGCAACACAGCCCATAAAAGAACAGTTGCTTGATCTCATCTTTTTATTGGAACGAAAGATCGATCCTGCTTTAAAGAGAGAAATGATCGAGATCTGGCCCGAGCCGGTCTTGCCTGTACTTAATGTGCGACTGACCTCGTATGAAAATATGCTACAGCTACGGTATTCTGCGTTCGTACGGTATCTCGAGCCCATGAATTATGAATCGCATTTGTACCAGCCCGCAACCGAAAGACAAAGTGGATGTGCAGCCAATTTGCCTGATCCCACCTTACGGGCTGGCTGGGACTATGGGGTGGTAAGTCCTTTTGCAAAGGCTTCCTGGAATTACCCCTATCATGGGTTATTGGATGCCTGGAGAGTGGCATCCGGTGCAGGTATCAGTGTTTTTTTGATCGATACCGGGATCGGTTATCAGCAGGAAAATCTCGGGGATCAATTCAATCAGGGGCTCTCGCAAAAGAGAAGAATCGAAAGAGTGGTAACCTTACCAAGAAGACAACTCTTTGGGATCATTAACCTGGGACCGGTTGAAACACCAGAGGATCAATGTGGCCACGGCACGGCCATGGCCGGAGTCTTGGCTGCTCCACGGGGGACGGATGGAAATATAGCGGGCGTTGCTTATAACACTAATCTCATTGCATGCCGTGCAGCCGAAGATGTTTTTATCGATGCGGCAAGGGAGGTGCGAGGGGTCAGTGATGCTTTTGTAATGGCAGCTAACCGTAAAGAGGTAAAGGTTATCAGTATGAGTATGGGTAGGATCACGGTGAGTTCTCAATTGCGTGATGCGATCCAATATGCTTACAATAAAGGAAAGCTGATCTTCTGCGCTGCAGGAACTTCAATGTCCTTCACTGCCGGTTGGGCAGGCGTCATTTTCCCGGCTACGATGAGCGAGGTTCAAGCTGTTACAGGTGTCAGGGAGGGGGGAGCGCTCACCACTTGCACCGCTTGTCATAGCGGACCACAAGTCGATTTTGTAGTAGTTATGGAAAGAACAGTCGATAAAAAGCATCCGCTGACGGTAGCTGACAGAGGCGATATTCCCTCTATCATCGGAGGGTCATCGGTGGCCACGGCAACTATGGCCGGTATGGCCGCCTTGGTATGGAGTCGATATCCCTGGTTTACGGCTGCACAACTGTTAGATAAGCTAGAACAACACAGTACTAATTTTCCAAACCGTCATTCGCAATATGGATGGGGGCTAGTCCAGCCGGCGCAGGCTGTCTACTGATCATTGTCTTTGCGCAAAGGCGAGATCAAATAAAAAAGCTGTCTCTGCTAAGAGACAGCTTTGTAAAAAGTGAATATTGTAGTATGGTAAAATTGAAAATACGGCTTAGGGGAAGATGCCCAACTCAGCATATATGGTAGCTACCTTATTGATCGCTACTACGTAGGCAGCGGTGCGCATGTCTGGTATCGATGGATTCTCTTTCCAGGCATTCATGATCTCATGCGTAGCATTGATCATGGTCTCTTCCAGTCCACTGTATACGAGATCTACTTCGTCAGGACCATGCTTGATGAGTTCCCTTGCTTTTGTATCCGCCGTTTTACCGCTCAGCTGTTCTATCTGGTTCAAAATGGTAGTATTGACATTCTCGGTAAAACGCTTTTCCATTCTTCCGTAGCGAACATGGCTCAGGTTCTTCAACCACTCAAAGTAGGATACCGTAACTCCTCCTGCATTCAGATACATGTCAGGGATCACGATCACGCCTTTTTTGGCAAGTATTTCATCGGCTTCCGGCGTAAGAGGGCCATTGGCACCCTCTCCGATTATCTTGGCCTTGATGCGAGGAGCATTATCACCATTGATCACATTCTCAAGCGCGGCAGGGATCAGAATATCACAATCCGCTTCGAGGGCATCAAAAGAGTTGGCTACATTGGTTGCACCGGGGAAGTTCAGAATGGAGCCTGTTTTTTTGCGATGTTGGAACACGGCCTCGACATTGAGCCCTTTCTCGTCTAAAATAGCGCCCTCATACTCGGCGAGTCCAATGATCTTAGCACCGGCTTTTTCAAAGAAATGAGCGGCCCAGTATCCTACATTTCCCAGTCCTTGGACAATGACTCTCTTTCCTTCGATACCGGTGGGGAGTCCAAGTTTTTTCATGAGGTCAGGTAGGTTGCAAACTTCACGGGTGCCATAGAAAACGCCCAGTCCGGTGGCTTCTCTTCTTCCGCGAACGCCACCTTGTGTAACGGGCTTACCGGTAACGCAACCAGCTGCATCCACTTCACCGGGGCGCATCGATACATACGTGTCCAAGATCCAGGACATCTCTCTTTCTCCGGTCCCGTAATCTGGTGCGGGTACATCCGTACCGGGGCCGATAAAATTCTTCTTGATCAGCTCGGAGGTATACCGACGGGTGATTCGCTCCAATTCACTCACGGAATATTTTTTAGGATCGATTTTGATACCTCCCTTTCCTCCACCGAATGGTACATTCACTATCGTACACTTGTAGGTCATAAGCGCTGCCAGTGCCATTACCTCATCTTGATTTACTTCGGCGGCAAAGCGAATTCCACCTTTACAAGGTGTTTTATGGTGTGAGTGTTGAACCCGGTAGGCTTCGATCACTTCAATGCTTCCGTTATCTCTTTTAATAGGAAAGCGTAGTTGTAAAACGGAGTTGCACTGGCGGATCTGGTTGAGCAATCCGCTGTCCCATTTGGTGAACTTGGACGCCTTGTCAAAACTTTTTTCGACGGCCCCAAAAAAACTGTACTGTTTGTCTGACATGTTTCAAAGTTTAAGCATTAGCAATCGTATCGAAATAGGTAAAATAGGTTTTATCGGAAAAGAAGAGGGTATTGATCTATCGCTTTTCCATTTTTGAGATCTTTTTATCGAGTCGCACCAAATAGAGGAGAAGTCCAATGAGTATCGTTAACATCACGGCGATCACCACATAGATTTGTCCATTACTGCGCATCACATTATCCATCGAGGAGCTAGCATTTTGTCCAAAGGACACCGCTGAGAGCGTTAGCAATAATACCAATAAGGTAGAGCGGGAGAAGAGATTTTTCATGACATCATTTTTTTATCGGCTAGCAATTGTATTCTGATCTTTAAGGTGGCGATCCATACCCCCAGCAAGGTCCAACCGATTATGGCGGGATAAAAAACAAGTCGCATCGAGGCGCTGATATCATTTTTTACGTCCAGGGCCGGGTTGCCATCATTGCCCGGGTGCAAACTGGGAAGGATCCGGGGTAAGATCCAAATGGCAGGAAATAAAATGGCGTAGGCAAAAATATTGTACACGGCACTAATGCGGGCTCGTTTATCAATGTCTGTAACAGCGTCGCGTAAAATAAGGTAGGCAAAATAAACAAGCAGGGCAATGGCAGCACCGATCAATTTAGGATCTCGGGCAATGGTGCTAAAGGAGTTGATCAGGGGTTTATTGGGATCTGCCCAGGTGTAAGCTGCCCAGATCGCCCCCGTGGTATAGCCCAGCAGACCCATCACGATAGCCGTAACGGCAAAATGCCGGGCATAGATATCATACTTTAGATCGAGGGTGCGGAGATACCGTATGGAGTACACCACGGATACGGTAAAAAGGATCATCATGGCAAACCACATGCAAACATGAAAATAAAGATTGCGTATAGTCTCTTGTAAAAGCGGTAGCGCAGGAACCGGACCCAAGAGGCCCGCTACAAAGGTGTAGACAAGCAAAACGGCCGACCATATTTTCCACCAATTATTCCTCATGTGCTTGGATTGGCAAAATTAGGAAGATGCGATCGTATGTGCGAAAACATATCTTAATCTTTCCACAAGAAGGGAAACAAGATCACTGACATCAGTACGATCAATGTATCTAAGGCGACCAAGAGGGCTACGGATGTCCAGGAGACACTCAAAAGTGGGCTAAAGGTTGCACTCGAAAGACGCATCAGAAGCACTAGTTGGGGGATGATAATGGGAAACCCCAAGATGGCCATAATGGCCGCATTTTGCTGTGCCTTGGCCGCAATGGCTGCCAGAAAACTAAACACCAGACTTAGACTGATGCCACCCAATAAGACCAGCCCTATAAAGGGGGCGGCCTGCAACATAGGGTTTCCTAAGAGCAGGGTAAATAGCAGTAAACTGATACTGCTCATCAAGAGCATCAGCAAAGAATTGAACAGGAGTTTTGCAAGCAAGAAATCGGTTGCGTGAGTAAGGGTATAGAAATAAAGCATGCGGCCGCGGCTTTCTTGCAAAAAGCTTTTTGCTACGGCATTGATACAGATGAATAGTAAGTTGACCCAAAAAAGTCCATTCCAGGTAGCCGCCGCTGGCTGATCGATGGCCATGAACAAGACAAAGAGGGTGGTGCCAATATAAAGGAGAAGTCCGTAGAAGCTATACTGCTGTCTGGACTCTAACAGCAATTCTTTATATAATAATTTGCCAAGTTTGTTCATAGCTAATGGTCAGGGTTGATGGTAGCACTGACGGCAGCGAGGCTCATAACTATCGGTAGCTCCCAGGAGCACCTGGTCTTCTCCAGCGGCAATACGATACGAGTAGTTGGCCATGGCGCCACAGCGCACACAAATGGCGTGCAGTTTTGTAACATGATCGGCCTTGGCCATTAAAAGCGGCATAGGTCCAAAAGGAGTTCCGGCAAAATCCATATCCAAACCCGCGACGATGACCCGGACGCCATTGGCGGCTAATTGTTCGCAGACGGTAGCGATACTATCATCAAAGAATTGCGCTTCGTCTACTCCGACCACTTCACTGTCCTTTGCCAGCGCTACGATTTGTTGTGGATCTTGTATAGGGGTAGAAATAAATGAGTTCGTGTCGTGCGATACGATCTTTTCTTTGGCAAAGCGGGTATCGATGGCGGGCTTGACCACTAAAAGTCGTTGATTGGCGATCCGAACACGTTTCAGTCGTCTAATAAGCTCTTCGGTCTTGCCGCTGAACATCGATCCGCAGATCACTTCTAAACTTCCTCTGACAAGTCCTCTGGTATTGGGTTCTATGAACATAACGTATTGCGCCGTATTACTCTTGTGTCTTACCTTTACGGAACGCATCAAAGATACTGGAATGGATCGAATCACTTTGCTTATTGACACCCTCAAACAGCAGTATCAGCAAAAGGAAACTTCTGCTGTTTTGCTGCAAACTGTCAACGCTTTACAAGCGGCCTTGTTATCAACCACCGAAGGACAGCCCCAGCATTTGGGAACGGCCAAGATCGCGGTCATGATGCCCGTGGCCGGAGCCGCCTCGCTCCTCCAAGAAGAAGCAGCGCTTTCTGTCAAAGAACAATTGGCTGCGGCTCCCACTGAATTAGCCGAGGCACTCAGCCGCGAGCCCATCCGCAATTTGAAAAAAGCCATCGGAATCAATGATCGCTTTTTGCTGATCCAGGAATTATTCGAAGGGAACGAAAAAAAGTTCGAGGAAGCCATAAAGACCCTCGATGCTTTTGGGGTGTTGGCTGAGGCCTCTTTTTATGTTGAACGCGAGATCAAGAGCAAGCCTACCTATCAAAAAGATAGTCCGGCTGCCCGACTACTCGATCAATTGATCAACAGGCGTTTTTCTTGAATGTAATCCAGTATTCGCTGGGTGGCACCTGCATTTTCTTTTACATACTGTCCGGCAATTTGTCCAGCAATCTTGCATTGCTCGGTTTGGTAGAGTAGGTCGCAAAGAATTTTTTTAAGCCCTGTAGCGGATGTTTCTTCTGTAAAAGTAAAAGCGCCACCCCTTCTGATCAGATCGGTGGCTTCTGCATGTTTTTGATGATAAGGGCCCACGATAACCGGTATTGAATAGACGGCAGCTTCCAGTGTGTTATGAATGCCAGCCTTATGTAATCCACCCCCCACATAGGCCATGGTGCCGTGGCGATAAAGTCGAGAGAGCATTCCGTAATTATCCATGATCAATACCCTGGCTTCCGTTTTTTCTTTATTCCATTGGCTGTATTGGATCGCGTCTTTAAAAAGCAGATGCAGTGCGCGCAGATGTGCAGCAGAAAGTTCGTGTGGGGCAATGATCAATTTAAGGGTGGCCAACGACGGATCGGAGAGGGCCTCACGGATCGTTCGTTCATCAGCTGGCCAAGTGCTGCCGGCCACCAGTACAGGACGACCTTCCAGAAATGTATCGATGCCTTCGACAGGAAGGGATCGGTCGGCGATAGTCAGAACGCGGTCAAATCGGGTGTCTCCGGCTACAGAACTGATAGGCCGAATTCCCAGTGGTTCGAGTAATTGCAACGAGGACTCATTTTGAACAAATACATGTTGAAAGCGACCCAGCATTTTTCGCGAAAGGGCACCATACCAGCGAAAGAAATTCATGTTCTCTCTAAATAGAGCGGAGACCAGTAACAGCGGTATTTTTTGATAAAAGATCTTCTTTAGGTAAAAGAACCAGAATTCGTATTTGACAAAAATGACCAGATCGGGATGAGTCAACTCGAGAAATTCCTTGGCGGTTCGAGGCCCGTCCAAAGGAAGATAACAGACCCAATCGACACCGGGGTAATTCTTTTGCACTTCATATCCCGAAGGAGAGAAGAAAGTAAGTAATATGCGATACGTTGGATACTGCGAACGAATAGCTTCCAGCAGGGGTCTTCCTTGTTCAAATTCGCCCAGTGAGGCGCAGTGCATCCAGATGACCTTGTCGTTGGCTGCGATGTTTTGCCGCAGGTAGTGCATTACGCCGCGTCGTCCCCGCACCCATTGACGAGCTTTAAGGTGAAAGGGTGATGCTATCCAAATGGTTACTCGGAAGAAGACTAAGAAAAGATGGTAGAGGAGTACCAGCAAAAAGCAGATTTAGGCGATTTCAAAGGTAGCGCCATTCGGTGGAATGCACGCTGATTTCATTAATTTTGTTTTATATTTTGTCAATAAAATTGTGGTATGCGTGCGTTGCAAATGGTAGATACAAAGACCCAGTATGGTCATATAAAGGAAGAGGTGGACCAAGCCGTATTGGAAGTAATGAATTCCTCTGCTTTTATCAATGGACCGGCCGTTCGTGATTTTGCAACGCAACTGGCCGAATATTTATCGGTCAAGCATGTTATTCCTTGCGCCAATGGCACCGATGCTTTGCAGATCGCGCTGATGGCACTCGACCTTCAGCCTGGTGATGAGGTTATCACCCCTTCTTTTACCTATATCGCTACTACGGAGGTGATCGCACTGCTACACCTAAAGCCGGTGTTTGTCGAAGTGGACCCCCGTCATTTTTGTATGGATCCCGTTGCCTTGGAGAAGGCCATCACCCCAAAAACAAAGGCTATTGTGCCGGTTCATTTGTATGGGCAAGCGTCTCCCATGCAAGAGATACTCTCTATTGCCGCACGGCATGGTATTGCAGTGGTAGAAGACAATGCCCAGGCGATCGGATGCGATTATACCTTTAGCAATGGCGAAAAAAAGAAGACGGGTACCATGGGTGCCATTGGCTGTACCTCATTTTATCCTTCAAAGAACCTGGGGGCTTTCGGAGATGGGGGAGCCCTTTTTACCAATGATGATCTGCTGGCCGCTCGGATTCAGATGATTGCCAATCATGGGCAAAGCAAGCGCTATTACCACGACGTGGTAGGATGCAATAGTCGACTTGATTCGATACAAGCCGCGATCCTTTCCATCAAACTCAGAAGATTGGATCAATACAATCGGTCCCGAAAAGAGGTGGCTGATTTTTATGATCGGGCTTTTGCCGATTGTGCCTCTTTGTTGACTCCCTTGCGCTCCTCTTTTTCTACACATGTTTTTCATCAATATACGCTTCGCGTTACCGATGGCAGCCGCGACGACTTGGCTACTTTTCTGGCGAGTCGTCAGGTTCCTTGCATGATCTATTATCCGGTGCCCGGGCATCGTCAAAAAATGTTCGATGCTTTTCAGACGAGCGCTACCGATCTGCCTGTAACGGATCTGCTCACGGAGCAAGTTATCTCATTGCCTATTCACACCGAGTTGGATCAAGAGCAATTGGCGTTCATCTCCAATGCTGTATTGGATTTTTTTAAACGTGGCGCCTGATGTCTGATTCGCTTATTCAAGGACTACGGCAGGGAAAGCAAGCCATCGCCATTATCGGCTTGGGCTATACGGGGTGGCCGCTGGCCGTGGCGTTGAGCGATCATTTCGAGGTGCGCGGTTACGACTCCAGTACAGCCCGCATTGAGCTACTGAACAAGGAAAGGGCCGGCAAGCAAAAGACTAGTACTAGAAAGCCCAGCAATGAGCAGCCGCCAAAAGCACAGGATCTCCCTTCGGCGGGCTTAGCGCTTTCTTGTTCGGAGGAGATCATTCGAGGGGCAGCATGTTTTATTATTGCCGTTCCTACTCCCGTCCATAAAAACAATGCGCCTGATCTGCATAGTTTGGAGACCGCTTTGCTAACAGTGGGTGCTGTACTCAAAAAGGGAGATCTGGTCGTTATTGAGAGTACCGTTTATCCTGGCTGTACCGAAGAATTTTGTATTCCGCTTTTGGAGAAAATATCCAAGCTAAAAGTGAATATCGATTTTGGTGTCGGTTATTCACCCGAACGGATCAATCCGGGCGATACCATTCATACGCTATCTTCCGTTACCAAACTTATCTCGGCTTCTTCCACGCAATGGCTTCCGGTGATAGAGTGCATATACAGCTCTGTTATTGAGGCGGGGTTATTTGTTTGCTCAACCATAAAAGTGGCAGAGGCCGCTAAGATGACGGAGAATATTCAGCGCGATGTAAATATTGCCCTGATGAATCAGTTGTCAGCGCTCTATGAAAAGATGCAGATCGATACCAGTGATGTCTGGCAGGCAGCTGCGACGAAATGGAATTTTTTACCCTTTCGTCCGGGGCTCGCGGGAGGGCACTGTATCAGTGTCGATCCCTATTATCTCTTGCACCAGGCGCAACAATTTTCTTTTTCTCCCACTCTGGTAGCCGAGGCACGTCGTGTCAATGAATCCGTAAAGAGTCGTATTGTTAATCGCGTACTGGCTCATTTGGAATCGGTCGGTGTGTCGGTACCGCATGCTCGTCTCTTGATCAAGGGGATTTCCTTTAAGCCCAATGTAGCCGATGTACGCAATGCCAAGATCGTGGAAGTGGCATTGGAATTACTGCAAATGGGTTGCCAGGTAGAATTGAGCGATCCAATCGCCGATACAGCGGGCTTGCAGAAAGAATACGGATTGTCGCTGATCGACGAAGAAAAGGGGTTATATGATATTGTAATCGTTGCGGCTTGTCACGCTGATTATAATACGCTGAACGAAGACTATTTTTGCCAACGCACCCCCGCCTTGGGACTGATCGCCGATCTCAGCGGGACCTTTCGAAATACTATTACTAAACGAACCTACTGGACCCTCTAATATGCCCTTTATAAAAACTACCATTCCTGATCTGCTCTTGTTTGAGCCGGTCGTACATAACGACGCAAGGGGTTATTTTTTCGAATCGTACAACGAGTCTGTATTTGGGCAGCAGGGTATCGATATTCGATGGGTACAAGATAATCAGTCTTCTTCGCAGTACGGAGTGGTCAGAGGGCTGCATTTTCAGCGACCCCCGCATGCACAGACTAAGTTGGTCAGAGTGCTCAGCGGTTCTATTTTGGATGTGGTGGTCGATATCAGAGAAGGGTCACCCACTTTTGGGAAATCCTTTAGTGTCGAACTGACCGCCGAGAATAAAAAGCAACTACTGGTTCCGAAAGGCTTTGCGCATGGTTTTGCTGTGCTCAGTGAACAAGCCGAGGTCTTGTACAAGTGCGATCAATTCTACAATAAAAGCAGCGAACAGGGCATCTTGTATGCCGACCCCACACTGGCCATCAATTGGATGATCGCTGCCGATCGTGCTATCATCTCAGAAAAAGATAGACAACTGCCGCTGCTTAAAGAATTAAAATCTCCCTTTACTTAACCATAATGTTAAATGACTGTAATGGGTTCCTCGTCTTCTGATCAAAAAAAGCCGACCATATTGGTAACAGGAGCTAACGGCCAGTTGGGGAAGGAGCTTCGTCAACTAGAGAAGAGCTGGCCGCAGTACCAACTTTTATTTTTATCGAGAGAGGATCTGCCCATCCATCATTTTGAATTGGTACGCCGGTATTTCGAAGCCGTGCATCCTGATTATCTGATCAATTGTGCTGCATACACCACGGTCGACAAAGCGGAGTCAGAAAGAGACTTGGCCTATCAGATCAATGCTGAGGCCGTGGGTGTTTTGGCGGCGATCTGTCATCAGCAGCAGTGCCGGCTTATCCATATTTCGACCGACTATGTTTTTGACGGAACGGCCACGCGTCCTTATCGTGAAGAGGATCCCTGCGCTCCCCGGTCGGTCTATGGAGCTTCTAAGTGGGAAGGGGAGAAGTTGGCCATGCAATACGATCCCGATTGTATTATAGTGCGCACCTCTTGGGTATACTCTTCCTTTGGCAAGAATTTTGTAAAGACCATTCTTCGGCTCTTACAAGAAAGGCCGTCTCTTTCTGTGGTCAACGACCAGGTGGGATCTCCCACCTATGCTGCGGATATTGCCGAAGCTTTACTTTCGATAATCTATTCAAAAGGCTGGAAATCAGGAATATACAATTATAGTAATTCCGGAAATATCAGCTGGTTCGACTTCGCCGTGGCCATTGCAAAGCTTCAGCAATCCACCGTTCCCATTCAGGGGATCAGCACCGATCAGTATCCAACGGCTGCCCACCGCCCGGCCTATTCCGTACTGGATACTAGCAAGATCAACCAAACCTTTCACGTACCCATCAAGGATTGGCGGGAGAGTTTAGCG
>Ga0194133_10002315_pt1 | contig 29836 bp, 25 predicted proteins | sample TA2KigOf40mmetaG_FD_155448 | JGI IMG/M metagenome (GOLD analysis project Ga0194133, IMG submission 155448) | Freshwater microbial communities from Lake Tanganyika, Tanzania - TA2015055 Kigoma Offshore 40m | ecosystem: Environmental > Aquatic > Freshwater > Lake | place: Tanzania: Lake... | reverse complement strand
GCGATCAACGCCGATCGACACGCCGGTTGCGGGCACCGACTGGCCGGTAAAGCGCTTGACCAGATCGTCATAACGCCCCCCCCCGGCAACCGAGCCGAACTGCCGCTTGCGGCCTTTTTCGTCAAGAATTTCATAGGTCAACTCGGCCTCATAGACCGGGCCGGTGTAGTAGCCGAGGCCCCGCACCACGCCGGGGTCCAGCACGATGCGGTCAGGCCCATAGCCCTGCCGATCCAGAAGCTCGGCGATCTGTTCCAGCTCATCGACGCCCTCGGCCCCGATGACCGAGGCACCGACCAATTCCCGCAACCGGGCAACCGTCGCCGCGCCGGTGTCTCGCTTGGCCGAGGTAAAGCCCATCACCACCTCGGCCTGAGCCTGCGACAGCCCCGCGCCATTGGTGAAATCGCCGCTTTCGTCCTTGCGGCCCGCGCCCAGAAGGGCGCGCACGCCGTCATCCCCCAGCCGGTCGATCTTGTCGATGGCGCGCAGGACGATGCCGCGTTCGGCCTCCTTGTCGTCGCCGGCAAGGCCGGCAACTTCCATTACCCCATTGAGAACCCTGCGGTTATTAACCTTGACCACATAGTCGCCGCGCGGGATGCCGACGGTTTCCAAGGCGTCCGACAGCATGGCGCAGATCTCGGCATCCGCCGCGACGGACCCTGAACCGACCGTATCGGCATCGCATTGGTAAAACTGCCGAAACCGCCCCGGCCCCGGCTTTTCGTTGCGCCAGACCGGACCCATGGCATAGCGGCGATAGGGCGTCGGCAGGTCATTGCGGAACTGCGCGGCCACGCGGGCCAAGGGCGCGGTCAGGTCATAGCGCAAGGCGAGCCAGTCGCCCTCTTCATCCTGCCAGCCAAAGACGCCTTCATTCGGGCGGTCGACGTCGGGCAGAAATTTCCCAAGCGCTTCAACGGTTTCCACCGCCGAGGTTTCCAAGGGGTCAAAGCCATAGCGATGGTAGACGGCGGTGATCTTGTCCAGCATCGCCTTGCGTTCGGTCACCTCGGCGCCGAAGTAATCGCGAAAGCCTTTGGGAGCTTCGGCCTTTGGACGGCGGATTTTGGCTTCTGACATGGGAATTGCACCTTGCATCGCTTGGCCCTTCCTCTAACGAAGGGGCAAAGGCACGGCAAGCGGCGGATGAAACATGGAACGACTGGACAGCCTGGAAGAACGCGTTGCCCATCTGATCCGGGCGGTGGAGGATCTGTCGGATGTGGTGGCTGCCCAGGGGCGCACGATCGACACTTTGACCCGCCGCGTGCAGATGCTGATGGAGCGCGAGGCCGAGCGCGAGGCGGCGGGGTTGGGGTCGGCCGAGGCCAATGTGCCGCCGCCGCATTGGTGAGCGGATGCGGCGGCCGGTGGATTTCTGGGCCCTTGCGCTGACCTTGGGCGTCGGTGCTGCAGGCGGGCTTGCCGCCCATGCCGCGCATCTGCCCTTGGGCTATCTTCTGGGGTCCATGGTTCTGGTCGGCGTTTTTTCTGCCATGAATATCAAGATCTTGGGCAAGACACCGACCCTGCCCGCGCGGCTGCGGTTTTCCTTTGTGCCGGTGATCGGGGTGGCCATTGGCGGGGCCTTTACGCCCGAAGTGGCGCAGGCGGCCTTGGGGTGGGGGCCGTCCATGGCGGCGCTTTTGGTCTTTGTTCCGGTCGCCCATCTTATGGCCTTTGCGATCTATCGCCGCGGGGGGCTGGAGCGGGGCGAGGCCTATTACTCGGCCATTCCCGGCGGGTTGATCGAAAGCGTCCAGATGGGCGAGGAGGCCGGGGCGGATGTCCGTATCCTGGTCACCTTGCAGACCCTGCGGCTGATCGGGACCATCATCGCCGTGCCGTTGATCTTTCTGGCGCTGACCGGCCACACGGTGGGATCGGCCGCCGGGACCACCATGGTTGGGGCATCCGTGTCATTGACCCCGCAAGATGTGGGCTTGATGATCGCGGCCGGGCTGATCGGCGCGCTGCTGGGCAAGCGGCTGCGGCTGCCGGGCTACATCATCACCGGGCCGCTTTTGTGTTCGGCCGCCTTGCATGGCAGCGGCCTGATGCAGGCCATTCCACCCGAAGGGCTGATCTCGATCACCCAGGTCATTCTGGGCGCGGGACTGGGGGTGCGGTTTGTCGGCATGGACCGCAAGTTATTGGCGAGATGCGGAAAATTGGCGTTTCTGAACGGGGTGGCGGCCCTGGCGCTGGCCTTTGTCTTTGCCGAAGCGGTGCATCTTTTGGCCGGAGAGCCGCTGGCGGCGGCCTTTCTGGCCTTTGCCCCCGGCGGATTGGCGGAAATGAGCCTGATTGCGCTGGGCCTGAACATGAGCGTCATCTATGTCACCGCCCATCATGTGCTGCGGATCGTGCTGGCGGTGAGTTTTGCCAAGCTGGGCCAGAGGCTGATCTAAGCCCTTGATAACGCTGCATTAACCGAGGAAACGCCGGGATGGCCGGCGTCGGGTTGCTGTCTGGTAGGTGTCTGGCATCTGTCCCGACACGGGGCAGGCGCGGCTTTGGTTAACCATGGCGACGAATCGGCCGCCCTGTCGGCCACCTCGTCGATGACTGCGTCACGCCTCGGTCCGGCCAGTGCCTTCGCGGTTCTTGGGGTAATGATGGGCCAGCGGAAATTCGGGCAGCCAGCGCTCGCGGCGCACCGTCCAGAGCTCATAGGTCGGGCGGAAGGTGTCGGGGGCGTCGAAGGACCCAAGGTTGATGCCAATCTCATCGCCGAAATGGGCATAGACCGGAGAGCCGCAGGTGGGGCAGAAAAAGCGGCGCTGATAGTCGCGGGCCTCGCCCGTCACGGTGACGGCGGTTTCGGGGAAGATGGCCGAGCCGTGAAACAGCGCGCCGTGGTTCTTGCGGCAGTCGAGGCAATGGCAGAGGCCCACCCGATAAGGCTCGCCCCGCGCCGTGAACCGCAGGGCGCCGCAGAGGCAGCCGCCCGTTGTCACCATTTCGGCTGTGACGCGGGTCATGTCAGATATCCTCGACCAGCACCACGCCCTGCATCGCCTTGATCGCGCCCCGGACCTGTGGCGTCACCGGATAGGGCTGCGGCAGGGTCACATCAATCTCGCGGCCCTGATCGTCGGGCAGGCAGAGTGTCACCTCGGCGCGGGTGCGGCCTTCGAGTTTACCCAGAAGTGTCGCCAGACTGCCGACCGCCTCGGCCCGGTTGAGGTGGATGCGAATGGCCTGTGCGCCGGCCTGATCGGCCACGGCATCAATCGGCTGCACGGCATTGGCCAGAAGTTTCACCCCGTCGCCATCGGGATCGACCTTGACGGTCAGGACCACATTGCGCCCCGGTTCGAGATAATCGCGCGCAGCTTCCAGCACGTCGGAGAACACGGTGACCTCATAAAGCCCGGTCGGATCGGACAATTGCACAAAGGCAAAGCGGTTGCCCTTGGCGGATTTTCGTTCCTGTTTGGAGGCGACCGACCCGGCCAGCTTGCCCACGAAGGGCCCGTTTGCGGCGCGGGCGGTGATTTCGGCCAGGGTTTTCACGTCCTTGCGTTTGAGCGCGGACATACAGTCATCCAACGGGTGGCCGGAAAGGTAAAAGCCCACCGCCTGATGTTCATGGCCCAGCCGTTCGACCGGCAGCCAGTCATCCCGGAAGGGCAGGCGCGGTTCGGGAATGTCGCTGCCACTGTCGCCAAACAGGCTGACCTGATTGGAGGCCGTGGCCTCATGGATCGCGGCGGAATAGGCCACAAGACTGTCGAGCGCTTCGAACACCCGGGCGCGGTTGGGTTCCAGCTGGTCAAAGGCCCCGGCGCGGGCCAGCATTTCCAAGGGACGCTTGCCGACGCGTTTGAGGTCCACCCGGCGGGCAAAGTCGAAGAGCGTGGCGAAGGGTTTCTCGTGGCCTTCGACATGGCGGGCGTCAACGATCATTTTCATCGCCTCGACGCCGACGTTCTTCAGCGCGCCCAAGGCATAGACCAGTGCCTGATCCTTGACCTTGAAGGTGGCGTCAGAGGCGTTGACGCAGGGCGCCACCACGCGGATGCCCATCTTGTCGAGTTCACGTTTGTAAACCGCGAGCTTGTCGGTCAGATGGATATCGCAGTTCATCACGCCGGACATGAATTCGACCGGGTGATTGGCCTTGAGCCAGCCGGTCTGATAGCTGACGACGGCATAGGCGGCGGCGTGGGATTTGTTGAAACCGTAGTTGGCGAATTTTTCCAGAAGGTCGAACACCTCGCCGGATTTCTTTTCGTCGATGCCGTGGTTTTTCTTGCAGCCTTCGATGAATTTCGGCCGTTCCTTGGCCATTTCCTCGGCGATCTTTTTGCCCATTGCGCGACGGAGAAGGTCGGCGCCGCCAAGCGAATAGCCGCCCATGACCTGAGCGATCTGCATTACCTGTTCCTGATAGACGATGATGCCTTGGGTTTCGGCAAGGATATGGTCAATGGTGGGGTGGATGGATTCCAGCGGGCGAAGGCCGTGCTTCACCTCGCAATAGGTGGGGATGTTCTCCATCGGGCCGGGACGATAGAGCGCCACGAGGGCGACGATATCTTCGATGCAGGTGGGTTTCATGCGCCGGAGCGCATCCATCATGCCCGAGGATTCCACCTGAAAGACGGCGACGGTTTTGGCGGCGGCGTAAAGATCATAGGTCGCCTTGTCTTCCAGGGGGATATGGCCGATGTCGTTTTCCGCGCCGGGTTTCGGGGTGTAAAGCGGACGGCCATCGGCGGCGATGTGCAAAGGCCGGCCCTGCTGGCGGATCTGGCGAATGGCGTCCTGAATGACTGTGAGGGTTTTCAGGCCGAGAAAGTCGAATTTCACGAGACCTGCCGCCTCGACCCATTTCATGTTGAACTGGGTGGCGGGCATGTCGGACCGGGGGTCTTGATACAAGGGCACCAGTTCGTCCAGGGGCCGGTCGCCGATCACCACGCCTGCGGCATGGGTTGAGGCGTTGCGGTAAAGCCCTTCGATCTGTTCGGCATAGGTAAGCAGGCGGCCGACAACCTCTTCGCGCGCGGCTTCGCGAAGCCGCGGCTCATCGGCAAGGGCCTTGGTGATGCTGACAGGTTTCACCCCTTCGACCGGGATCATCTTCGACAGGCGGTCCACCTGCCCGTAAGACATTTGCAACACCCGGCCCACGTCGCGGACGGCGGCCTTGGACAGAAGCGCGCCGAAGGTGATGATCTGGGCCACCTTGTCGCGGCCGTATTTTTCCTGAACGTATTGGATCACCTCTTCCCGGCGGTCCATGCAAAAGTCGATGTCGAAGTCGGGCATCGAGACGCGTTCGGGGTTGAGGAAGCGTTCAAACAGCAGGGCATAGCGCAGGGGGTCAAGGTCGGTGATGGTCAGGACGTAGGCGACAAGGGAACCAGCCCCCGACCCCCGGCCCGGACCGACGGGAATGTCGTGTTTCTTGGCCCATTTGATGAAATCGGCCACGATCAGGAAATAGCCGGGGAAGCCCATCTTCTCGATGATGTCGATCTCGAAGGTCAGCCGGGCCTCGTATTCGGCGCGCGGCGCGGCGAGTTCGATGACGGCAAGGCGTTTTTCCAGCCCCTCCCAGGCCTGACGGCGCAGCTCCTCGACCTCGTCATCGGCAAAGCGCGGCAGGATCGGCGCGCGCTTATGGGCCATGAAGGCACAGCGCCGGGCGATTTCCACGGTATTGTCCAAAGCTTCGGGCAGATCGGCGAAGAGCGCCGCCATCTCGGCCTCGGTCTTGAAATAGTGCTGCGGCGTCAGGCGGCGGCGCGGCTCTTGCTGATCGACATAGGCACCCTCGGCGATGCAGATCAGCGCGTCATGCGCCTCATACATTTCGGGCTTCGGGAAATAGACGTCATTGGTGGCGACAAGGGGCAGGCCCATCTCATAGGCAAATTCGATATGGCCACGCTCGCTGCGCGCCTCGGGCTCGGGCAGGCGGCCGCCCTCGCCGGGGTGGCGTTGGAGTTCGACGTAAAGGCGGTTCGGGTAGATCGCCGCCAGGCGTTCCAGAAGCGCCAGCGCCTTGACCCCCTGCCCTGCCGCCAGATGGCGACCGACCGGCCCATCCGGGCCCCCGGTCAGGCAAATGAGCCCCTCGGCATGGGCGGCCAGCTCCTCCAGCGTTACCTGCGGCAGGTGCCCCCCCTTGCCGATGTAAAGGCAAGAGTTGAGCTTCATCAGGTTCCCATAGCCCGCCTCGGTCTGCGCCAACAGAACAATGGGCGCGGGCGAGCGCGGCTTTTCGCCGGGCTGGGCGGGATCATGGGCCAGACTGATCTGGCAGCCCAGGATCGGCTGCACCCCGGCCTCCTTGGCCAGCACCGAAAACTCGAGTGCGGCAAACATGTTGTTGCTATCGGTCACCGCCACGGCAGGCATTTCGGCGGCCGCACAGGCCTTGACCAGCTTTTTCACCGGCATCGCGCCTTCCAGAAGCGAATGCTCGGTATGAACGCGTAGGTGGATGAATCGCGGGGCTGTCATGGCGGCCAGCCTAGCGAAGCCTGAAGGGCGGGGAAAGGGCGGGCGATCTTCGGCACGGATTTGAAACTGCTTTCGGAAAATCCCGAAAGGTATTGCTTGCCAGAATCCCTTGCGGCAGGCTTCATGCCAGACAGAACAAGGCAAAATGCCACATCAGGCGCGTGTTCCGCTTTACGCCGCATCGGGCGGGCGCGCAGAATGCCTGAACCGGGGAGAAGGCGGCGGGTTAGACCATGTCAGAGATCGCGTTTCTGTTGAACGGAACGCCGGTCCGCGTTGTACCCGAGGGACCGACGCAGACGCTGTTGGACTATTTGCGCGATACCAAAGGGCTTTGTGGCACCAAGGAAGGCTGTAACGAAGGCGATTGTGGCGCCTGCACGGTGATGGTGACCGACGCCAAGGGCGCACAGGCGCTGAACGCCTGCATCCTGTTCTTGCCGCAGCTCGACGGCAAGGCGGTGCGCACGGTCGAGGGGCTTTCGGGCCCGAACGGCGAACACCACCCGGTGCAAACGGCGATGGTCACCCATCACGGCAGCCAATGCGGCTTCTGCACGCCGGGGTTCTGCGTCTCGATGGCGGTGGGCCATCTGGCAGGCCGCCAAGACCATGACACGGTTCTGGCCGGCAACCTCTGCCGCTGCACGGGCTATGCGCCGATCATCCGCGCCGCCCAATCGGCCGAAACCGCCCCGGTGCCGGAGTGGATGCAGACCGATGCCTTCAATGTGGCCCAAATATCCTCGGGGGCCCGGGGGCAGACGGCCCCCGGACACCTCAGCCCGCGCAACCTTGACGCATTTGCCGACTGGTACGCTGCCAACCCCGACGCCACCTTGATCGCCGGGGCCACGGATGTCGGGCTTTGGGTCACCAAACAGCTGCGCGATTTGCCGAAGCCTACCTTCCTTGGCCAGCTTGCCGATTTGCAGCGCATCGACCGGCAGGGTGATGCCTTGCGGATCGGCGCAGGCGTAACGATCGAGGCCTTGTTGCAGGCGATGATCCCGCTGCACCCGTCCTTTGCCGAGATGCTGCGCCGCTATGCCAGCTTGCAGGTTCGCAACGCGGCCACGATCGGCGGCAATATCGCCAATGGCTCGCCCATTGGCGATGGGCCGCCGCCCTTGATCGCCATGGGGGCGACCTTGCACCTACGCCGGGGTGCGCAGCGCCGGGATCTGCCCTTGGAGGAGTTCTTCCTCGACTATCGCAAACAGGACCGCCAGCCAGGCGAGTTTGTCGAGGCGGTGTCCATCCCTGTCAGCGCCCCGGCGCTTCGGGTCTACAAACTGTCGAAAAGGTTCGATCAAGACATCTCGGCGGTCTGTGGGGCCTTTAATGTGACCATTGAGTCCGGAAAAGTGACAAAGGCCCGCATCGCCTTTGGCGGCATGGCGGGCACGCCCAAGCGGGCGCGGGCGGCTGAGGCGGCGCTGATCGGTCAGCCTTGGAGCGAGGCCACGCTGGCCGCCGCGCGGGACGCAATGGCCGCCGATTATCAGCCCCTGACGGACATGCGCGCCTCGGCTGCCTATCGGCTGGTCACCGCGCAGAACATGCTGACGCGCTATGCCCATGACCTTGCCGGAAGCCCGGTCTCGGTGTTGGAGGTGCAGCCATGAGCATGGGTAAACCGCTGCCGCATGATTCCGCGCCGTTGCATGTCACGGGCGCCGCCCGCTATGCCGATGATGTGCCTTTGCCGGCAGGGGCCTTGCATCTGGCCTTTGGCCTGTCCACCTGCGCCCATGGTGTGATCACCGAGATGGACCTTGCGGCGGTGCGTGCCGCCCCCGGTGTGGTGGCGGTGTTCTCGGCTGAGGATTGGCCAGATATGCCGGATTGCTCGCCATCCGTTCACGATGAGCCTTTGCTGGCCACGGGCCGGGTGCATTATGTCGGCCAGCCGATTTTCCTTGTCGTGGCCGAGAGCCATCTGGCCGCGAGGAAGGCCGCGCGGTTGGGCCGCGTGGCCTATGACGAGCTTCCCGCGCTTTTGACAGTGGATGCGGCGCTGGCCGCCAATTCGCGCTTTGAGCAAGGCCCGGTGGTCTGGAGCAAAGGCGATGCCGCCAGCGCCATTGCCCTCGCGCCGCTGGTGACTGAGGGCAGTTTTGAGGTGGGCGGGCAGGAGCATTTCTATCTAGAAGGTCAGGTGGCCTTTGCCTTGCCCGGTGAGGATGGTGGGGTGTCGATTGTCTCCTCCACCCAGCATCCGACCGAGATTCAGCACAAGGTGGCCCATGCGCTGCATCTGCCGATGTCGGCGGTGCGGGTGGAGACGCGGCGGATGGGCGGTGGTTTTGGCGGCAAGGAAAGCCAAGGCAATGCTTTGGCCATTGCCTGCGCCATGGCGGCGCGCGCCACAGTGCGGGCCTGCAAGATGCGCTATGACCGCGACGATGACATGATGATCACCGGCAAGCGGCATGATCTGCGGATTGCCTATCGCGTCGGCCATGACGCTGAGGGGCGGATTTTGGGGGTGGAGTTCACGCATCTCTTCCGCTGCGGCTGGTCTCAGGATCTGTCTTTGCCGGTGGCGGACCGGGCCATGCTGCATGCCGACAATTGCTATCACCTGAGCGATGTCCGCATCGAAAGCCACCGGCTGCGCACCAACACCCAAAGCGCCACCGCCTATCGCGGCTTTGGCGGCCCGCAGGGCATGGTGGGGATCGAGCGTGTGTTGGATCACGTTGCCCATGCCGTTGGCCGTGAGCCTTTGGATGTGCGGCTGTTGAACTTTTACCGTTCCAACGGCGTGGGCGGGCCGGGGACGGGCCAGCGCTTTAGTGGCGCCCATTCGCCCGTCAATTCTCAACCCCAGACCACGCCCTTCCATATGGAGGTGGAGGATTTCATCGGCCATGAGTTGGTGGCGGAGTTGGAGAAATCGAGCCAATACCGCGCCCGGAAGGCCGAGATTGCAGCGTGGAATAGCAAGAATCCGATCCTGAAGCGCGGCATTGCCCTGACGCCGGTGAAGTTCGGCATCTCGTTCACGCTGACCTGGCTGAACCAAGCCGGGGCCTTGGTGCATGTCTATCAGGACGGGTCGATCATCCTGAACCATGGTGGCACCGAGATGGGGCAGGGTCTGAACCAGAAGGTGGCGCAGGTGGCAGCCGATGTGCTCGGGGTGGATACCGGGGCGGTGAAGATCACGGCCACCGATACGTCAAAGGTGCCCAATACCTCGGCCACGGCGGCCTCGTCCGGGTCGGATCTGAACGGGATGGCGACGCGTGCGGCCTGTGAGACGATCAAGGCGCGGATGGCGGCATTTATCGCCGACAAGCATGGGGTGTCGGTGGGGTCGGTGAAATTCGCGGACGGTCAGGTGCGGGTGGCGGGCGAGGTCTACGGCTTTGCCCAGGTCGCCGCCTGGGCCTATCAGGCGCGCATTTCGCTGTCGTCCACCGGCTATTACGCCACGCCGAAAATCACCTGGGACCGGGTCAAGGGCAAGGGCCGCCCGTTCCTTTACTTCGCCTATGGCGCGGCGGTGACCGAGGTGGTGATAGACACGCTGACCGGGGAGAACCGGATCTTGCGGGCCGATCTTCTGCATGACACCGGCAGCAGCCTAAACCCCGATCTGGATATCGGGCAGGTGGAAGGCGCCTATGTGCAGAGCGCGGGGTGGCTGACGACCGAGGAATTAGTGTGGAACAGCAAGGGGATGCTGACCACACATACGCCCAGCACCTACAAGATCCCGGCCTGTTCGGACCGGCCGGATGTGTTCAACGTGGCGCTGTGGGGCAAGCCCAACCGCGAGGACACGATTGGCAAATCGAAGGCCGTGGGCGAGCCGCCGTTCATGCTGGGCATCTCGGCGCTTTATGCGCTGTCAGATGCGATTGCAGCTTGTGGCGATGGGTCGGTTTACGTCGCATTGGATGCGCCCGCCACGGCGGAGCGGGTGCTTATGGCCGTCAGAAGGCAGCAGGGACATGTTTGATCTTATCGCCCTTCGCGCGGCTGTCAGTCGCCACGGGGCCGTGGCCCGTGTGGTGATTGCCGATGTCAAAGGATCCTCCCCGCGGGAGGTGGGGGCGGCGATGCTGGTTTGGGCGGGCGGGCAATCGGGCACGATTGGCGGCGGCGCGTTGGAGTTTCAGGCGGCGGCGCGGGCGCGGGCGATGCTGGGCGCGGGCGGCGCAAGGCTGGACCATGCGGCGCTGGGGCCGATCCTTGGCCAGTGTTGCGGTGGGGCGGTAACGTTGTTGACCGAGGTCTATGACGCGGAAAACCTGCCAGAAGCAGGTGAGGTCATTGCGCGGGCGGTGGACGGCGGCGCGATGCCCTTGGCGGTCAAGCGTGTGTTGGACCGGGCGCGGGGCCAAGGGATGATGCCCGCGCCGCAGATGGTGCAAGGCTGGATGGTGGAGCCTGTGGCCCGCCCGACGCGTCAGCTTTGGGTCTGGGGTGCGGGCCATGTGGGCCGGGCGCTGGTGGATGTGCTGGCCCCCCTGCCCGGCCTAGCCATCACCTGGGTCGATACCGCGCCTGAGCGGTTTCCGGAAACGCTGCCCGATACGGCCCGCGCCTTGCCGGTGCCGGACCCCGGCCTTGCTGTGGCCTTGGCCCCGAAAGACGCCGAGCATCTGATCCTGACCTACAGCCACGCGCTGGACCTTGATCTCTGCCACCGCCTGCTGAGCCATGGCTTTTCCGCCTGCGGCTTGATCGGATCGGCGACCAAATGGGCGCGGTTTCGGGCGCGGCTGGGGGCTTTGGGCCATTCGGCCCCGTCCATCGCGCGAATTGATTGCCCGATCGGCAATCCTTCCTTAGGAAAGCATCCGCAGGCCATTACCATTGGTGTGGCCAGCGCTTTTCTGTCCCGTCACAGCCTGCCGAAGAAGATGGAGACCACAGGAACATGACACGTCCCATCCTTTTGCAGGTGGAGGGCATCACCAAAGCCTATCCCGGCGTGGTGGCGAATTCTGACGTCAGCTTTGCCATTCGCGAGGGCGAGGTGCATTGCCTTTTGGGCGAGAACGGCGCGGGTAAATCGACCATGGTCAAGATGATCTATGGTCTGGTCAAACCCGACAGCGGCCAGATGCAATGGAAGGGTGCGGCCTATGCCCCTGCCGCCCCGCGTGTGGCGCGGGCCGCGGGCGTGGCGATGGTGTTCCAGCATTTCAGCCTGTTTGAGGCGCTGAGCGTGGCCGAGAACGTCGCCCTTGGCATGGAAAACCCGCCGCCGATGAAGGCGCTGGCGGCGCGGATCAAATCTGTGTCGGAAGATTACGGCCTGCCCTTGGACCCGGCCCGCATGGTGGGTGATCTGTCGGCCGGGGAGCGTCAGCGGGTGGAGATCATTCGCTGCCTGCTCCAAGACCCCAAGCTCTTGATCATGGATGAGCCGACCAGCGTTCTGACGCCACAAGAGGTGGAGATCCTGTTCAAGACGCTGCGCCAGTTGGCGGCGGAAGGTACGGCGATCCTATATATCAGCCACAAGCTGGAAGAAATCCGGTCGCTGTGTGATGCCGCCACGATCTTGCGGCGCGGCAAGGTGGTGGGGACGGCGGACCCCAAGGCCTCCACCGCGCGGGAATTGGCCGAGATGATGGTGGGCGCGACGCTGACCCCGCCAGAGCGGCCTGCGCCCAAGGATTGGGGCGGCGATCATGCGGCGCTGGAGGTGAAGGGCCTGTCGGCGCCCTCGCCCATTCCCTTTGGCACGAGCCTGAAGGATGTGAGTTTTACCGTGAAGCGCGGCGAGATCCTGGGCATTGCCGGGGTGGCGGGCAATGGGCAGGATGAATTGCTGTTGGCGCTGTCGGGTGAGATCAAATCGGGTGCGGGCCAGATCAGCGCGACGGGCGTGGCCGTGGGGGGCATGGGGCCTGCCGCGCGGCGCGGGATTGGCTTTGTCATGGCGCCTGAGGACCGTTTGGGCCATGCGGCGGCACCGGATATGTCATTGGTCGAAAACGCGTTTCTGACGGGTGGTGTCCGCAAGGGGCTGGTCAGGAACGGCTTTGTCGATTGGGACGCTGCGCGCGGCTTTGCGGATGAGATCATCAAGACTTATGGCGTGCGCACCCCCGGCAGCCATGTGGCGGCGCGGGCGCTTTCGGGGGGTAATCTGCAGAAATTCGTCATCGGGCGGGAATTAATGCAAGAGCCCGATGTGATTGTCATCAATCAGCCGACATGGGGCGTCGATGCGGCGGCCGCGGCGGCGATCCGGCAGGCCATTCTGGACCGGGCTGCCGCAGGGGCGGCGGTGGTGGTCATCAGCCAGGATCTTGATGAGCTTTTGGAAATCGCCGACAGTTTTGCGGTGTTAAATGAGGGCCGGCTGACCGGCCCGCGCCCGGTGAAGGGGCTGACGGTGGATCAGATTGGCCTGATGATGGGCGGTGCCCATGGCATGGAGGTGTCGCATCATGCTGAGGCTTGAAAAGCGCCCGAACCCGTCGCAGTTCTGGCTTTACGGCACGCCCGTGGTGGCCGTGGTCCTGACGATGATCTTTGGCGGGATGCTGTTTGCCGCCATGGGTACCAACCCGTTCGAGGTGATCCGCACGATCTTTTGGGACCCGATCTTTGGCGAGTTTGCCTTTTACCTGCGCGGCCAGCTTCTGGTCAAAGCCGGGCCCCTGATCCTGATCGCCATCGGTCTGGCACTGGGCTTCAAGGCAGGGATCTGGAACATCGGGGCGGAAGGCCAGTATATCATGGGCGCCATTTGTGGCGCGGCGGTGGGGCTTGCCGTTTACCCGACGGAAAGCCGCTGGATCTTTCCGGTGATGGTGTTGGCAGGCGCCCTGGGCGGCTGGGCCTGGGCGATGATCCCGGCCATTTTGAAAACCCGGTTCAACACCAACGAGATCCTTGTCTCGTTGATGCTGGTCTATGTGGCGCAGACCATTCTGGCCAAGGCCTCTACCGGGTTTCTGAAGAACCCCGAGGGGATGGGCTTTCCCGGCAGCCGCAACTTTTCCAGCTATCCGGCGGCGGCCAACCCCGAGCTGATTGCGGGGTCGGGCATCCATTGGGGCGTGGTCACCGCGCTGGTGGTGGCGCTGGTGGCCTGGGGGCTTTTGGCGCGCCATATCATCGGCTTTCAGATCAATTTGTCGGGGCAGGCCCCGCGCGCGGCGCGGTTTCACGGGGTGAACCCGAACCGGCTGGTGGTCTTGTGCATGGGCATTTCGGGCGGGCTGGCCGGGTTGGCGGGACTGTTCGAGGTGACCGGGCCGGGCGGCCAGATCAGCATTGATTTCAACGTGGGCTATGGGTTTACCGCGATCATCGTGGCCTTTCTGGGCCGGTTGCACCCCATTGTTATCATTCTGGCCGGTATCCTGATGGCCTTGACCTATGTCGGCGGCGAGATGGCCTCGACCAACATGGGCCTGCCCTCGGCCGCCATTCAGGTGTTTCAGGGGATGCTGTTGTTCTTCCTTCTGGGGGTTGATGTGCTGACCAACTACCGTATCCGCATCCGCACAGGGGGGAAGTGATCATGGGTGGCATTGATCCGGCAGTCCTGATTGCCTCGCTCATGGCGGCCTCGGTGCCGATCCTCTTGGCGGCCCTGGGCGAGTTGGTGGTGGAAAAGGCGGGCGTCCTGAACCTGGGCGTTGAGGGGATGATGATCATGGGGGCCATCGTGGGCTTTATGGTCACCATCCATGGCGAAAGCCCGGTGCTGGGCTTTGTCTGCGGCGCGCTGGGCGGGGCGGCGATTTCGCTGGTCTTTGCCTTTCTGACGCAGGTTCTGCTGGCCAATCAGGTGGCCACGGGGCTTGCGCTGACGCTGTTTGGCCTTGGGCTGTCGGCGCTTTTGGGCCAGGGTTACAACGGGCTGAAGCCGGTGCAGACCGAAGCGGTGCCGCTGGGGCCCCTGGCGGATATTCCGTTCTTTGGCCAAGTGCTGTTCAGCCATGACTGGGTGGTCTATTTCTCGATCTTCATGACGGCCTTGATCTGGTATGTGCTGAAGGCGACGCGGCTGGGCCTGATCATCCGCGCGGTGGGTGAAAGCCATGAGGCGTCCCATGCGCTGGGCTACAAGGTGAACCGCATCCGTCTGGGGGCCATCATGTTCGGTGGGGCCATGGCGGGGATGGGCGGGGCCTATGTGTCACTTGTGCGCGTGCCGCAATGGGTGGATGGAATCACCTCTGGCGCGGGATGGATTGCGCTGGCCATCGTGGTCTTTGCCAGCTGGAAGCCCTGGCGCGCGCTGATCGGAGCCTATCTTTTCGGCGGCATCACCGTCTTGCAGTTGAACCTGCAAGCCGCAGGCAGCTGGATTCCGGTCGAGTACTTGTCCATGTCGCCTTATCTGATAACCATCGTCGTATTGGTCATCATGTCATCGGGCAAGGGAAAGGCGTCGCTGAACGCACCGGCCGCCTTGGGACAGAATTTCCACGCCTCGCGTTGAGGCAAACCATCAACCGGGGCCGCGCAACGGCCCCACCTACGGGGAGAGACGGAATGTTGAGAAGAACGCTACTGGCCACCGCAGCCCTTGGGCTGGGCATGGCCCTGTCGGGCGGCGCTGCCATGGCCGCCGGGATGGACAAGGTGAAAGCCTGCTTCATCTATGTCGGCCCGATCGGTGACGGCGGCTGGACCTTCCAGCACCATGAAGGTGCCTTGGCCGTGCAGGCCGCTTACGGCGACAAGGTGGAAATCCAGTGGCAGGAAACCGTGCCCGAGGGTGCCGATTCTGAACGTGTGATGACGCAGATGGCCTTGGGCGGCTGCAACATCATCTTCACCACCTCGTTCGGCTATATGGACCCGACCAATGCGGTTGCGGCCAAGTTCCCCGATGTGAAGTTCGAACACGCCACCGGCTACAAGCGCGAGCATCCCAACGTCTCGACCTATAACGCGCGCTTCTATGAGGGCCGCGCCGTTCAGGGCCATATCGCGGGCAAGATGACAAAGTCGAACAAGATCGGCTACATCGCGTCCTTCCCGATTCCGGAAGTCGTGTCGGGCATCAACAGCTATTTCCTGCATGCCAAGAAGGCCAACCCGAATGTCGAGCTCTCGGTTGTCTGGGCCTACACCTGGTTTGACCCGGCGAAAGAGGCGGATGCTGCCAAGGCGCTGATCGATCAGGGCGTGGACGTGATCGCGGCCCATACCGATTCGACCGCGCCGCTGGCCGAGGCTGCCAAGGTGGAAGGCGTGATCGGCTTTGGTCAGGCATCCGACATGGCCGCCTACAAGGATGGTCCGCGTGTGTCGTCGATCATCGACAACTGGGCGCCCTATTACGTCAAGCGCGTCGGCCAGCTTCTGGACGGCACCTATGAGCAGACCGACAGCTGGGAAGGCATTGCCGCGGGCGAAGTCGAGATCGGCGAGATCACCGACAAGGTTCCGGCGGATGTGAAGGCCGAGGCGCTGGCGCTGCGCGATGCGATTGCGGATGGCAGCTATCACCCCTTCACCGGCCCGATCAACAAGCAGGACGGCTCGCCCTGGTTGGCCGAAGGTGCGACCGCTCCGGATGGCGACATTCTGGGCATGAACTTCTATATCGAAGGCATTGTCGGCGACATTCCGCAGTGATCTGAGCGATCTTGAACAGGTTAAAGGCCCGCTTTTGCGGGCCTTTTTCTTTTGTGATCCTCCTCGTGCGCCTTCGGCTTCTCGTCGGCGGCCCAGACGACGAGCGTCGAAGACGACGAGGCGTGTCGCGCCAAAGCTTGCGCTTGCCGGACCGGCTGGGCATCTTGGCCCCCATGACACAACATCCCCTTGCCTTTGGGGCCATGCAATGCGGTGGCCGCGCCGATGCGGCGCGATCCATGGCCATGTTTGACGCCTGCTATGCGGCGGGCATCCGCCATTTCGACACCGCCTGGATCTATACCGATGGCGCGTCAGAAACCCTGCTGGGGCAGTTCGCGCGGGGCCATGACATTCAGATCGCCACCAAGATCAGCTATGAGGGCGGCGCAGGCCGGACCAATCTGACGGCGCAGTTTGACACCAGCCGCAAGCGGTTGGGGCGCGATGGGGTGGATATTTTGTATCTGCACCGGTTTGACCCTGAGACCCCGTTGCAAGAGACCCTCGAGCTCTTTGCCGATTGGCAGTCGCGGGGCCTGATCGCGCGGATCGGTCTGTCGAATTTCGCTGCCTGGACCGTGATGAAGGCGCAAGCCGTGGCGGCAGGTTTTGGCACGCGGATTGATGCCATTCAGCCGATGTACAGCATTGTGAAACGGCAGGCCGAGGTCGAGCTTTTGCCGATGGCGGCTGATCAGGGGATGACCGCCTATACCTATTCGCCCTTGGGCGGCGGGCTTTTGACCGGCAAGTATGCCGCAGGCGGCAGCGGCCGATTGACCGAGGACAGCCGCTATGCCGCGCGCTATGGACGGGATGAGATGGCGGTGGCGGCCGAGGGGCTCGCACGGTTGGCGGCCGAGTTGGGCACGCACCCGGCGACGCTGGCAGTGGCTTGGGCAAGATGCCACCCCTCGCGGCCTGTTCCGCTGATTTCTGCCCGCGATGCCGGTCAGCTTGCCCCCTCGCTTGCGGCTGCGGATTATCCTATGACTGGCGAAACTTATGCCCGGATCGCGGCGCTTTATCCCGCGCCGCCCCCTGCCACGGACCGAACGGAAGAAGCATGAACGACTTTCTCATCATCGGTGGGGGGATTGCGGGGATTTCCGCCGCCGCCCGCCTGTCGCATCTGGGCCGCGTGACGGTGCTGGAGGCCGAGCCACATCTGGCTCATCACGCCTCGGGCCGGTCGGCGGCGCTTTATGAGCCGAATTACGGCTTGCCGCCGGTGGTGGGCCTATCGGTCGCCTCGGGCGATTATTTCCGCGCGCAAGAGAATGTGCTGTCAAAGCGCGGGCTGATGATCCTGGCGCGGGCGGGTGAGACAGCGAAGCTGGCCGAAGAGGCGGCGGATATGGCGCTGGAGCCGATCGGTATGGCTGAGGCGCGCGCGATGGTGCCGATCCTGAATGACAGCATTGTTGAGGCGGCTTTTGGCGACCATGCCTGGGATATCGACACGGATCTGTTGTTGCAGAACTTTGCCCGTGAGGCGCGGGGCAATGGGGGTGAGATTGTCACCCATGCCCGGGTGACCGCGATTGCCAAGACGGTGACGGGCTGGGCGGTGACCACGGCGGCGGGGGTGTTCGAGGGGCGGCTTCTGGTCAATGCCGCAGGCGCCTGGGTTGACCAGATTGCGGCGATGGCCGGGGTACAGCCCTTGGGCTTTCAGCCGTATCGCCGGTCCATGGCGCGCATTCCCGCGCCCGGTGGGCATGACATCTCGGGCTGGCCGATGATGTTTGGCGTGGGCGAGTTGTGGTATGCCAAGCCCGATGCCAGGGCCTTGATCGTGTCGCCTGCCGAGGAGCATCCGATGGAGCCGCATGACGCCTGGGCCGATGACATGGTGCTGGCCGAAGGGTTGGCGCGCTATGAGGAGTTTGTCACCGAACCGGTGACGCGCTTGATCTCGAACTGGGCGGGCCTGCGGACGTTTTCGCCGGATCGGTCGCTGGTGATCGGGCATGACGTGCGGGAGAAGTCGTTCTTTTGGGTGGCGGGGCAAGGGGGCTATGGGTTTCAATCCTGCCCGGCGGCCAGCCAATTGGCGGCGGACCTGATCGGCGGGCGGGCCTCGCCTTTGTCGGCCGAGTTGATTTCCAGCCTGTCACCCGCCCGTTTCGCATGACGTTGAAACTGCCGGACACCGGGGCCGAGGTGCTGCCTGACGGGCGGCGCATGGTGCCTTCAGCGGCGCGCAATGCGGGGCCGATTTTGCAGGCGCTGCAAGGGCTGGGCCTGAGGGGGCGGATGCTGGAGATTGCCTCAGGCTCGGGCCTGCACGCCGCGCAGATGGCGGGGCCTTTGGGGCTGATCTGGCAACCGACGGAGGTGGAGCCTGCCAATTTCGCCTCGATCCTTGCGTGGTCGGCGATGGTGGAGGCCGCCATTCAACCGCCCCTTTTGCTGGATGCGACAGAGCCCGGCTGGGCCGCGCGGCTGGGGGTTTGGGATGCGATCTTGTAGGTGAACCTGTTGCACCTGATCCCTGAACACGCGGCCACCACGCTTTTGGTCGAGTTGGGTGCGGTCCTTGCCCCCGGTGGCACGGCCTGTCTTTACGGGCCCTTCTTGCGGGACGGTCAAGCCACCAGCGCGGGTGACGCCGCCTTTGACGCCAGCTTGCGGGCGCAGGATGCGGCGATTGGCTACAAGGATCTGGCTTGGGTTATGGGGCAGTTGGGCAAGGCCGGCATGGCTTGTGACGTTCTACCGATGCCCGCCAACAATCTTTTGCTGGTTGTGCAGCATTCCCCTGCCCCTGCGGAGGATGAAATCGCCGCATAGGCGGATTTCTCACCTGCGGCCCCTTGCCCGGTGACAAGAGGCGAAGGCCGGGGCAGGATGGCGGGATGAAACAAGGTCTTTTCCTCGTCCTTTTCCTTGCGCTGGCCGCCTGTGGTGCCGCGTGCGCCCCGGACAAACCTGCCGCCGCCCCGCCGGTGGAGGTGACCTGGCCCAACTTTTCGGATGCCGATCCGCACCCTTGGGCGGGCCAAGACCCCGCCCATCACCCGGTGCATGGGGTGGATGTGTCGCGCTATCAAACCTCGGTCGATTGGCAGGTGGCGCGGGAAAATGGGGTGAACTTTGCCTTCATCAAGGCCACCGAAGGCGGTGACATGCTGGACCCGATGTTCAAGGTGCATTAGCGCGGCGCGGGCCGGGCGGGGGTGAAGCGGGGGGCATATCTCTTTTACTATCACTGCCGCCCCCCAGAGGAGCAGGCGCGCTGGTTCTTCCGCCATGTGCCGCGCGTTGCGGGCAGTTTGCCGCCGGTCTTGGACATGGAATGGACCCCCACCTCGCCCACCTGCACCATCCGGCGTGAGGCGTCGGTGATCCGCCGCGATGCGGCCAAAGTCATTGCGATGATGACCGAGCATTACGGCACGGCACCGATCCTTTATACGAGGTTCGATTTCTATGAGGACAGCGAGATGTGGCGGTTGTCGGGCGTGGATTTCTGGCTGCGGTCGGTCGCGGCGCACCCGTCAGACCGCTATCCGGGACAGCATTGGCGATTCTGGCAATACACCTCAACCGGCCTTGTGCCGGGGATGAAGTGCGAGATCGACATCAACGCCTTTGAGGGCAGCCGCGAGGATTGGGCGAACTGGCTGGCGCGGCGGGTGGTGCCGTAGGTCTTAAGGAAAAGGCCGCCCGAAGGGGCGGCCCAAGTTTCTTTCAAGAAAATTGCGGGGGCGAACGCTGTCGCCGCTGGCCCTCGCAAGCGTGCTTGGGCGGTCGGTGCTGACGGGCTTTCACTGGAAGCCCGTCCGGGCGCGCCTTACCCGTCGATGCGAATGCGCTCGTTCTTCGGGTCGAACGGGCTGTCTTCGACGACGACCGCATCCCATTCCTTGAGCAGCATCTTCACTTTCAGCTTGGTGCCCGGCACGGCCAGTTCGGGGCGGACATAGCCCATGCCGATCTGCTTGCCGAAGGCCACCGAATAGCCGCCCGAGGTCAGTCGGCCCACCTTTTCGCCGTTCAAGAGGATCGCTTCCTTGCCCCAGGGATCGGCGTCCGACGGGCCGTCGATCAGCAGGGTGCAGCACCTGGACCGGATGCCGGTTTCCACCATCTTGGCCTTGCCGCGGAATTCCTTGGACATGTCGACAAAGCGCGGCAGGTCGGCTTCCAAGGGCGTCGCATCGCGGCCCAGTTCGTTGCCGAAGGCGCGGTAGGATTTTTCCTGACGCAGCCAGTTTTGCGCCCGCGCGCCGACGCCCTTGAGCCCGTGCTTTTCGCCGACCGACCAGATCAGATCCCAGAGGTAGCGGCCAAATTCGATCGGGTAGTGGAGTTCCCAGCCAAGTTCCCCGGTGTAGGCCACGCGCACGGCGCGGACTGGGCACATGCCAAGCTCGATGTCGCGATAGGACAGCCACGGGAAGCGCTTGTTGCCCAGAACCGTCGCCGGATCGGCATCTTTCACGATGTCGTTCAGCAAAGCGCGGGCGTTTGGGCCGGCCAGTGCATAGACGCCCCATTGCGTGGTGATGTCGTGGATGTCGATATGGCCGCCACCTGCCGCCATGAAATCCTCGGCCGATTTCATCAGGAAATCCGCGTCATAGGCGGTCCAGGCCCCGGCAGAGATCAGGTAATATTCATGCTCTTTCAGCCGCACGATGGTGTATTCGGTGCGGGTGGTGCCGTGGTTGGTCAGGGCATAGGTCAGGTTGATCCGGCCCACATTCGGCAGTTTGTTGCAGGTGAAGTGGTCAAGGAAGGCGGTCGCGCCGGGGCCACGCACAAGGTGTTTAGTGAAGGCGGCGGCGTCGATGATGCCGACGGTGTTGCGGACGGCTTTCGCTTCTTCGACGGCATAGGGCCACCATGCGCCACGGCGGAAGCTGCGGCCGTCATGGTCGAAATGGGCGGGCGCATCGACCGGGCCATAGTAGTTCGGGCGTTCCCAGCCGTTCACCTGACCCATCTGCGCGCCCATCTTCAACTGACGCTCATAAGCGGGGGCGGTGCGGAGCGGGCGGCAAGCCTCACGCTCTTCATCCGGGTGGTGCAGGATGAAGACGTGGTTGTAGCATTCCTCGTTCTTGCGTGCGGCGTATTCGGTGGTTATCCAATTGGCGTAGCGCTTGGGGTCGAGGGAGGCCATGTCGATCTCGGCCTCGCCTGCCGTCATCATCTGGGCGAGGTAATAGCCGGTGCCGCCTGCGGCGGTGATGCCGAAGGAGAAGCCTTCCGCAATCCACATGTTGCGCAGGCCGGGGACCGGGCCCACGAGCGGGTTGCCGTCGGGGGTATAGCAGATCGGGCCGTTGAAATCATCCTTCAGACCCACGGTTTCCGAAGACGGGATGCGGTGGATCATCGACATATATTCCGCCTCGATCCGTTCCAGATCAAGCGGGAAGAGGTCGGCGCGGAAACTGTCGGGCACGGCATATTCGAACCGCGCCGGGGCGCCGTATTCATAGGGGCCAAGAATCCAGCCGCCGCGTTCTTCGCGGACATACCACTTGGCGTCGGCGTCGCGCAGAACCGGGTGTGCGGGATTGTTCTTGCGGTATTCTTGCAGCATCGGATCGGGTTCGGTCACGATATACTGGTGTTCGACCGGAATGGCCGGGATCTTGATGCCCAGAAGTTTCGCCGTGCGCTGGGCGTGGTTGCCGGTGGCGGTGACCACATGTTCGGCGTGAACCTCATAGGTTTCCTCGGTCGGCACCAGCATGCCGCCCTTGTCCTCCATCCGGGTGCAGGAGACGATCCATTCCGACCCGGTCCAGCGATAGCCGTTGACCTGAATTTTCCGTTCGATGGTCGCGCCAAGTTGACGGGCACCCTTGGCCATGGCCTGCGTCACGTCGGCGGGGTTAATGTAGCCGTCTTGCGGGTGGTAAAGCGCGCCGACGAGGTCTTCGGTGCGCACGAGCGGCCAGCGGTCCTTGATCTGTTTGGGTGTCAGGAATTCGTGGTAGACCCCGGCGGTTTCGGCCACGGAAGAATAGAGCATGTATTCATCCATGCGTTCCTGCCGCTGGGCCATGCGCAGGTTGCCGACCACGGCGAAACCGGCGTTCAGGCCGGTTTCCGCCTCGAGCCCCTTGTAGAAATCCACCGAGTATTTGTGGATATGGGTCGTGGCGTAGGACATGTTGAACAGGGGCAGAAGCCCCGCCGCATGCCATGTGGAGCCTGCGGTCAACTCGTCGCGTTCGACAAGCATGGTATCCCAGCCCGCCTTGGCCAGGTGATAGGCGATGCCGTTGCCTACGGCGCCACCGCCAACGACAAGGGCTTTGACATGGGTTTTCATCGGGAGACTCCGCAAGGTCTGAAGGGGTTTTGCCCCTATCTGCCGCAATGGCAGGATTTTGGGCAAGACGTCCCGACACATGGCGGCGAAAAACGACATGGGGGCCTGAAAACGGCATCATCGGGGGCGCCTGCCGTGGCTTGACCGACCGGGCCGGGCTGTGTCACCCCTTGGCCGTGCGCGCGCCGGACCGGATCAGAAGGCTGACCCAGCATGTGACCCGCCTTCTGGCGGTTGTCGCAGCGCTTGGCCTTGCCGCCCTGCCGCAGGGCGTTATGCCCCATGTCGGGACGGCGGGCGCGTTGGAGCTGGTGCTGTGTTCGGTCGATGGTCAGGTGACGATGGTGGTTGACCCCATCACCGGCGAGACAAAACGCAAGGCCCCCGGCGGTTCGGCCAAGCCTGCCTGCGACTGGGCAACGGCCAATGGGCCGGTGGCGCTGATCGCCGCGCCCTTGCCACCGAGCCCGCCGCAAACCCTTGACCGCCGCGCCGCGCCCAGTTTGGCGGTCTCGTTGTGGCGCCCTGCCCATGACCCGCGCGGACTTTATGCCCGGGGCCCCCCTTCCCTTGTCTGATTTCACCGCAACACACTGAAATCACTCAAGGAGACTTTCGATGGAAACCGTCGAAACCACGGCCCCGACCGGGGTCAACAAGCTGTATTTTGCCGCGTGGCGCTGGCATTTCTATGCCGGGCTGTATGTCGTGCCCTTCCTGCTCATGCTGGCCGTCACCGGCTTTTTCATGATGCTGTTCACCACCTATCTGCCGGAATATGGCGACCGGCTGTCGGTTACCCCGGCGGGCGAGGCGATGCCTGTTGCCGAACAGGCGGCGGCGGCGCTGGCCGCCGTTCCGGGCGCGACCGGGATTTCGGAATATATCGCGCCCTATGGCCCGACCAACCCGGCCCTTTTTGAGGTGGCCGATGCGGGTGAGGGCATGGTTATCGCGCTGAACCCCGATAGCGGCGAGGTGCTGCGTCAGACGGTCCAAGGCGACACATGGAACCTGTTTTTCGAAAAGATCCACGGCACGCTGTTGATCGGCGATCTGGGTGACCGGCTGATCGAAGTGGCCGCCACGCTGGGGCTGTTGATTGTCATCACCGGGGTCTATCTGGCCTGGCCGCGCAATGGCGCGACCTTTCGGCAGATGCTGGTGCCGGACCTGTCAGGCGGAGGCCGGGGCTGGTGGAAATCGCTGCATCTGGTGATCGGCAGCTGGAGCGCGATCATCATGGCGCTGTTTCTGGTCACCGGGCTCGCCTGGGCTGGCATTTGGGGCAATCAGGTGCAGGCCTGGGGCAGCTTTCCGGCCGAGAAATGGGACAATGTACCCCTGTCGGACAAGACCCATCTGTCGCTGAACGGCGATGGGGAAAAGCAGGTGCCTTGGGGGTTGGAGCAGACGCCCTTGCCGCAGTCGGGTTCGGCCACGGGCGTGGCGGTGCTGCCGGAGGGGACGGTGCTGGACCTGACCGCCATGGTCGATCTGGGCCGCAAGCTGGGGATTGAGGGGCGGTTCCGCGTGACCCCGCCCGGCGATGAGACTGGGGTCTGGACGCTGGCGCAGAACTCGATGAGCTATGACGGCGCGCCGCCGACGCTGGACCGCACGGTACATGTCGACCAGTACAGCGGCAAGGTTCTGGCCGATGTGCGCTATGCCGAGTATTCGGTCGCGGCCAAGGCGATGGCGGTGGGCATTGCGCTGCATGAAGGTCAGGTGGGCGTGGTGAACTTTGCGCTCAATGCCCTCTTCTGCCTTGCCGTTGTGGCCCTGTGCATCTCGGGCATGGTGATGTGGTGGAAGCGCCGCCCGGCGGGGGCCGTCCGGCTGGCCGCCCCGCCCCGGCCCGATCAGATCCCGCTGACCGGCGGCATGATCGTGATTGCCGTGGCGATGTGTCTGGTGTTTCCGGTTCTGGGCCTGATCATCGCGGCGATTGCGCTGATTGATCTGGTGATCCTGCGCAGCGTGCCGCCCTTGAAGCGGATCTTGAGCTAGGTCTGCAGGGGGCAAGACGGGGGAGGCGCTGCCTTTCCCGTCTTGCCGCACCGGTTTCGGGTTTTGGGCATGAAGCCCGCAGCAGTTAATGATCGTGTTTGAGGCTGTGCCCGTCAAACCCATAGGCGCGTTCGACCCGCGCCACGCGCACGGCATAGGTCACATACCACTCTACCCGCCCGCGAGCTTGGGCTTTGAGGTGGTCAACTTTCAGCTTCCAGGCGCGGATCGCGGCCTCGTTGGTCCAAAAGGAATTGGTGATGCCAAAGCCATCCGACCCGCGCGCGCTTTCATGGCCGAGATAGCCGGGCTGGCGTTCAGCCATGGCGACCATCTCATCGGCCATCGCGGCATAGCCGTGGTCGCCCTCGCGCCGTTGGCTGGAGAAGGTGACGACGTAATAGGGCGGTTTGGGCAAGGTGGTGACGGGCATGGCGGCTTTCCGGGCTGGGGGCAGGCTAGGGCCTTGGCCGCATTTCCTCAACCCCGGTGCCTTAGCCTTTCCGCATCTGGCCGATCAGCACCGAGAGGGCAAAGATCACCGCCGCCGAAGCCACGATTGACGGGCCCGCGTCGGTGTCTTGCCAAAAGGACATTTGCAGCCCGGCAAAGGCGGACAGCCCACCGATGGCCACGGCGAGGACTGCCATAGCCTCGGGCGAGCGGGCCATCGCGCGGGCGGCGGCGGCGGGGATGATCAGCATGGCGGCGATCAAAAGCGCGCCGACCACCTTGAGCGAGACGGCCACGACCACGGCGAGGGCCACGGTCAGCACCAAACGCTCACGGTCGGGGTTGAGGCCGGCGGCGTGGGCGAGTTCTTCTGAGAGGGTAGCCGTCAAGAGCGCCTGCCAGCGCCAGGCCAGCAGGCCAAGGACCAAGGCCGCCCCGCCCCAGATCAGCGCAAGGTCGGTGCGCGAGACGACAAGGATATCGCCGAAGAGATAGGCCGAAAGATCGGTGCGCACGCCGGGGACAAAGGAAATCGCCACAAGGCCAAAGGCTAGCGCCGAATGGGCAAGAACGCCCAGCGTGGTGTCCATCGCCCAGCCTTTGGCGGCGAGTGTGGAGACGGTCATCGCCATGGCGAGCGACACGGTCAGGACCCCGACGGTCAGCGGCAGTTGAAAGGCCAGCGCCAGGGCCACGCCGAGGATGGCGGCGTGAGAGGTGGCATCGCCGAAATAGGCCATGCGGCGCCAGACCACGAAAGACCCCAAGGGCCCGGCGGCCAGTGCCACGCCAAGGCCCGCCAAAAGCGCGCGGGTGGTGAAATCATCCAGCATGGGTGTGCTCATGGCGGTGGGGGTGGAAGTGCGCGTGATCATGGCCGTGGTCGTGGTCATGCCCGTTGTGATGATCATGATCGTGGTCGTGCTGATACAGCGCCAAGGCCCCCTTGGTGCCAAGGCCGAACAGCGCGCGATATTCCGGCGCGTTGGACACCACGCGCGGGGTGCCTTCGCAGCAGACATGGCCGTTCAGGCAGATCACCCGGTCAGAGGCGGCCATGACCACATGCAGATCATGGCTGACCATCAGGACGGCCGCGCCGGTGTCCTGCCGGACCGTTTCGATCAGCTGGTAGAAGGCCGCCTCGCCGGGCTGGTCCAGCCCTTGGGTCGGCTCATCAAGGATGAGGAGTTGCGGGGAGGACAGAAGGGCGCGCGCCAGCAGCACGCGCTGGAACTGCCCGCCGGAGAGGGCGGCCATTTGCCGGTTGGCCACGCCCTCAACCCCGACGCGGGCCAGAACCTCGGCCGCGGCCGCATCGCTGACCCGCACCGGGAGCGACAGGAAGCGCCGGACCGTCATGGGCATGGTCCGATCCACCGCGAGCTTTTGCGGGACATAGCCCAGCCGCAGGCCGGGAGCGCGGGCGACGGCCCCGTGCGCCAGCGGGACCATGCCCAAAAGCGCGCGAATCAGCGTGGATTTGCCCGAGCCGTTCGGGCCAAGAATGGTGACAATCTCAGCGGGGCGGACGGCGAGGGAGACGTCATGCAAGACCTCGGCCCCGCCAAAGCGGACGCAGATGCGGTCGGCCGAAATAAGAGGTGCGGTCATGCTGTCCCCGCGCAGGCCGGGCAGAGCCCCAGCGCTTCGATATTGGCGCGTTCGATAACAAAGCCCGATTGGGCCGCCGCTTTCGTCAGTGCCGCCATCACCGGGGCGGCGGGGGCTTCGGCCACGGTGTCGCAGACCCGGCAGATCAGGAAGGCGGGGGCGTGATCTTCGCCGGGGTGCATGCAGGCGGTAAAAGCGTTCAGGCGGCAGATGCGGTGGGCAAAGCCTTGATCTTCCAGAAATTCCAGCGCCCGATAGGCCACGGGGGGCTGGTTGCCAAAGCCTTCGGCGGCCAGCCGTGTCAAGACGTCATAGGCCCCCATCGCCTTGTGTTCCTCGAGCAGGATTTCCAGGACCCGGCGGCGCACCGGGGTCAGCCGCACGCCGCGCGCCACGGCCAAAGCCTCGGCCCGGGCCAAGGCGTCGGTGCTGCAATGACCGTGGTCATGCTGGGCGAAGGCCAAATCCGGCGTCTGGCAGCCGGGGCAGGCCTCAGCATGGGGGGTATCATGGGGCATCTTGGGGCCTTGACGTGTTATAGTATCACATACATATCCACCCTCATCCGCAAAGAGAAGGCCATTGCCATGCGTTATATCATATCGCTTCTGTTGACCAGTGTTGCCGTCCCCGCCCTGACGCTGCCGGCCATGGCCGAGGTGCAGCGTGTGGTGACCGACATTCCGCCGGTTCATTCGCTGGTGGCGCAGGTGATGGGCGATCTGGGCCAGCCTGAATTGCTTTTGGAAAAGGGGGCCAACGCCCATTCGTTCCAGTTGCGCCCGTCACAGGCGGCGGGTTTGCAAGAGGCCGGGTTGGTGGTCTGGATCGGGCCGGAGATGACGCCGTGGCTGGACCGGGCGCTGGAGGCGGTGTCGAGCGCCAAGGAGTTGCGGCTTTTGGCGGCGGAGGGGACGTTTCGGCAGGATTTCGGGGCCGAGGGGGCGCATGACCATGGGGCCGAGGCGGGGCATGAGGGGCATGGGCGGGCCGAGGCGGGGCATGAGGGCCACGACCACGGCACTGAAGAAAAGGCCGAGGCAGGGCATGACCACGCACATGACGATCATGGCCATGACGAGGCTGGCCATGACGACCACGCGGGCCACTCCCATACCGGGCTTGACCCGCATGCCTGGCTCGATCCGGCCAATGCCGGGCATTGGCTGGGGCTGATCGCGGCGGAGCTGTCGGCCCAAGACCCTGAAAACGCGGCCATCTATGCCGCCAATGCCGAGAAGGCGCAGGCTGATCTGACCGCGCTGGACGGTGAAATCGCCGCCCTTCTGGCCCCGGTCAAGGACAAGCCTTTGGTGGTGTTCCACGATGCCTATGGCTATTTCGCCGGGCATTATGGCCTGACCATCGCCGCCTCGATCGCCGAGGGGGATGCGGCCAATCCCGGCGCCAAACACATTGCCGAGCTTGAGGCGCTGTTGCGCGAAGGGCCGGTCTGTCTGTTCCCCGAGGCCAACCATGACCCCAAGCTTGTGGCGCAGCTGGCCGAGGCGACCGGGCTGACGCCTGCGGGCGCGCTGGACCCGGAGGGGTCGTTCATCGAACCGGGGGCCGCGCTTTACGGCCAGATGCTGCGCGCGATGGCGACGACCATTGCGGATTGCGCCAAGTAGCCTTGCCAAACCCGGCCTGCCCAGCCAGTCTGGCCCCGAAATCAGTGGGTTATCACATGGCCGGGATTGCAAGCTTTGGGCAGACCGCCGATGGGCGCGCGGTGCAGCGCATCACGCTGTCCAAGGGGGATCTGACCGTTGGCCTGCTGAGCTATGGCGCGATCTTGCAGTCGGTCCGGCTGGCGGGCGTGGCGCATGATCTGACGCTCGGCTCGGACAGGCTGGCCGATTATGAAGGGGATATGCGTTATCACGGGCCGGTCATTGCGCCGGTCGCCAACCGCATCGGTCATGCCCGCGCGGTGATTGACGGGCGCGCGGTGCAGTTGGAGGCCAATCATGCCGGGCATTGCCTGCATTCGGGCAGCACGGGCGCGCAGGGGCAGGTCTGGGAGGTGGTCAGCCTGAGTGACGACAGCGCGACGCTGGGTCTGAGCCTGCCCGATGGGTTGGGCGGCTTTCCCGGCAATCGGCGGGTCGAGGCGCGGTTTTCGCTGACGGGCCGCGCCACGCTGCGGCTGGAGCTTTATGCGACCACCGATGCACCGACCCTGTGGAATACCACGAGCCACGGCTATTGGACGCTGGATGGCGGGGCGGAGTGGACCGGGCACAGCTTGCAGATCGCCGCCGATCACTTTCTGCCGACCGATGCCGATGCCCGCCCCACCGGCGAGATTGCCCTGGTGGCGGGTGGCGCGATGGACTTTCGCCAGATGCGCAGCCCGGGCCCCGGCAGCCCAGCCATCGACCATTGCTTTTGCCTGTCGGACGGGCCAAGGCCCTTGCGCGATGTGGTGATCTTGCAGGGCGCATCCGGGCTGCGGATGACGGTGGCCACCACGGAACCCGGCGTGCAGATCTATGACGGGCGCGATGCGCGTCGCCCCGGGCGCGGGATTTACGAGGCGATTGCGATTGAAACCCAAGGCTGGTCAGACGCGCCGTCTTATCCCGATTTTCCACCGATCACGCTGCGCCCCGGCACGCCTGCGCGGCAGGTGACCGAATGGCGGTTTGATCGGGCTTGAGGGTGGGCGGCTAAGGCCGCTGGAAGAATTGGTCGGTCGTCGCGGGCTGGTAAAGCAGGCTGGCGAGGGCGCGCAGGACGCCGATGGGCCGGGTGTCAAGGCTGGCCATCGGGCGGCGCAGGGGGTGGAACCCGGCGCGCGTGACCGTCTCGCGCAGCGTGCGCGGGGTGAAGGCGTTGAGATGCTCCAAGGGTTGCAGGCGGTGAAAGCCGTCAAAGTCGCGCGGGCGGGTCAGGCCGCTACAATCGGGCACCGCCACGAAGAGGACGCCCCCCGGCACCATGCGCAGCGCGAGGGCGCGCAAGAGGCCCAGCGGGTCGCTGACATGTTCCAAGACCTGGCTGAGCACCACGGCATGGACCTTGCCGCCGCCCTTGGCATCAAAGGTGGCAAGGTCTGGCAGCACCACGGCCCCTGCCCCGCGCGCGGCATCGGCGCGGCTTGTGCTGATGTCGATGCCGATGGGGTCCATCCCGAGAACCTTGGCCGCTGCCAGCATCTCGCCATCGCCGCAGCCGAAATCCATCAGGCGGATCGGGGTCGTGTCTGCAACGCGGCCCTGCATCAGAGCGCGCAGCCGCATGAGCGTCTTGAGGCGCTGCACATCTTGGGCAAAGGGATTGGCGCGTTTGGCGGTGTGGGCGGCCTCGAAGCGCGCGACCTGTGCGGGATCAATCCAGCGGCCATAAAGGGTGGCCAGCCCCTCATCCGACAGGATCAGCCGGTGATAG
>Ga0194133_10002314_pt1 | contig 29841 bp, 27 predicted proteins | sample TA2KigOf40mmetaG_FD_155448 | JGI IMG/M metagenome (GOLD analysis project Ga0194133, IMG submission 155448) | Freshwater microbial communities from Lake Tanganyika, Tanzania - TA2015055 Kigoma Offshore 40m | ecosystem: Environmental > Aquatic > Freshwater > Lake | place: Tanzania: Lake... | reverse complement strand
TCTTCGCAGGGGCGGCCTTCTTGGCGGGCGCGGCCTTCTTCGCGGGCGCGGCCTTGGTGGCGGGCGCGGCCTTGGTGGCGGGCGCGGCCTTGGTGGCCGGCACCGCCTTTTTGGCTGTCGCCACGAGCTACCCCTCTCGGGTCATCCGCCCCCCAGCGAGGCCTGAGCCGTCCGAGGGTAGGCCGCCCGGCTGCCCGCGGCAACCAGCCGCGCGGATCAGGCTTCGGTCAGGGGTGTCGTCGCCGAGGAATCGGACCATCCGGACGACCACATCCGCACATGCGGGATATCATCCCCATTCATGACGCAGATGCGGATCCCTGAGGCGGCTGAGTTCCTCGGCGTGAGCGACGACACGGTGCGGCGCTGGATCGAGTCCGGCCGCCTGGCCGCCAGCGCCGACGCCGCCGGGCGCCAGGTCATCGACGGGGCCGAGGTCGCCCGGGCCATGCGCGAGGGGGCGGGCACGCCGGCGAGCGCCGAGCTCGCCCCCATCGTGAGTCGCTCTGCGCGCAACCGCTTCGCCGGCGTGGTGACGCGGATCGTCAAGGACACCGTCATGGCGCAGGTGGAGATCCAGGCCGGACCCCACCGATTCATCTCGCTCCTCAGCACCGAAGCCGTCGACGAACTCGGACTCGAGCCAGGGTCGCTGGCCATCGCGACCGTCAAGGCCACCAATGTCGGCGTGGAGGTTCCGGGACGATGAGGTCGGTGCGCACGATGTCCGCGATCGCACTGATCGGCACGATCGGACTCGCGGGCACCGCCTGCTCATCGGCGGCAGACTCAACCGCGTCGTCGAGTACGACTCAGCGCGCGACGATCACCGTGGGTGCCGCGTCGTCGCTCACCGACGTACTGGCAAGCATCGCCGCCGAGTTCACCAAGGCCTATCCGGGCGTCAGCGTGCAGTTCTCCTTCGCCGCGAGCAGCGCGGTAGCCGAGCAGATTCGCGGCGGTGCACCGCTTGACGTCTTCGCATCCGCCGGCACGACCTCGATGGCGCCCCTGATCGACGAGAGGCTGGTCACCGGGGCGGTGGATATCGCCACCAATTCCCTGCAGATCGCGGTCCCGCCGGGCAATCCGGCAGCGGTCGCCGGGCTAGCCGACCTCGCCGGCGTCAAGGTCGTCATCTGCCAGGAGCAAGCCCCCTGCGGCGTCGCAACGGCGAAGCTCTTCGACCACAACTCACTCGCCGTCACGCCGGTCAGCTACGAGCCCGACGTGCGCTCAGTGCTCGGCAAGATCGAGGCGGATGAAGCCGATGCCGGCATCGTCTACGTCACCGACGTGCTGTCGGCCGGTGCGCAGGTCGTCGGCGTGGCGATTCCCGCCGAGGCCAACGTGACGACGACCTACCAGGCCGCCGTCGTATCCGCCTCGCCCAACGCAGCCGAAGCCGCGACATTCGTGGACTTCCTGGCCGGCCCCGAGGCCCAAGCAGCGCTCGCGGGTGCGGGATTCGCGCCGGCACCATGAGCAGTCGCAGGACCACCCCCATTCCCGTCGGCATCCTCGCCGCGGTCGGTGTCGCCTTCCTGGCCATCCCTCTCGTTGGCCTGCTGCTGCGCACGCCGTGGTCCCGGCTGCCCGAACTCCTCTCCTCGCCCGTGGCACTGCAGGCCCTGCGCCTCTCCCTCGTCTGCTCGCTGAGCGCGACGGTGATCGCCGTGGCGATCGGAGTTCCCGTGGCCTGGGTCCTTGCGCGATCCGCCGTGCCCGGGACGACATTCGTGCGCGCCCTCGTGACCCTTCCCCTTGTTCTCCCACCGGTGGTCGGGGGTGTTGCCCTCTTGCTGGCCTTCGGGCGGCGCGGGCTCATCGGCCAGTTCCTCTACGACTGGTTCGGGGTGCAACTGCCCTTCAGCACGGCCGGCGTGATCATGGCCGAGGCATTCGTTGCCATGCCCTTCCTCGTCATCACCGTGGAGGGAGCCCTGCGCAGTGCCGATCCGCGATTCGACGAGGCGGCCGCCACCCTTGGTGCGAGTCAGTGGACGGTGCTGCGCCGCGTGACCATGCCTCTGATCGCACCCGCGCTCCTTGCGGGCACAGTGCTCGCCTGGGCACGCGCGCTCGGAGAATTCGGAGCGACAATCACCTTCGCGGGCAATCTGCCGGGAGTGACCCAGACGATGCCGCTCGCTGTCTATGCCGCGCTGGACGGCGATCGTGATGCGGCAATCGCGTTGAGCCTCGTGCTGCTCATCGCCTCGCTGGCTGTCCTGCTCCTCCTGCGCGATCGCTACCTGCGCTCGGCACCGTCATGAGCCTTGCGTCGCAACTGCGCGTCACGCGCGATTCCTTCACGCTCGACCTCGACCTCGATGTCCCCGACGGCGAGGTCGTCGGCCTGCTCGGGCCCAACGGCTCGGGCAAGTCGACAGCCTTGCGCTGCCTCGCCGGGTTGTCCCCCCTGGCGCAAGGCCGGGTGCAGATCGGCGACACCATCGTCGAGGATGCCTCGCGCAGCACCTATCTCCCGCCCGAACGCCGATCCGTGGGCTACGTCTTCCAGGACTATCTCCTCTTCCCCCACATGAGCGTCGCCGACAACGTGGCCTTCGGGCTGCGCGCGCGAGGGGTCGACAAGCGCACGGCGCGAAGCCGCGCCGGCGAATGGCTCGAACGTCTCGACATCGCCGATCTCGCCGACAGGAAGCCGCGCCAACTCTCAGGCGGCCAGGCGCAGCGCGCGGCCCTCGCGCGCGCACTCGTGACAGTTCCTGACCTTCTCCTGCTCGATGAGCCCCTCGCAGCGCTCGACGCCGCGACGCGCGCCTCCGTGCGGGCCCTCATGCGCTCGCATCTCGCCGACTTCGGTGGAGCCGTCGTGCTTGTGACGCACGATCCGATCGACGCGATGGTGCTCGCCGATCGCGTCGTCGTGCTCGAGGACGGGCGTGCGGTGCAGTCCGGCTCGCCAGCCGACGTCGCTCAGCGGCCCGCCTCCAACTACGTCGCCCAGCTGGTCGGAGTCAACATCGTGCGCGGAGATGCACTCGAGGGCGCGGTCTCGCTGACGCAAGGGGGCTCGGTGCACGTCGCTGATAGCCGCATCAGCGGGCCCGTGATCGTCGCCATCCGACCGGAGGCCATCTCGGTGCATCGAAAGCAACCCGAGGGCAGTGCCCGCAATGCATGGCCGGGCCGCGTGACCTCCATCGAGTCGCGTGGTGATGTCGTGCGCATCGAGGTCGCCTCCGAACCCCCGCTCGCCGCGATCGTGACCCCGGGCGCAGTGGCCTCGCTCGGCCTGCACGAGGGCGCCTCGGTGTGGCTCAGCGTCAAGGCAACCGATCTCGACGCCTACCCGACCTAGTGCTCGCGGCGCTGACGCTGGCGCTTGATCTCGTGCTTGCCCAGCGCCGATAGGTGGACCTCATCCGGGCCGTCGGCTAGCCGGAGAGTGCGGATGCCGGCGAACATCGCGGCGAGCGGGGTGTCCTGCGAGAGCCCCATCGCGCCGAAGGCCTGCATCGCACGGTCGAGGATGCCCTGCACGGTGATCGGTGCGGCGATCTTGATCGCCTGGATCTCCGTGTGTGCCCCGCGAACGCCGACCGTATCCATGAGCCATGCTGCCTTGAGGGTGAGCAGTCGAAGCTGCTCGATCTCGATGCGCGAACGCGCGATCCACTCGCGGATGACACCCTGATCGGCGAGGGGGCGGCCGAAGGTGATCCGCTCCTCGACGCGCTCGCACATGAGCTCGATCGCTCGCTCGGCCATGCCGATCGACCGCATGCAGTGGTGGATCCGGCCGGGGCCCAGGCGTGCCTGGGCGATGAAGAAGCCGTCGCCCTCCTTCGCGATGAGGTTGCTCGCAGGCACGCGCACGTCGCGGAAGACCATTTCGGCATGCCCGCCGTGGTCGTGGTCGTCGTAGCCGAGCACCTGCATGCCGCGCACGATCTCCACGCCCGGGGTATCCCGCGGGACGAGGATCATCGACTGCTGCCGGTGCCGCTCGGTAGATGGATCGGTCTTGCCCATCACGATGAAGATCGCGCAATCGGGATTCATCGCACCGGTGATCCACCACTTGCGCCCGTTGATGACGTAGTCATCGCCATCGCGAACGATGGCCGTGGAGATGTTGGTGGCGTCCGATGAGGCGACATCCGGCTCGGTCATGGCGAAACCCGAGCGGATCTGCGCGGCCAGCAACGGGGTCAGCCACAGATCCTTCTGCTCTGCGGAACCGACGATCGCCAGCACCTCCATGTTGCCCGTGTCGGGTGCGGAGCAGTTGAACACCGCTGGAGCCAGGCCCGGACTGCGTCCGGTGACCTCGGCCAGCGGCGCGTATTGGAGATTGGTCAGGCCTGCGCCGAGGTCACCGGGGAGGAAGAGGTTCCACAGCCCGGCCGCCCGAGCCTTGGCCTGCAACTCAAGAAGGATCGGCGTGCGACTCCACGCCCAGTAGTCGTCGAGGTGGGCCACCTGCTCGTAGTAGGTCGCCTCGCTGGGGTAGACGTGCTCGTCCATGAAGGTCAGCAGCCGGGATCGGTAGTCCTCGGTCGTGACATCGAAGGCGAAGTCCATGCCTGTCCTCTCTCGATCGGCTCAGTCTGACAGGCGCAGCACGGTGTCGAGGCCGTGGTAGCGCCCGCGTATGCGTAGGCCCCCGATAGGCTGCTCCCTCGATCCCGATCCGGAGGTAGTCCATGTACCGCCAGGTGCCGGCACATGTCGACCTACCGGCGATGGAGCGGGAGATCCTCGAACTGTGGGCGAGCGAAGACGTCTTCCACCAGTCGGTCGCCCAGTCCGAGGAACGCCCCCTGTGGGTGTTCTACGAGGGCCCACCGACCGCCAACGGCAAGCCGGGCACCCATCACGTAGAAGCCCGCGTCTTCAAGGACATCTTCCCGCGATACCGCACGATGAAGGGCTACCACGTCCCGCGTAAGGCCGGCTGGGACTGCCACGGCCTGCCCGTCGAGCTCGCCGTGGAGAAGGAACTCGGCTTCACCGGCAAGATGGATATCGAGGAATTCGGCATCGCGGAGTTCAACGCTAAGTGCCGCGAGTCCGTGCTCCGGCATGTCGACGAGTTCGACCAGATGACCCGGCGCATGGGCTTTTGGGTCGACATGGACGATGCCTACTGGACCATGGCGCCCGAATACGTCGAGTCGGTGTGGTGGTCGCTGAAGCAGATCTTCGACAAGGGCCTGCTCGTGCAGGACTACCGCGTCACGCCGTACTGCCCCCGCTGCGGCACCGGGCTCTCCGACCACGAGCTCGCCCAGGGCTACGAGGCCGTCGTCGATCCCTCCGTCTACGTGCGATTCCCCGTGCTGCCGGGCAGTGCGCTTGCCGACCGATATCCGGGTGTCGCCCTTCTGGTGTGGACGACGACACCGTGGACCCTGGTGTCCAATACGGCGGTGGCGGTGAAGCCCGATGCCGCCTATGTCGTGGCACGCGCTGCCGACGGGGAGACACTCGTCGTCGCCGAGGATCTCGCCCCCGGGCTGCTGGGCGAGGGATACGAGGTGCTCGAGCGCCTGAGCGGGCGCGATCTGGAGCGCACCCGCTACCAGCGCCCCTTCGACCTGGTCGACATCCCCGACGCGCACTACATCATCCTCGCCGACTACGTCACGACCGACGATGGCTCCGGCCTCGTGCACCAGGCGCCGGCGTTCGGCGCCGACGACCTCGCCACCTGCCGCGCCTACGGCCTGCCCGTCGTCAATCCGGTCCGCCCCGACGGCACCTTCGAGCCCGATCTCCCCCTCATAGGCGGCACGTTCTTCAAGAAGGCCGATGACCTGCTGGTGGATGACCTCAAGCAACGCGGCCTGCTCGCCAAGCACGTCGGCTACGAGCACGCCTACCCGCACTGCTGGCGCTGCCACACGCCGCTCATCTACTACGCGCAGCCCTCGTGGTATATCCGCACGACGGCCATCAAGGACGCGCTGCTTCGTGAGAACGAGGGCACCAATTGGTTCCCCGGCACCATCCAGTGGGGCCGCTACGGCGACTGGCTGACCAACAACGTCGACTGGGCCCTGTCGCGCAATCGCTACTGGGGCACGCCGCTGCCCATCTGGCGCTGCGACACCGGCCACCTCACCGCGATCGGCTCATTGTCCGAACTCGGCGAGCGGGCGGGTCGCGACCTGACGGCACTCGACCCGCACCGCCCCTTCGTCGACGACATCACCTTCGCCTGCCCCGAGTGCGGGGGCACCGCCACGCGCGTGCCGGAGGTTATCGACTGCTGGTACGACTCCGGTGCCATGCCATTCGCGCAATGGGGCTACCCCCATCGAGGGCGCGAGACATTCGACGCGCGTTACCCCGCCGACTTCATCTGCGAGGCGATCGACCAGACCCGCGGCTGGTTCTACACGCTGATGGCGATCGGCACCCTGGTCTTCGACGACAGCTCCTACAAGAACGTCGTCTGCCTTGGCCACATCCTCGACGAGGACGGCCGCAAGATGAGCAAGCACTTCGGCAACGTGCTCGAGCCAATCCCGCTCATGGACGAGCACGGCGCCGACGCCGTGAGGTGGTTCATGCTCGCCTCCGGCTCGCCCTGGCAGGCCCGCCGCGTGGGGCACGCCGCCATCCAGGAGGTCGTCCGCAAGGTCCTGCTCACCTATTGGAACACCGTCTCCTTCCTCTCCCTCTACGCACGCGCCGCCGACTGGTCGCCGGGAGGAGACGTGCCCCGCGTCGCCGACCGGCCGCCGATGGATCGCTGGCTGCTTTCGGAGGCTCACCGCCTTGCGCGCGACGTCGATGCGGCTCTCGAGCAGTTCGACACCCAGCGAGCCGGCCGCCTCATCTCATCGTTCGTCGACGACATGTCGAACTGGTACGTCCGCCGCACGCGCCGGCGCTTCTGGGACGGCGACCCGGCCGCCCTGACCACGCTCGGCGAAGCGCTGCGCATCGTGACGCTGACGATGGCCCCCTTCACGCCCTTCGTCACCGAGCGCGTGTGGCAGGACATGGTGCGTCCGGCCAACCCCGACGCTGCGCCCAGCGTGCATCTGGCGGCGTGGCCGTCCGTTGATCCCGAGATCATCGATGACCAGCTCGGCGAGCAGGTGGCGCTGATCCGACGGATCGTCGAGCTCGGACGCGCAGCACGCGCCGCGTCGAGCGTGCGCACGCGCCAGCCCCTCGCTCGGGCACTGGTCTCGGCACCGGGATGGCCGGCGCTGCCGGCCGATCTCGTCGCGGAGGTGGCGAGCGAACTCAACGTGGTCGACATGTCGAGCCTGTCGGCGTCAGAGGGCAACCTCGTCGACGCCACGGCAAAGGCCAACTTCCGGTCGCTCGGCAAGCGCTTCGGCAAGCAGACCCCGACTGTTGCCGAGGCGATTGCCGTGGCCGACGCCGCGTCCCTGTCGGCCGCCCTGCGCGACGGCGATGCGATCGTCGACGTGCCCGGCATGGGCGCGGTCAGCATCTCCTCCGACGATGTCATCGTCACCGAGACCCCCCGCGAAGGCTGGTCGGTCGCCAGCGGCGAGGGCGAGACCGTCGCGCTCGACCTGCACCTCACCCCCGAGCTCCGGCGCCTGGGCACCGCCCGCGAGGCCATCCGACTTATCCAGGAAGCGCGTAAGAACGCCGGACTGGATATCTCCGATCGCATCACCCTCACCTGGTCGTCCACCGACGATACGGTCGCGCAGGCATTGCGCGATCATGGCGACCAGATCGCCGGTGAGGTGCTCGCTATCACCTTTGCCGAGGGGCCGGCAGTTGAAGGATCTTTCAGCGGCTTCGATCCCGATCTGGCACTGACATTCGCTCTGCGCAAGGCCTAGGCGGTCGCGCGCGTGAACGTCCCCAATATCGTGAACGTCCCCAATATCGCGAGCAACACTCCCCTCTGGCTGGCGCTCCTCACGACATTCGTCGCGGCGGTGTCCGGTGCGCTGATCGGCCGCACCCCCGGTCGCGTGAAGTACGACATCGTCGGCGTCACGCTCTTTGCGTTCTTACTCGGGCTTGGCGGCGGCATCGCGCGCGATGTGCTCCTGGGCAATCTCCCGCCGTTGGCGCTTTCCTCGCCGTGGTATGTCGTGTCAGTGCTGGGTGCGGTCGCCGTCGTGTTGGTGATCGGCCGATGGATTCCCGTCGACGGGTGGATATTCATCCTTCTCGATGCCCTCGCCCTCGGCCTCTACGGCGTGATCGCGGCGCAGATGGCCCTGGACTTCAAACTCCCGGACGTCGGAGCCATCGCCGTGGGCATTCTCGCTGCCATCGCCGGTGGCGTGTTGGTCGCCCTGCTGCGCGGCGAGACACCCGAGATCCTGCGCCCCAGCCAGCCCTACGCCATCCTCGTGCTCATCGGGGTCACGATCTTCGTGCTGCTCGATGGATACAGTGCCGGTATCGCTGCATTCCTGTGCGTGGCCTCGGTCATCGGCCTGAGGTTTGCCACCCTGCACTGGGATATCCGGACACGCGCGATCCGCCCCATCGAACGCGATCAGGGCGGAACCTCCGGCGATATGTGAGGCTTGGGGCATGCCCTTCGATTTGGTGCTCGGACTACCGGTGCACCCCCTGGTCGTGCACTTCGCGATCGTCCTGCTCATCCTGGGCACCCTGGGCCTCATCGCCATCGTGCTCATCCCGCGGTGGCGCGGGGCACTGGGCTGGGCGACTATCGCGCTGCTCGGCGTGGGCACCATCGCCGCCTTCGCCGCAAAGGAGTCCGGCCAGGCCCTGTCGGAGCGCGTCGGGCTCCCCCAGGAGCACGCCGAGTGGGGCGATCGCCTCTTTCCTGTCTCTGTCGCGCTCTTGGCCATCGCCCTCGGGTGGTACCTCTGGCAGCGCCGGTCATCGGGAGCGGCGGTCACGGCACTCGGCGTGCTGGGCATCCTCGTCGCCATCGGCACCATCGCGCTGACCACGGTTGTCGGCCACAGCGGGGCCGAGGCCGTGTGGGCATCGCGGATCGCGACCGCATCTGCCGACACGACCTCACCTGACGCGAACCAGCCCGACACGTCGGGTGGCGGCGCCACCATCACCATGACCGAGGTCGCCGCCCACGGCACGCCCGAGGATTGCTGGTCGGTCGTCGACGGCAACGTCTACAACCTCACGGCGTGGATCTCCCAGCACCCGGGTGGCCCGCAGGTCATCGAGGGCATGTGCGGGATCGATGCCACGCAGGCCTTCACCGACATGCACGGCGGTCAGGCCGAGCCCGAGCAGGTGCTCGCCGGCTATGAGGTGGGACCGCTGGGCTAGCGGCGCCCCTTACTTCTTCTTCACGGGCACCTCGGCCAACTCGCAGGCACCTCGATCGAGGTCCTCAGGCCGAGAGGGATTGCTGGCGGCCGAGCCGGTCACGGTCATAGCGGCCCTAGGGCGTGGGCGCCTTGGGCTCCACGGACGTCACCTTGTCGAGTTCGGCCAATTGCCCGGAGATGGTGTCGCGGAGCTTGGTGCGGTAGGTGCGCTCGAAGGTGCGCAGCTCGTTGACCTTGGTCTCGAGGGAGGCACGCTGATCGTCGAGCGCACCGGTCACCTTGCGGGCCTCGTCGCGGGCCTTGGTGAGGATCGTGTCGGCCTCGGTCTTGGCCGACGCCACGGTCTCGTCGGCGGTTCGCTGGGCGGCTTCGAGCATGGCGAACGCGCGGGCCGGGACGTCCTGGCTGGCCGGCGCGGGGGCGGCCACGGCCGCGGCAGCCGCGGCTGCGGGCGCCGCCGCCGGTGCGGCGGGAGCGGGCGCCGCCGCCGGTGCCTGGGTGGCCGTGGCGACGCGGCGCGCCTCGGTGAGCTTGGTCTCGGCCGCCTTCTCCTTGACCTCGGCCTCGGCGAGCTTGGCCTTCGCGTCGGCCAGCTTGGCGGTGGCGTCGGTGTCCTTGGCCTGGGCCTCGGACAACTTCGCCTGGGCGTCGGCCATGGCCTTCTGGGCGTCGTCCCACTTCTTCTGCGCCTCGGTCATGGACACCGACGCGGGCGCGGGAGCCACCTTGGGACCCTGCGCTATCTGCGCCTTCAGGTCGTCGTTTTGGGTCTGGAACTGGCCGATCGTGGTCTCGACCTCGTCAAGGAACGTGTCGACCTCGTCCATGTCGTAGCCCGTGCGCATCTTGACGGTGCTGAACTTCTTCTCGTGTACGTCTTTCGGCGTGAGGGCCACGATGACTCCTACCTAGAGGGCGAGGGCGAGGTTGATGAGGATCTGGACGGCAATGATGAGGATGAGGAACGCCAGGTCGAACTGGACCCCGCCCAGGCGCAGCGGCGGGATGAATCGCCGAAGGAGCCGCAGCGGCGGGTCGGTGAGGGAGTAGATCGCCTCGGCGAGCAGCAGGAACGGGCCGCGCGGCTGCCACGAGCGCGCGAAGATCTGGACGAGGTCGAAGACGAGTCGGCCGATGAGGACCAGCCAGTAGAGCCACAGGACGGTGCCGAGCACCTGCCCGACCACGCCCACGTCTCCTCCTCAGCCCTCGCGCGCACGGCGGCTTTCCGCGCCCTGCGTTCAACTCTGATTGAAGAAGCCGGTCTGCGCGAGTTGAGCCCGCGCCTCCGCGCCGACCTCGACATTGGCAGGTGAGAGCAGGAACACCTTATTGGTGACGCGCTCGATCGTGCCGTGGAGGCCGAACACCAGACCGGCGGCGAAGTCGACGATGCGCTTGGCGTCGCCGTCTTCCATCTCGGTGAGGTTCATGATCACCGGCACGCCCTCGCGGAACTCCTCGCCGATGCGCCGAGCGTCGTTGTAGGTGTGCGGGTGGATGGTCGTGATGCGCGACAGGTCGGTCGCGGGAGTGGGAGCCGCGGGCACGGTGCGCACCGAGGGACCGGGGATCCTCGAGACGTTGGTGGGCTCATCACGATACATACGCCGCGGCTGGTTGGGATCCATCACCGTGACGGCGCGCGGCTCCGATCGCTCGGGTCGATCCGATGTGCGCGTGCGGCGTTGCGGGGTGGGCTCGTCGTACTCCCACTCGTCTTCCTCCAGGTAGCCCTCGTGGCGGTCGTTCTCGTCCTCCACGAGTCCGAGGTAGACCGCCATCTTGCGCATCGCGCCCGCCATGGCACTCCCTTTCGTAGCCGGACGTGGCGCCCAGCATTCGCTCACACTACCCGCGCTAAGCCCTGCTCCCCAGGACCGAACTCCCCACGCGCAGGTGTGTCGCACCCGCCGCGACGGCCTGCTCCAGGTCGTCTGACATGCCCGCGGACATGACATCCAAACCGGGGTAGTGCGCGCGAAGGGCCGCCAGGGCGTCGGCGAGGCGCACGAATGCCGGCGCCGGGTCGGCACCCAGCGGCGCCACCCCCATGACACCGCGCAGTCGAAGGTGCTCAGCCGAGTCGATGGCCGCGGCGACATCGGCAGCCTCGTCGGCCGCGACTCCCCCGCGCTGTGCGATCGGGCCCGGCGGGTCGGCACAGCCGCCTCTGACGGGATTACCCGGCTGCGGGCCGGGATCAGGGTCGAGGTTGACCTGCACCAGGCAGTCCAGCGTGCGGCCGGCCTTGGCCGCCCCCTTCTCCAGGGCCTGCACCAGCGCGAGGCGATCGACGGAGTGGACGACATCGGCGTAGCGGGCCACCGCGGCCGCCTTGTTGGTCTGCAGTTGGCCGATGAAGTGCCAGGTCAGGTCGAGTTCGCGCGTGGCGGCGGCCTTCGGGGCGGCCTCCTGGTCGCGGTTCTCCCCCACGTCGGTCACCCCGAGTCCGGCGAGGCGCGTGACGTCGTCGGCCGGCCACGTCTTCGTGACAACCACCAGGGTGATCTCACCGGGATCACGTCCGGCAGCCGTGCATGCATTAGCGATCCGCTCGCGTGCGGCGGCTAGGTTGGCCGCGATCTCCGCCGTACGAGCGTCAGCCATGGTCGCGCCTCATGACGATGGCTCCCGCCTGGCGCCCGGTCACCTGGTCGCGGCGGAAGGAGTACAGGTCGGGGCTTTCGAACGTGCAGCCGCCGATCAACTCACCCACGACGCCCCACGCGGCCAGCTGTGCCATCACGCCGGCGCGCACATCGATGGCCGGGGTGCCCTGACGAGTCGTGGCGGCAGCCTCGGGGACAGCGGCCGCCACCTCGTCGCGCACCTCCTCGCTGACCTCGTAGCAGCCCGGGCAGATGGCCGGGCCGATCCAGGCGCGCACCGGACCGGACGCCGCGAGGGCGTCGAGCGCTGCACCCACGACGCCGGCGGCAACCCCACGCCAGCCGGCGTGGACGACAGCGACCTGTGCGCCGGGCAGATCGGCCACCAGCAGCGGCACGCAGTCGGCTACCTGCACTGCCAGGGCTAGGCCGAGCGTCGACGTGATAGCCGCGTCGGCCGGCGGCGGATCGTCGAGGACGCGCTCAAGCCGGACCACGTCTCGGCCATGGACCTGGTGGACCCGGGCGAGTGAATCGGCACCGACGTAGGACGCCGCGATGGCGCGATTGCGCGCCACGGCGATGGGATCGTCATCGACCTTGCCACCGACATTGAGCGATGAGTAGGGCCCCAGGCTGACACCGTCGTGGCGATCGGTGAATGCCCACTCGACCGAGAGGTCGCCTTCGACCATTCGCCCGCGAGCCACGACCCCCATGCGCGACTACTTCAAGAAGTCGGGCACGTCCAGGTCGTCGCCGGTGTCATCGAAGACGATGGTGCGGGGCTGCTGCACGGGACGCTTCGGCGGCTCCGGGGTGACGGGGATCTCGGCACTGTCGGACGACGCCGACTGCTTCGCGGCCACCGCGGCCGCCAGCGGCGTCTCCTCGGCGATGCGCTTGGTCACCGGCTGCGTGCGACGCGCCGGTGGTGTGCCGCCGTCGAAGCCAGCGGCGATGACGGTGACGCGTACCTCGTCGCCGAGGGTGTCGTCGATGACCGCGCCGAAGATGATGTTGGCGTCGGGGTGGGCGGCATCGGAGACCATGCGAGCCGCCTCGTTGACCTCGAAGAGCCCCAGATCGGACCCACCGGAGATAGACAGGAGGACGCCGTGGGCTCCCTCGATGCTGGCCTCGAGCAGCGGGCTGGAGATGGCGGCACTGGCCGCTTCGACGGCCCGCTCCTCTCCCCGGGCCGAGCCGATGCCCATGAGGGCCGAGCCCGCCCCAGCCATGACGCTCTTGACGTCGGCGAAGTCGAGGTTGATCAGGCCCGGCGTGGTGATCAGGTCGGTGATGCCCGAGACGCCCTGGAGCAAGACGTGGTCGGCCTGGCGGAAGGCATCGATCACGCTGATAGTGCGATCCGACAGCGAGAGCAGTCGGTCGTTGGGGATGACGATGAGGGTGTCGACCTCAACGCGCAGGGCATCGACCCCGGAATCGGCCTGTGCCTGACGGCGACGGCCTTCGAAGCCGAACGGTCGCGTCACGACACCGATGGTGAGGGCGCCCAGCGACTTCGCGATGCGCGCGACGACGGGAGCGCCTCCGGTGCCGGTGCCGCCGCCTTCGCCGGCAGTGACGAAGACCATGTCGGCTCCGCGCAGGACCTCTTCGATGTCAGCGGCGTGGTCCTCGGCGGCCTGACGGCCCACCTCGGGGTCGGCGCCCGCACCGAGGCCGCGGGTGAGCTCGCGCCCGATGTCGAGCTTGACGTCGGCGTCGCTCATGAGCAGTGCCTGGGCATCGGTGTTGATGGCGACGAACTCGACGCCCTTGAGGCCGACATCGATCATGCGGTTGACGGCATTGACGCCGCCGCCGCCGATCCCGACGACCTTGATGACGGCGAGGTAGTTCTGTGGTGCGGCCACGGCTGCATCCCTTCGCGTTCGACTCACTAGCGTCCTCCTGAGTCGCTGCGCTCGGCGAGCGCAGATCTCGACCTCACGTTAAGGTTGAGATTCGAGTTTCGGTTGGAACTTCCACGAGGTTAGAGGTCAGCCTCACATATGGCAAGACGCCACCTGCGTCACATCCGTCACGGAAATGAACGGGAGGCGCGCACAGTCTCCTCCCCCGGTCCGGCCACGCTCAGCGGGCTCCCGGCGGGGCCGCATGCCCATCGGATGGCGCGGCCGGCTGGAAGGCCGGGTGCGCCGAACTCCAGCCGGATGGTCACAGCGTCACTGTGCCACCGCCCCGGGATGCGCGGGAGCCTGACTCGCGAGAGTCTGGGGGCCGCCCGGTGGGGCGGTCGCCATTCTCGGGAGGATCTGGCGTGAGCCTGGCAGGCACAGAGATCAAGCGCGCGAAACTGCGCTTCGGTCTGCTCACCGGCGCCGTCGCGCTGCTGGTCTTCCTGGTCCTCCTTCTCTCCACCCTCTCCGGCGCACTCATCGGCGCCCTCGTCGGCGCCCTGCAGGGCCTGCGCACCGACGGCCTCGTCTATGCCGACTTCGCACGCGACAACATCGCCGCGAGCCGACTCGAGCCCACCGTCGCAGACGCGGTCGCGGCCGTGCCCGGCGTGGCCAACGCGGCCGGGCTCGGCACCTTCACCACGGGCGCCCTCATCGGGGGGCAGCAGGCCGACGTGCAGATCTTCGGGTTCACTGCGGATGCGCCCGGGTCACCGTCGGGCCTGTCGGAGGGTCGACTGCCCAGCGCACCGGGCGAGACCGCGGTCGACGGCGGCGACGTCGCCATCGGCGACACCGTGACCCTCGATCCCGCGGGCACGACCCTGACCGTCGTGGGCCTGCTCCGCGGCGCGCAGTTCAACGCCATCCCGACGATGTACGTCGACCTCGACACCTACGTCGATGCCGCGGCCGCCACCAACCCCGGGCTGCCGTTCGTGCCCATCAACGCCGTGGCCTTCACCGTGGCCCCCGACACCGATGTCGAGGCTGTGGCGAGCGCGATCGCCGCGGACGTCGCCGGCGTCAAGGGCTACACCCGCGACCAAGCGGTCGCCCTGATCCCCGGCATCGAGTCGATCACGCAGAGCTTCGGCATCCTGGTGGGCCTGACCTTCATCATCGGCATCGTCGTGATCGGGTTCTTCTTCCTCATCCTCACCGTCCAAAAGCTCAAGCCCTTCACTCTCCTGCGCGCGATCGGCACGGGCACGGGCCGTCTGGCCGCCACGGTCGCCATCCAGATCACGATCGTCGTGCTGCTTGCCTCGGTCATCGCCCTCGGCCTAACGCTGCTCGCCGTCCAGGGGCTCAACACTGGCATTCCCGTGCGCCTCGATCCGCAACTGATCCTCACGACCATCCTCGCCGTCTGGATCTTCTCGCTGCTCGCCGGACTGCTGAGCATCCGGCGCATCGCCAAGATCGATCCCGCCTCCGCGGTCGGAGCCCGCTGATGGCCGGCCCCGCGCGCCTGCTCTCCCGCGGCGAACTCGCCCGAAGCAAGGGCCGGTTCGGCGCTGTCGTCGCGGCGCTGTCGCTCATCGTCTTCCTCGTGCTCGTCCTCGGCGCCCTGGCCGACGGGCTCTTCTATGGGGCAACCGGTGCCGTGCGCTCGACCAACGCGACGGCCTACGCCTTCTCCGACGACGCCGAGGGCTCCCTGATCCGCTCGCGCCTGGACGAGTCCGCCGTCGACACCTTCCGTGGCGCACCCGGCGTCGAGTCGGCCGGCCCGGTCGGCGTCCTGCTGACCGGGGGCACCGGCCCGGAGGGCGACATCGACCTGGCCGTCTTCGGCCTCGAGGTCGGCGGGCCGGGCACGCCGACCACCCTGGTCGACGGCCGCCTGCCCGAGCCGGGCGAGCAGGGCGTCGCTGCAGTCGACACGCGCCTGGAGCGCGACGGGGTGAGCATCGGCTCGCGCGTGTCCGTCGGCGACGTCAGCGTCGAGGTCGTGGGATTCGTCTCCGACACGGCCTACCAGCTGCAGCCGACGCTGTGGACGAGCGTCGCCGACTGGCGGGCCATGCGCGACGCGGTGCGCCCGGAGCTTCGCGGCCAGCCGACGGCGATCAATGCCATTGCTCTGATCACCGAGTCAGGCGCCGACCTGTCGGCCATCGCCGCGGCCCTGCCCGGCACCACGGTGCTGACGGCCGACGCGGTCGGCCTGGCGATTCCCGGTGTCGCCCAGCAGAAGTCGACCCTCAACTCCATCATCTACACCACCCTGGCGGTCGCCGCCCTGGTCGTCGCGCTCTTCTTCGCCCTGCTGGTGCTGGAGAAGCGCGAGCTCTTCGCGGCGCTGAAGGCGCTGGGCACGCCCACGGGAGCGCTCGGGCGCACGGTCCTGGTGCAGGCCATCGTCGCGTCAGTGCTCGGCGTCATCATCGGCACGATCGTCGCCCGGCTATTCGGCCTGGTCATCCCCGCCAATGTCCCGACGCTCTTCCGCACCGACACCCTCATCCAGATCGCCGTCTTCACCCTCGTCGCAGGGGTGGTCGGCGCCGCCTTCTCCCTGCGACGCATCGCCCGGATCGATCCGGCCACCGCCATCGGAGGCACGCTATGAATGACCCCGTCGTCGACGCAACGAACGCCGCATCCGGCGGCCCTGGCCCAGCGCCGAGCACCGAGGCACCCGCGCACCCGGGTGCCTTGCTGCACGTCGACCATGTGAGCAAGGTCTACGGCTCAGGCCACACCGCCGTCACGGCCCTCGACGACGCCACGATGGCCGTCGACCAGGGTGAGTTCGTCGCCCTCCTCGGCCCCTCAGGCTCGGGCAAGACCACCCTCATCTCGATCATCGGCGGCCTGCTGTCCGCGACCTCCGGCACCGTGCGCATCGGCGACATCGACGTCACCTCGCTCAGCCGCAAGGAGCTCACGCGCTTCCGTGCCGAGCGCGTCGGCTTCGTCTTCCAGTCGGCCAACCTGGTGCCCTTCCTCACCGCCCGCGAGAACCTCCTCTACGTCGCCACGCTGGTCAAGACGCCCAAGAAGGCCGCCCAGCAGCGTGCCGATGAGTTGCTCGAGGAGCTCGGACTCGCCGACCGGGCGAAGAACCTGCCCGAGCAACTCTCCGGCGGCGAGCGCCAGCGGGTCGCCATCGGCCGGGCGCTGATGAACGACCCCGACCTCGTGCTCGTCGACGAGCCCACCGCGGCCCTCGACACCGCGCTCGGTCGTCAGGTCGTGCAGTTGCTGCGCCGCGAGATCAAGGACCGGGGCAAGACGGGGATCATGGTGACCCACGACCTGCGCATGGTCGAGTACACCGACCGCGTCTTCGAGATCCTCGACGGGCACCTCACCCACGTGGAGTCGCCGAGCACCCTCGGGCACTAGGCACGAGGCACTGGCCGCCGATCACATCCCGGCCGGCCGACTCCCCTGCTCCTGCACCAGGTGCGTGTCGATCACCGCGCGCCCATCCGGGCCGAGCGTGATCGCCGTGACCGGGCCTTCTCCGCGAGCCGGGGCCAGCAGCATGCGGGCATCGACGGGAGTGCTGACGACACCGACGGTCGCGCCCGAGTCGTAGCCCCACTGCCGCATGGAGGTGCGCAGTTTCACCTCGAGCTCACGGTTGACGAACGCCCGGTAGGGCAGGGCGAGATGCACGCCGGTCTGCGACACCATCTCGTGGAAGCCGAGCTTGTGCATCTGCGCCTCGTGGGCACCCTCCAGCGAGAGGATCTCCAGTCGCCCGGCGTCCTCGGTGGTGGCCACGATCTGCGCGAAGCCACCGAGAGGCCCGCGCGGGGTGCCGACGGCCTGGTCGACGCCGCCGGCGTAGCCCTTGGCTCCGATGCGGTAGGCCGCCACCTTCTTGAAGGTGCCGACCAGGTCCCGGCCGGTGGCGTGGCCCTCAGGGGGAGGGCGAGACCGTGGCGCTGGGCAGCGCCGTGGGGCGAGTCGGGTTGTCGGAGGTCGCGGGCGTCCCGGGGGCGGAGACGTCGTAGCGCAGCGCCTTGACCTTGAGCAGGACCCGCAGCACCTCGGCCTTGAACTCGTTCTCCTCGCGGGATCCCCAGATGACGACGGATCCGTTGCGCAGTTGCAGCGTGACGTCGTTGCGGGTGGTGGCCTCGATGCCCTCCACCTTCTCGCGCAGCCACTCGGGCATGTCGCGCACGACCGCGATCGACGCCTCGAGTCCGGGGCCAGCGGCACGCACCGTGGGCACGCCGGCGACGGGCCCGGGCGACTGGCGGATGACCGCCCCCGTGATGTCGACGACGTCGTAGGCCCCGGTCGACGTGGGCACGGCGGCCACCGGCACGCGGCGTTCGACGTCGACCACCAGGGTGGTGGGCCAGGAGCGAGTGACGGTGACCGACGCGACCTGGGGCAGCGTCGCCACCCGCTCCTCGACCTCCGACGGCGAGATGCGCAGGAGCGGCGTGCCGTCGGGCACCTGGACGAGCGCGTCGACCTCCGCGGTCGTGAGCGGGCCCGCGGCCTCCGACGCGGATCCGATGCGCACCTGCACGGTGTCGAGCGCGAACCACGGCGAGAACCAGCCGATCCACGCCAGGACCGCCGCCACAGGGACCAGGACGGCCAGCGCCCACAGGACGCGCTTCACGCTAGGCGCTCGCGCAGGAGTTCCACGATCTGCGGAGCGAGCATGCCGACGTCTCCCGCACCCATGGTCATGACGACATCGCCTGGTCGAACCCGCTGCACGACGGTCTCGGGCACCATCGACCACGACGGCTCGAACACCACCTGATCGCGAGGCAGCGGGACCGCCGCGGCGATCACCGACCCGCTTGCGCCGGGAATCGCCTTCTCCCCCGCGCTGTAGACCTCGAGGACGACGACCTCATCGGCCAGCCCGAGCGCCTCGCCGAACGCCCGCGCGAAGACCGAGGTGCGGGTGTAGCGGTGGCTCTGGAAGGCGACGACGACGCGGCCTGAGCCAGCCACCTCGCGCGCCGCGATCAGCGTCGCTGTGACCTCGGTGGGGTGATGGGCGTAGTCGTCGTAGACGCGCACCGATCCCACCTGTCCACGCAATTCGAAGCGGCGCTGGGTGCCCGTGAAGGACTCCAGGCCCTCCCGGAGCTCAGCGACGGGCAGTCCGAGGCTCACGCCGACGGCCAGCGCCGCGGTGGCATTGAGCGCGTTGTGCCGCCCGGGGACGCGCAGGGTCATGCGTCCCAGTCGCACGCCGTGGTGGATGACATCGAAGGACCAGCCTGATCGATCCGCAGCAGATCGCACGATCTTGAAGTCGGCATCGGCAGACTCGCCGTAGGTGACGACCCGAACCCCCTCGCCCGAGGCGCGCTCCGCGACCCGACGGGCACCCGGGTCGTCGGCGCATGTGACAGCGAATCCGTCCTTCTCGCGGGTGGCCGCGCAAAAGCGCACGAAGGCGTCCTCGATGTCGTCGTAGCTCTCCCAGTGATCAAGATGATCGGCCTCGACATTGGTCACGACCCCCACGAGGGGCGTCATCTGCAGGAAGGAGCCGTCCGACTCATCGGCCTCGACGACGAAGTTTTCGCCTGATCCGAAGTGAGCGTTGGTGCCCGAGGACTGCAGTTCGCTGCCGATGGCGAAGGAGGGATCACTGCCGCAGGCCTGGAGTGCAACGGTCACCATCGAGGTTGTCGTCGTCTTGCCGTGAGTGCCCGCGACGGCGATGGGTGTGGAGCCCTCCATGATGGCGTTGAGGGCCTGGGCTCGCGTCCAGACCGGGATGCCTCGCCGACGCGCTTCGACGACCTCGGGATTCGTTGGGGGGATCGCGGTGGAGGCGACGACGACGGCCAGCGGTTCCGTGGCGGCATCGAGGGCGCCCGCAGAGTGGCCCACGACGATGACGGCCCCGAGCGCGCGCAGCACGGCCAGTCGGCGCGACTCCTTGGCATCGGTCCCCGACACCGCGATGCCCTGCGCGATCATCACGCGGGCCAGGCCCGACATGCCGGCTCCGCCAACGCCGACCAGGTGCACGCGTCCGGCATCGATCAGTCGGCTCACGAGCGACCCCCCGTCGCGGCTGCCGCTCGCACGAGATCGGCGAGCCGCGCATCGGCATCGCGGACACCGTGCTGCCGCGCCGCATCGCTCATGCGCTGCAGGAGCGCGGTGTTGGCGATGAGCGGAAGGACGGTCTCACGGAGGGTTGCGGCCGTGAAGTCCGCGTCATCGACGATGAGGCCGCCACCGGAGTTGACGACGGGCTGGGCATTGAGTCGTTGCTCGCCATTGCCGATCGGCAGGGGCACGTAGACGGCAGGTAGACCGACGGCGGCGAGCTCGGCGCAGGTCATGGCCCCCGCCCTGCACACGGCGAGATCCGCGGCGGCATAGGCGAGGTCCATGCGGTCGACGTAGGGGACGACGCAATAGCGCGGTCGACCGGGATCTCGCTGGGCGATCGGGGACACTCCCGCCGCCTTCTCTCCCACGGCGTGCAGCACCTGGACACCGGCCGCACCGAGGTCGTCAGCGCACGCGGTCACGACTTCGTTGAGATGCTGCGCTCCGAGCGAGCCGCCGAAGACCAGCAGCGTCGGACGATCGGGTTCGAGCCCGAAGTGCTCGCGGGCCTGGCGTTGCCGCTCCTGCCGGTCTGCTGCTCCGGCGAGGTCGACGATCTGAGGACGCAAGGGCATGCCCACGCGCGTGGCTCGGGGAAGGCTGCCGGGTACGTTTTCGGCCGTCCATCCGGTCAGGCGTGCGCCCACGCGATTCGCCAGGCCCGCACGGCCATTGGCCTCGTGGATCACCAGGGGTATGCCCGCGCGGCGCGCGGCGAGATATGCCGGAAGGGCGACATAGCCGCCGAAGCCGACGACGACATCCGGCTTCTCCTCCCGCAGGATCGCCATCACCTGCCGGACCGAGCCGGACACGCGCGCAGGCACCAGCGCGAGATCTTTGGAGGGGCGGCGCGGCATCGGCACCGCGGGGATGGTGCGCAGCCGATAGCCGCGGGCGGGCACGAGGCGACTCTCCAGGCCCTCATCGCGTCCGACCACCACGACGTCAGTCTGCGGGTCGTCACGCACGAGCGTGTCGGCGAGGGTCAGTGCGGGTTCGATGTGCCCGGCGGTGCCACCGGCGGCGAGGAGGACCTTCACGCCACCCCCTGGGGCGTGCGGCCGGCCCCCTTCCCCCGGGACGACTGACGGGCCGGTGCGGGCCTTGAGGTGTCAACGGAGCGCGACGAGGTAGCGACGGGACCGCCAATCGTGCGTGCGAAGGACAGCAGCATGCCGATCGCGATGAGCAGTGGAATCAGCGACGAGCCACCGTAGGAGACGAATGGCAGGGGGATGCCGGCGATCGGCAGAAGACTCAGCACTGCTCCGATGTTGACCACGGCCTGCACGATGATCCACGTGCCAATGCCGGCGGCCGCCAGGCGCATGAAGGGATCGGTTGCCGACTGGACGATGCGGAAGGTGACGAACGCGATAACGCCGAAGATCACGAGCACCGTCAGGGTGCCGATCAGGCCGAGCTCCTCGCCGATGACCGGGAAGATGAAGTCGGTATGCGCCTCCGGCAGCGAACCCCACTTCTCGCGGCTCGCGCCCAGCCCCACTCCCCACCAGCCGCCGGTGCCCAGGGCGTACTGGCCCTGGGTGACCTGCCAGCCGTCACCGAGGCGATCGGCCCCAGGATCCAGCCATGACGTGAATCGACTCATGCGGTAGGGAGCGGCGATCGTGAGCGCCGCGATCGCCAGGAGTCCGACCGCGCCCAGGACCGCGAACAGTCGAAGGGGCGCACCGGCAGCGAAGAGCACCCCGCCGACAATGATGGCAAGGAGAAGCGTGTTGCCGACATCACCTTCCAGGAGCACAAGCAGGAGTATCAGCCCCGTCACGGGAAGAAGCGGCACGAGCAGGTGGGACCACCGATTGATCGTCGCCTGCTTGCGCGTCAGCAGGTCGGCAGACCACAGGATGATGGCGAGCTTGGCGAATTCAGAGGGCTGCAGGCGGAATGGACCGATGATGTCGATCCAGTTGCGCTGACCGGACACCTCTACCCCGATGACGAGCACGGCACCGAGGAGGGCGAACGCGGCAATGAGCGACGGCCAGGCCATGCGCCGCCACCACACGATCGGGAGGCGCGTCGCGATCAGCATCAAGACGACGCCCGCGACCGCAAACAGGCCCTGCCGCTGGGCCAGGGTGTAGGGAGAGCCGAACTGCCGGATCGACAGGACGGACGACGCGCTCAGCACCATGAGCAACCCCAGGAGCAGCAGGGCGAGGGCCGCGCCCAGCAGGAGGTAGTAGAGCACCATGGGATGGCGCGAGACGCGATCCATGGGTCCAGTGTTCCGGTGCTGGAGGGGCAGGACCGTCACATCGGGGCGCGTGTCGCGTCCTGGGTCCAGCGTGAACTGCGTGACAAGGGGTTAGGGGCGCAGGGCGCGGGCTGCGGCGATGAATCGATCGCCGCGATCGGCGTAGTTGCAGAACATGTCCCATGAGGCGCAGCCCGGCGCCAGCAGCACGGCATCGCCGGGCCGGGCCAGCCCCGCTGCCGCCTTCACGACGTCGTCCATGGCCTCCGGCTCGCTGCGCGCGATGTCGACGATCGCCACCCCCGGCGCGTGGCGCTCTAGCGCTTCTCGGATCACGCCGCGGTCAACCCCGAGAAGGACTACGCCACGCAGGCGCGGTGCCACGTTGAGCACGAGATCGTCGAAGGCCTGCCCCTTGGCCTGGCCGCCGGCGATCCACACGACGGAGTCGAAGGCACGCAGTGACATCTCGGCCGCATGCGTGTTGGTGGCCTTGGAGTCGTCAACGTAGTCCACGCCGCCGATCTGCGCGACGCAAGCCACACGGTGCGGCGCCGGAGTGAAGTCGCGCAGGCCACTGCGGATCGCCGCAGGGGGCGCACCGAAGGATCGGGCCAGGGCCGCGGCGGCCAGGGCGTTGGCGACATTGGCCGGACTGCGCCCGGGAATGTCGTCCAGGACGGCCAGTTCCTGCGCGTGCGTAAGTCGCTCGTCGATGAAGGCACGGTCGACGAGCGCGTCGTCCACCACACCGAGCATGGACACACCCGGGATCCCCAGCGTGAAGCCGACGGCACGGCATCCCTCGATCACATCCGCGTCACGAACCATTCGCTCGGTGCTCGGGTCATCGACGTTGTAAACGGCGGCAAGTCTGGCGCTGCGGTAGACGAGGGCCTTGTTGCGCGCGTAGTCCTCCATCGAGGCGAAGAAGTCGAGGTGGTCAGGTGCGAGGTTGAGGCAGGCGGCCGACTCGGGGCTCATGGACGTGACGAACGGCATCTGCGTGGCGCTGACCTCCGTGGCGATGACCTGGAGCGAGTCGTCACGCACGGCGTCGATGAGCGAGAAGCCCACGTTGCCGGCGGCCACGCAGGCGTATCCAGCGGCGCGCAGCATCGAATCGAGCATCAGGGTCGTTGTGGTCTTGCCATTGGTGCCGGTCACACACAGCCATGAAGCGGGTGACTGCTGACTTCGCAGGCGCCAGGCAAGCTCGAGCTCCCCCCACACCCGGATGCCCCGATCCAGGGCGCTGACGATGATGGGATCGCGCGGCCGAATGCCCGGCGAGACGACGTAGACGTCGGCGTCATTGGATGCCGAATCGGTGCAGCCCAGGCGCACGGTGGCACCCAGCGTCTCGAGGATGGCGGCCTTCTCGCGTCGCCCGTCGTCGTCACCCGCATCCAGGACGGTCACACTCGCCCCCACCGATAGCAGGGCATCAGCGGCAGCGAATCCGGCGATGCCGATGCCGGCTACGTCGGCCTGCAGGGTCGACCAGTCAGCGGAGGCAGACGTCAAGGCGGTGACGTCGCGCCTCATCCGCGTACCCACTCGGCATAGAAGATGGTGAGCCCCGAGGCGACGCACATCCCCTGGATGATCCAAAAGCGCACCACGATGTTGACCTCCGGCCATCCCTTCATCTCGAAGTGATGGTGAAGGGGGGCCATGAGCAGCATGCGGCGGTGCAGGACCTTGTAGGAGGCGACCTGTCCGATGACCGACAGCGAGATCAGCACGAACAGGCCGCCGAGGAGCGCCAGCAGGAGCTCGGTGCGGCTGATGACGGCGAACCCGGCGATCGCACCGCCGATGGCAAGCGAGCCGGTGTCGCCCATGAAGATCTTCGCCGGCGCGGCGTTGTACCAGAGGAAGGCGAAGCAGGCGCCCGCGCAGGCAGCGGCGAGGGCGGCTAGGTCGAGTGGACTGGCGGTGGGATAGCACGCTGACCCCGGCGTGAAGAAGCACGACTGGCCGTATTGCCAGACGCCGATGAGGACGTAGGCACCGAAGGTCATCGTGGCAGCGCCCGTGGCCAGCCCGTCGAGCCCGTCGGTGAGGTTGACGCCATTGGTCGACGCGGTGACGAGGAGCCAGATCCACAGCACGTAGACGGCGACGGGCAGGACGAGAGGGGTGTCGCGGATGAATGACACGGCCGTCACCGCCGGTGTCTCACCGATGGGATTGGGGAATTGCAGGGCGAGGTAGGCAAAGCTCAACGCGACGACGGCCTGGCCGATGAGTTTGGTGCGGGCCCGCAGGCCGGTCGAGCGCTGCTTGAAGATCTTCAGGTAGTCGTCGGCGACACCGACCGCTGCGAGGCCGAGCATCAGATAGAGGATCAGCAGCGCCGAAGGGGATGGCGGGGTCCAGAAGATCAGGTGGGTCAGGCCGTAGGCGACGACGACCCCGACGATGATGGCGACCCCGCCCATGGAGGGTGTGCCTCGCTTGCCCTCGTGCTCCGGGTAGGGCTCGTCGTCCGTCGACACGCGAATGGCCTGCGAGTAGCCGCGACGCAGCAGGAGCTTGATGAGCACGGGCGTGCCGACGAACACCACGAGCACCGAGATGACAGCGCAGGCGACGACCAGCTTCATGAGGCGTCCTCGATCAGCGCGGTGGCAACGGCATCGAGGCCGACCGATCGCGATGCCTTGACGAGGACGACATCGCCGGGATGCACCTGGGCGCGCAGGAGGTCGACGGCGGCCTGCGGGTCGGGGACCCAGGCAGACTCATCGCCCCAGGAGCCCTCGTGGCTGGCACCGAGGTGCACCGGTCGAGCTCCATCGCCGACGGCAATGAGTCGATCGATGTCCAGTCGCACTGCCAGGCGACCAATCGCATCGTGCTCGTCGACGGATGTCGCGCCGATCTCCTTCATCTCCCCCACGACCGCCCAGGTGCGCCGTCCCTCCCCCATGGCCACCAGCGCCTTCAGCGCCGCACGCATGGATTCGGGGTTGGCGTTGTAGGCATCGTTGACGATGATGGTGCCATCGGTGCGCTCGTGGATCTCCATGCGCCACTTGCTCACGGGCTCGTAGGCACACAGTGATGCGCAGATGTCGTCAAGCCCGATGCCGGCGGCCAGGGCCATGGCGGTGGCGGCCAGCGCATTGGCGACCTGGTGCTCCCCCGCCATGCGCAGCTGGACTCGTGCCGACGCTCCGTCGGCATGGACGGTGTAGGCCGCCCTCGCGAGCGGATCGAGGGTGACGTCGCTGGCCCGCACATCGGCCTGGCTCGACTCGCCGAATGTGCGGATTCGCGCCCGCGTGCGGGGCGCCTGATCCATCACCAGGGGATTGTCGGCATGGAGCACGGCGAGGCCGTCGGCTGGCAGCGCCTCGATGATCTCGCCCTTGGCCTGCGCGATCGCCTCGCGACTGCCCAGGAGTTCGAGGTGGGCCGAGCCGACGTTGATGAGGCCGGTGATGCGCGGGTGGGCGATCTGACACAGATGGGAGATGTGCCCGTGTCCGCGCATGCCCATCTCCAGCACTAGGAAGCGGGTGGTCGTGGCACATGACAGCACGGTCAAGGGCAGGCCGACTTCTGAGTTGAAGGAGTTGCGCGGGGCCACGCTCTCGCCGTGCGGCGCCAGGATCGCGGCGAGCATGTCTTTCGTCGTCGTCTTCCCGCTCGAGCCGGTGATGCCCAGGACGAGCGTGTCTGGAAGCCGCTGGATGACGTAGGCCGCTAGGAGGCCGAGGGCGTGCACGGGATCGGCGACCACCAGGGCGGCCGAGCCAACCGGCCTTGATGCGAGCGTGACCACGGCCCCGCGGGCCCGGGCCTCGTCGACGAAGTCGTGCCCGTCGACACGCTGCCCAGCGATCGCCACAAACATGCATCCGGCCACCGCGTCACGGGAGTCAGCCACGGCCGACGTCACCACGATGTCGGAGTCACCGTCGACGATGCGGCCGCCGACGACGCCGGCCACCTCCGCCAGGGTCATCGGGATCATGCCGACCTCAATGCGGTGCTGAGTTCGTCGCGATCGTTGAAGGGGTGCACGACGCCCGCGATCTCCTGCCCGGGCTCATGTCCCTTGCCGAGTATGAGGACCACATCACCGGGCCGCGCCTCGCTGACCGCTGCAGCGATGGCGGCCCGGCGATCGCCGATCTCCCGCACGTCGCCGCGCGGGGCCGTGATGCCCGCGAGCATCGCAGAGCGGATCGCGGCCGGGTCCTCAGAACGCGGGTTGTCGTCGGTGACGATGAGGAGGTCAGCCTGCTCGGACGCAATGCGACCCATGACCGGGCGCTTCTCGCGGTCACGGTCGCCACCGCAGCCGAGGACGACGATGCGATGCCCGCTGTCGCGCGGCTGCACCGACGCGATCACCCGCGCGACGGAGTCGGGGCTGTGGGCGTAGTCGACGAGGGCGACGAAGTCCTGGCCCTCGTCGACGAGTTCCATGCGCCCCGGCACGCGAACGTCGCGCATGGCCGTCGACAGCGCCCCGTCGGGCAGGCCCAGCACGTGCAGCGCCGTCCAGGCGGCCAGGCCGTTGGCGGCGTTGAAGCGACCGGGAATGCCAACGACCACCTCGTGCTCCCGGTCGTCGCACCGCACGGTCATGCACTGCTCACCCAGGTCGTCGACGATCGACGTGCAGCAAGCGTCGGCGTTGTGGTCGAGCGCAAAGGTCGTGGTCGGCAGCGCGGTCGAGCGCGCCAGACGCACTCCCGACTCGTCGTCGACCCCGATCACCGCCTGGCGAGCCCTCACCGGCGTGAAGAGCGACGCCTTCGCCTCGTAGTACGCCTCCATGGTGCCGTGGAAGTCGAGGTGATCCTGCGACAGGTTGGTGAACACAGCCATGTCGAAGACGATTCCGTCCACGCGGCCCAACGCCAGCGCGTGACTCGATACCTCCATCGCCACGGCATCAATGCCACGCTCCCGCATGACGCCGAGCAGCGCGTGCAGATCGGGTGCCTCCGGAGTGGTCCGCTCGCTCGGCAGGGCCGTGTCGCCCAGCCGCACGCCCGTGGTGCCGATGAGCCCGGTGGCATAGCCCGCGGCACGAAGTCCGGCCTCCACTAGGAAGGCCGTCGTCGTCTTGCCGTTGGTGCCCGTGATGCCGACCATCAGCAGGTCGTCGCTGGGCCGTCCAAACACCTCCGCAGCCAGGGAGCCCACCGAAGCCCGCGGATCAGCGCATCGCAGCGCCGGGAGCCCCGCGGTGTCGGCCACCTCGTCGGTCAGCACGGCGACGGCGCCTCGGGCCCGAGCCTGGTCACAGAACGTCGCGCCATGCATCTGCGCGCCGGGAAGCGCCGCGAAGACGTCGCCGGGCTGCACCGACCGCGAATCGAGGGTGATGCCCGTAACGAGCACGGCTCGATCGGCATCGTCGACGTGCAGGCCGCAGGCATCGGCTAGGTCGCCCAGTGAGCGTGCCGCGGTCGCGGGACGCAGCATCATGGACACGACGAAAGGCTATCCGCTAGGGGTCGATGTGACCGGAGCGACGCGACGGGCCTGCAGCGCGTAGGTCATGACCTCGCGGAAGACCGGACCGGCGAGTTCGCCACCGAGCTGCTCGATCTTCGGCCGCACGATCGTGACGCCCACGACGAGTTCGGGGGCCTCGATCGGCGCCATGCCGATGAAGGAGCCAATGATGCTGCCGTCGTAGCAGGCGCACTCGGGGTTGATGACCTGGGCGGTGCCCGTCTTGCCACCGACCCGATAGCCCGGGATCCCGGCCATGGGGGCTGTGCCGTCGTCGGCGACGACCTTCTCGAGTATCTCCCGGAGGGTGCGTGCGGTGTGCTCGCTGATCACGCGGGTGCCCTCTGCGGCGGTGGCGCTGTCGGCGTAGAGCGTCGGTGGCACGCGCACGCCGTCGTTGGCAATCGTGGCGAAGGCGCCGGCGATCTGCACGGCGTTGATGCTGAAGCCCTGCCCGAACGTCAGGGTGGGAAACGTCGTACCCGACCACTCGTCCATCGGCGGCAGGAAGCCTTGCGTCTCGCCGGGGAAGTTCAATCCCGTCGGCTCGCCCATGCCGAACTTCCGGAGGTAGTCGTAGTAGACCGTTTGGTCGATGGTCTCCGCCGCCAGGATCGTGCCGATGTTGGATGACTGCGACAGGATCGTGGTGAGGTCCCACTTGTAGGTCCCGTGCTCGCTGGCGTCGTGGAAGGTCTTGCCTGAGCGCTCCAGCGCGCCAGGCACCTTGAACACCGTGCTCGGGGCCGCGCCGCCCTCTTCGAGCACGGCGGCGAAGGTCATCACCTTCGCGGTGGATCCAGGCTCGAAGGCATCTGACAGCGCCCGGTTGCCCATATCCGCCGGGTCAGCCGAACCCGGATCGTTGGGATCGAACGTCGGCGCCGTGGCGAGCGCGAGTATGTGGCCCGTGCGCGGATCCATGACCACGATCGATCCGCTCTCGGCTCCGGATGCCGCCACCTCGTTGGCCAGTGCCCGCTGCGCGACATATTGGATGTCGCGGTCGATGGTCAGGCGTACCGTGCTGCCCGCCACCGGATCCTCGTGCGACATGTCTGCCGTGGGGATGGCTGCTCCGCCCGCTCCTCGCTCGTAGGAGCGCCAGCCATCGGTGCCGGCAAGGACGTCGTCGAAGACGTACTCGACTCCGCCGAGTCCCTTGCCGTCGGCGCCGACGAACCCCACCACGTTGGCCGCGACGCTGTCGGCCGGGTAGATGCGCTTGGTGGTGCGCTCACTGAAGATGCCGACGAGCCCGAGTGCATCGATCTGGCGCCACTGCTCGGGCGATACCGCCTTCGCGACGTAGACGAACCTCCGGTCACCCGACAACCTCGCCGCTATCTCGGTGAGCGAGCCGCCGATGATGGGAGCAAGGTCTCGGGCGGTCGCGTAGGGATCCTCGATGAGGGTCTGGTCGGCGGTGACGTTGCGTGCCTGGACGGACGAGGCCAGCGGGACGCCGTTGATGTCGAGGATGTCACCGCGGTTGGCCAGCACGATCAGGGTTGTCGTGCGCTGGTCCACGGCCGCTGCGGCGAGCACGTCGCCGCGGAAGGCCTGGATCTCCAGCAGGCGCACGGCAAAGGCCGACAAAACAATGATGGCGGCGATGAAGAGCACTCCTGCGCGGCGACGAGCGTTGCCGAGACGGAGGGGACGGGCGATGGGGCGGGGCTGCGGACGGCGCTGGGCGGGTGTGGGGCGTCGGGGCGGAGCCGCAGTGCTCACGGACCCTCCAGGGCGGCCGCCTCGCCGCCGCTTGCGGACTCACCGGGCATGGTGTCGACAGGCAGCGCGGGATCGGCGGGCAGGCCGCCCTCCTCGCTGATGTCACCGTCGTCCCCGCCGATGGATGCCTCGCCGTCGGTGGGATCGGTGACGATGTCCTCGATGGGCTGGCCGGTGACCGGATCGACCCACTCGCCGGTGTCTGGATCGAGGATCGCGTCTTCGGTGGCGGTGCCGTCGACGGTTTCCCCGTTGTATCCGATCGGCTGGCCGTCTTCGGTGATGGGCATGCCGGTGTGCGGGTCGATGTAGATCTCGCCGGTGGTCGGGTCGATCAGGTAGCCGTTGACATAGGTGCCGGTGGCGGGGTCGACGACGATCGGCTCGGGCTGGGGCACGGTGTTGCCGAGGATCTCGCCGGTCTCGAGACTGATGAACGCCGGTGCATCCTGCGGCACCATGCCGAGGGCGCGCGCCCTCTCCTCGAGCAGGAACGGCGCGGAGGCGATGGCGATCTCCTCCTGCAA
>Ga0194133_10002310_pt1 | contig 29888 bp, 20 predicted proteins | sample TA2KigOf40mmetaG_FD_155448 | JGI IMG/M metagenome (GOLD analysis project Ga0194133, IMG submission 155448) | Freshwater microbial communities from Lake Tanganyika, Tanzania - TA2015055 Kigoma Offshore 40m | ecosystem: Environmental > Aquatic > Freshwater > Lake | place: Tanzania: Lake... | reverse complement strand
GCGGCAACGACACCATCGACTGGGATCTCTCACGCCCGGGCTATGACACCGACACGCAGCGGCTTTTCTACGGCGGGAAGTTGGAGTACTCGGGCCTTGCCGGTCATCGCCCCTATGTCTATCTGCTTGCGCAGAAGGATTTGAACGCGGGGCAGGTGGCGCTGCTGCCCCTTTCGCTTCCGACCATTCCAACGACGTTCAACTATGACTCGAGCTATGTCGGGCTTGGCAGCAACGGATCGCTCGGCGCAGATCTGGTGTACCGCGCAGAGTGCATGTACGAGTACGGCACCACGCTCTCCGATCCGCTGTCTCGTGATGGAAGCATCAACCCTGTTCCGCAGCAGAACGCCACGATCTCCGCGGTGGCTGGGCTCGGTGGACTGACATGGCTCGGACGCGATCCTGCCGACACACGAGTCGACTTCCAAATCGTCGCTGGCAGCGGGTCGTCGGACCGTTTCGACTCGGGCAACACGTTCGGCGGCATCGCACCGGGGGCGGTGGACACCTCGTTCAATTCACTTGGCTACGTCAATACCGGGCTTGTGCTCTCGCCTGACTTCGCGAATCTGCTCTGCCCATCGCTCGGCTTCAGCACCAGTCCCTTCCCAGGCGGTGGGATCTTCGAGAACTTCCGCATTGGCGTGACAGGATTCCTCTTTGGTCGCATTCTTTCCAACGCGCCGCTGTCGTTCCAGACGCAACGTGGTGGCACAAACTACGTTGGTGGCGAAGTCGACTTCAGCCTTGAGTGGCGCCTTCTGAGCGATCTCGACTTGAGCTTCAAGTACGGCATCTTCATGCCGAATCAGGCGGCGTTCGCTCCACAGCAGTCGGGGACGCGCGACTTCGTATATGTCGGAGGCACCTTTGCGTTCTGAAGCGTGGATCGTCTGCGCGTTCTTGGCAGTCGGCTGCGAACGACAGTTGGCAACCACATCTGTTGTCGAGCGCTACAGCACGCCCGATGAGGAGATCGCCTTCTTCGAAGAGTTGAAGGACTCGCCGCTCGTCAGCAACGAGGATGCGCTCCATGCGCTTTTCCTGCTGGCCGACGGCGAAGACCATTGGGCTACGTATGCGGAACGAGTCGCCGAGGCGAAGCGGCGGAAGTGGTTGGCCAGTGGTTTCGACGAGCCATCCACGGAAAGTGCGGAGGTGGGGTGGATCGCCACCGCCGCCTGCAGGATCACCAAGGTGGATGGCGGCATCAACATGCGGATTTGGGGGCCGATTCCACGGTATGCCGTTCGGGAACTGCGGAATGAGCAGATTCTTGTGGGAAAACAGGATAGCATGAGTTTTTCGGGTGCGGAATTCGTGGACTTCTTGACTCGACTGTCGCGAAACGCAGGATTAGGGGGTGCCTCCGCCCTCGCGCAGGCAGCAGCCGCAGGGGATGCGAAAGCTTCGCCTGAGAAGCGGGTGCTGCCTCCAACGGGGCGGTTCGAGTGAAGGACTGATGATCGGGCACTGGAAGGAGTCGTTGCAGTGAATAGGAACAGATCATTCATCTCGTGCAGCGGAGGCGCGGTGTTGACGCTCGCCTGCGTGGTGGCACTGACGGGTTTCGCGGGGCACAGCGCTGGAGCGGACGCTCGTCAAGATCCTGTTGCAATGCCGGCAGCGTCGGACAAGGGCGCTTCTGCAGATGCGCCCCCAGTGAACAAGCCCATCGTGCTCCATGTGATCGAGGCTGAAGGCACGGTCCTGTGCCGCGCAGATAGCAAGACTCCATGGAAGAAGGCCACCCCAGTGACCAGAGACATGGAGCTCAAGGAGGGGGTTGAGATCCGGGTCTCCTATGACTCCCGCTGCACGCTCTACTTCACGCCCCCTGGCTGGAAGGAAGGTGATCCACGGCACGCACGGGTGATCATCCCTGGCTACACCGACTTCTCAGTGCCAACGTGCGCGCTCGTGTACAGCAAGGAGGCGGGTGGCGATGTGTTCACGGCAATCGCCCAGATGCAATCGGGGAAGGCGGACATCAAGGTTGAACGGATCGGTCTGAAGAATGACTTCAATGTCGTCGTGCCAGACGGCACGCTCGCTGTGCGTGGTACAGGGTTTATGATCGGGACTGGGACTGGCGGAACGGAGGTCACCGGGAGTCCGCAGAACATTGGCGCTGCGATTGAGTTGAAGTATGCCGCCCAGTCGAACCCCGTGCAACTCGTCGGTGACGGTGGCGCGGCGCGAAGCAGTGCGGACACACCCGAGCCAGCGACCAACTCACTCATCGTGTCGGTCGGTGCGCCGCCCGTGGCAGGAACAGTGGCAAGTGCAGCCGAGGCATTTCAGTCGGCTGTGGTGGGTTCGTCACAGGCGCCGGTGATTCAGCAGGCTGTGGCAACCGTGGCAGTGGTGGCGCAGGTGGCGGCAGAAGCGTCGTCCGTCTCCGCAGGACAGGACGGCAGTGGGGCAGGGAACAATGTCCTTGCGCTCTTCGCTGATCTCAACAGGACCCTTGAGCGGACGCAGGATGCACAGGGCGGATCCGATGGCACGCTTTCTCGCCTTGCGATTGCGGCGCAGGCTCTCTTGGACGCTCAGGCGGCCCTTGAGACCACGCAGGCTCGCCGAAGTGAGTTTGAGTTGGTGCGAGACGAGTCCATCGCGGCTGCACTCGATGTGGCCGACTTGTTTCTGCTGCTTGACTCACCGCTGTCCGATTTTGAGGACGGCGTCAATACTGCCCTCTTCCGTGCAGCCGCTGCATTTGACGCGACGAGCTTTGAGAGCAGCGAGGCGGTGCAACAGCGTCTCAACCAGGTGGACGCGGCGGGAGCTGCTGTCAACAGCGCTCGCCTCGAAATCGTGGGCCTGCGGACTGACATGGCCGCAGGACGTGATGAGGCGCTTGCTGCGCTCAGTGATGCAGTCGTGGCGCGGCTCCGTGTGATTGCAGCCGTCCAGAACGCGCCTGCGGCTGCAGCGACTGCGGAGCAGGCAAGGGCTGAGTCGGCGCAATTCGTTGCACTTGTTCGCGCTGCGATTGTGGATATAGAGTCGATTCTGGCGCGGCGACCTCTCGATGGAATCGCGCAGTCATTGCTCGTGGCGCTCGATCGCCTCGAGGAAGCTGAAACACGCTTCGCGGAAACCGTGTCACTACGTGATCAGGCTGTGTCGACCGTGGCCGCCGCCGCTGAAGAAGCCGAACTGGCTGTCCTTGATGCGGTAGAAGCGGCTGCCGCGGAAGCCGTCGCGAATGTCGAGCGCGCGCTCGAACTTGAGGCAGAGGCAGAGGAGGTTTCTGCGCGGGTGCAAGAGGGTATTGCGCGACTTGACCTCGCTATTGGCGCGATGCTTTCTGCCCGCACAGAGTCGGAGTTGACGCTGATTGATCGCGAGGCTGCCGAGACGGCGCTTGTTATTGCCGAGGATCGCGCCGCGCTCGCTCAGATTGAGATTCAGCGTCGCGGCGAGTTTCAGCAAACAGCGGTCTTTGCTGCGGTGGACGCCGCGCAGGCACTGATTGATGCGAAGGATTTCCTTCAGCAAGCCATCGTAAGTGCCGGTCTCACATCGGTGGAGCTTGCGAACACGCTCAACGCGCTCTCTTCACCGACCCCCGACATGGATGCTGCGACCCAAGCCGCTATTGCCGCACGTTCCTTTGCAGACCAGACTGACGTACATGCGGGGGACGCGCGAAGCGCGGCCGATCAGGCAGATGTTGCAGCCGATGACGCGGAAGCTGTGCTCGAGGGACTTGCGGATGCCCGCATCGCGTACCTCGCGCGTCTGGCTGAACTTCGTGTCCAACTCGGCAGAGCGCAGGATGCTGCGGCAAGTGCCGCGGGGCATGCGTCCGCTGCACAAGTATCGGCTGAGACCGCCGATACTCGGGCTGCTGCGTTCATTGCGCTCCTGTCGGATGTGGGGACCGACGATGGTGCCGCGGGCGCGTCGTCCCCCGCCGCGGCAGCGATTGCAGCTGCTGAGCGTGCAGTCTCCAATGCCTTTCAGATCGCGGACGCGGCCGCTGGTCAGGCGGAACAAGCGAGTTCAGCGGCGTCGACTGTTGCCGCCCTGGAAGGCTCCATTCTCAACTCCGATGGCTCGCCGATCGACTTCGCGGCTTCCGGCCCCACGATTGACGAAGCCCGCGCGTCGGCCGTTCAAGCAGATACCGTGGCAAGCGAGGCAGAGCGACTCGCGCTGGTTGCGGATGCCGAGGCTGTGACGGCGCAAGCCGCGGTTGCGGCTGCATCGGGCGGCGCAGTCGCAGCATCGCAGTTCAACGCCGCGCAAGGCCTCTCGAGTTCCATCGGACTCTTCGTTGCTGATGCCCAAGAGGCATTGGACCGCGCATCGACCGCGTCAGACGAGGTAGCTTTCCAAACTGCAATAGCAGAATCCTCGGCAAACGACTCCGCAGCGGTGCGGCGCCAGATGGAGGTCAACCTTACGCAGTTCGATGTCCGGTTGAGCCACCTTCTCGCTGCGATGGAGGCTCAGGACCCCTTGCTCGCGGAAGAACTTTTGTCGTCCATTGCAGGAAGTCCGTCGACCGATGGACTGGTTGCCGACGCCCTCCATGCGCGGCAGTCCGCGGAGACTGCCGCAAGCGCGGCGCAAACGGCGGCAGCGCCAATCGAGTCCGATTTCAATCTGGCCACCGCACTCGATGGTCTCGCGTCTGGGGCCCTCATCAACCTCGGCCTTGCCCGCACGGCGGCAAACGACGCTCGATCAGATGCGGTCGATTTCGCTGGCTTTGCCGCGGAGTTCAGCCTGGTGGCACAGCAGGCGGGTAGTCAGCAGCAGCAAGTGTTGCAGTCGCTGGTTTCTGTGGCGCAAGCTGCGGCCGCTTCGGCCGCAACGAGCGTTGTTGGGATCGACACGCTTCAGACAACAGCAGCGGCCCTCCGAAGTGGACTCCAAGCCCGCCTTGGATCGTTCGTGCCGCAGTCGGCTGATGTCGCATCGGCAGCTGCGCAGCAAGCCGGTGCGAACTACGAATTTGTCGTCGGACAATCTTCTACAGTCGCTGCGTCGACCCAGACGGCCCTCCGTGCGGTCGACGCGCTGAGATTCTCCCTGCAAACATTTGCACTTGAGGAGTCATCGCAGGTTGCTGGGGTCGGCTTTGATCTTTTTGCAGGAGCCTTCAACACGGCAATGGACACGCGTGACGGCTTGGTCTCAGAGGCAGTGATCCAGACGGGATTGCTTGCGAGCGGTCTTGCCACTGCGCAGTCTGCGGCAGAAAGTGCTGACAACCGATTCGTTGCACTGGAGAGCGCATTCGATGAGATGTTGACGCTCCTCCAAGGCGGCGAACAGGAGGGAACGGTCTCGTCTGGCGGCTTACCAGGTGGGAGTTCGTCGGGTGATCCACTGGATGTGCTTGCGGCTCTGGAGCGCGCTCAACAAGTGCAGGCATTGGCTCTCGGCATCCAAGGTGATGCGGCGCAGTCGCTCGCAGGCGTCGAGGGAGGGCGCGAAGCATTGGCGGCAGCGGAGGCAAACCTCTTGGGCGCGCAAGTCCAAGCGAACATTGCACAAGCAAGGGCTGATGCTTCGCTGGAGTTTCAGGTGGTCATCGCAGCAGCAGCAGCTGCGGCAAACTCCTCTGCGGGGCAGGCTTCCACCGCTGCGCTGCAGGCGCAGGCCTTTGGTGAGACGGGCATCGATATGGCGCGTGACCTCGGTCAGCGTGCCTTCAATCTGAGCCAAGAGGCACTCACGAGGGCGATCATTGCCATGGATCGTCGCGCGCAGGCAGATGCCGTCGCGGCGTCCATGCAGGTGAGCTTGGGCGCATCGGCTGAGGGAATCTCGAATGCCGCAAGTGCACTTGCCACTGCCGCCGGTGGCGTTGGACAGGGTGAGAACGCATCCGCCGCTGCGCAGCAACTTGCGCTCGTCGGACCGCAGTACGGAGCCCTTGCTGAGAACACCGTTGGTGCTGTGTTCGCGGCAGTGCAAGCATCCGATGCGTTCAGCGATGCTGCGCTTGCGGCGTCACAGGCACAAGGATTCGCTGTCGAAGCGCAGGCGGCAGTTGGGGATCATGCTCTGGCTCTCAGCAGGTTTGACGGCCCCGATGGACTTGATGCGCTCTCCAGTGGCGCACTCTCGACCGCTGTGACTCAGTCCGAAGAGGCCGTTCAACAGGCAACCATTGCAAACCTTCGATTCATCGACGCGCAGACAGCTTTTAATGGGGGATTCCCGGCCGAAGTCAGTCTCAATGCTGGGCTGTCTGGCCTCGCTGCCAGCCTGAGCACAACAGCGGCCAACGTGAGCAACACTGCCGCGATTCAAGTTCAAGGGCATGCAGATCAAGCCGTGGTGCAGGCTGGGATCTCTGCGGCGGCAGGGGAGCGGTACACGGTGCAGGTGAATGGCGCACAGCAGTCTGCAGCGGCCGCCACTGCCGCATGGACTGCTTGCACTGCGGCAGCGTCTCGATCGGATACGTTCTCGATCGCTGCGCAGGATCTTGCGCTGCAGATCGGGAGCGTTCGTGCCGGAAACGCGGACACGATTGCGAGGGGCGCGCGATCGTTGGCGATCGTACAACTTTCACAAGCGACCGCTGCGAGGGACGCCGCACAAACTGCCGCTGATGCGGCAGCCACCATGGGGGAGCGGGTGTTCTTCACGGCAACGGCGGCTCTTGCTGCTCAGGTCGTTGCTCGGGCTGAACAAGCTCGCGCTGCAGCCGACACTGCGCTTGCTTCAGCAGTGCAGGCTCAGGCGGATGCGGCAGCGGCTGCGCAGTTGGCAGCGCAGTCGGGGGGGGGGGCAGTCAGCCCTGGTGGTGGCGCCGGCGGTCAGTGACAAATTGACTGTTGCGTGATCTGGAGGGGGGGTGGATACTGCCCAGATGCGGCAGTTCTCCTGGTTGGCGGTCGGTGCGGGTCTCTTGACCACGGTCGTTGTGTTGATTGCATCGATCCTCGGCTTGTTTCGTGACTTGGAGCTGTCGACCGCGGACTGGCGCTACCAGCACGTGCGCGGACAGCCAGTCGCCTTGTCCAGTGACATCGCGTTGGTGGCTTTGGACGACAGTGCACTCGACACCTATGGAAGATGGCCGTGGCCTCGCGAGCGCTTTGCTGAGGTCATCGATGAGCTTCGAAATCTGGGGGCAAAGACATTGGCGCTCGATATCCAGTTCACCGAATCGGAAGTGGGGAACTGTGGGCAAGCAGGGGAAGGGGACAGGAAGCTCGGAGAAGCACTCCAAAGTCCGCACGTGAATTCGGTCATCGGCCTCGATGCTGGGCAGCAGTGGCCTGAACGTGAGCGTGTTCTTTGGCTGACGCCCGAGGGTGCCGAGAAGCAGACAAAAATCATCGAGCTGCTGACGAATGATCTCAGCGCGGAGCCTGCCGATGTTGCTGCGAAAGTCTCCCTGTCTGAGTCTTTGGCGGCCGACCTGAAACGGCATTACACGTGGTTCAAGTCTCTCGCCATTTGGCAATACATCTGGTCGAGTTACTCCAAGAGTCAAGAACTGCCACAAGCCATCGATGTCAGGAAGGCGATGAATGTCAGGGGCGCAAGCGCTGGCGAGTTCCTCGTGGATCGGATGCTCCGTCAGGCGACCGTGTGGTTGGAGTTGCGTCAGGAAATCCAAAGAGAGGGCGAATGGACGTTTCCGATTGGTGGGCACGCTCAGATCCCACCTATCTTGGAACTCGGCAAAGCGGCATGCGCCGTTGGAGTCCTCACCAATGTCCAATGCCCTTTGGATACGGACGGCGATAAGCGCCGCACCCTCGTGGAGTGGAGCGCACCCGGCGGCAACGTGTTCCAAATGGGATTGGTTGCCGCCGCGGTACACCTGGGATGGAAGCCCACCGACATTGCAAGCGAGCCTGATCAGATTCGTGTGGGGCAAGTCACGCTGCCGATGCGCGATGGATGGCTCTATCTCGATTGGCCAACATCGACATTCGATCAAGGGTATGGGGAGTGGACACAGCACGGCATGCAAGGGAGTGAACGACCGGTCCTCTCCATCGGAATGCTGCTCAATACGCGTGAGAATCGTCAGATACTCGAGAGGAACCGTGAGCGACTGAAGGAATTGAGGGAGAGTCTCGTGCGCAGTCCTGACGGAGTGGAGTATGGATGGGCAACACATGAGGACGCCGCGAGTCTGTGCGCCGCAGTCGAGAAGGATGTCGCTTTCCTCGACGATCCGACAGATGCACGAACGTTCATCGAGACCTTCAGGAACGTCCAAGAGAGTGAGCCCAAGTTTCGGATGCTTGAAGAGGAACTGCGGGGGAAGGTCGCCAAGCGTCTCGTGTTTGTTGGATGGACAGCCACTGGTGTGGCGGCTGACTTTGTTCCAACGGCACTCCATCCAAAGACCCCAGGTGTTTTTGTACATGTTGTCGCTGCAGATATGGTTCTCGGGAAGCACGGACGGCAGACCGCAGCTGCTTGGGTCGATCCCATCGTTCTGGTGACCCTCGGCATCGCAGCGACCTTGATTGCCGCCACTCTCTCGGTTGGTTTCAGTTCCTTGCTGACACTGGTGCTTGCCGTTGGGTGGCTGCTTGTTGCCGGAGTGTTCTGTTTCAACGAACTGAATGTGATCATGCCGCTCGTGGCGCCAACGGTGTCGCCTGTGGGATCTTGGGCGACAACGACTGCCGTGGTCGCCGTGCTCACGGCACGCGACCGAGCTCGCATCAACCGGCAGTTCGCAGCTCGTGTCTCGCCGCAGTTGGTAGCGAAGTTGTCTGGAGACCCAGAGGCGGTCTCCATGTCAGGCGAGGAGCGGGAGATCACCGTCATGTTTGGCGACCTTGCCGGATTCACTTCCATTGCCGAGGCGCTCGGTGGGCCTGGGGTGGTTCGCACGCTGAACACGTATCTCGGGACACTGTCGGAAGAACTGGTCGGCCGAAACGCCTATGTCAACAAGTTCCTTGGCGATGGATTCATGGCGTTTTGGTCAGCCTTTGGTGACGAGCCGCGGCAGGAGTCGATGGCAGCCGAGAGTGCTGTGGCGTGTCAGAAGGCTGTCGCAGAACTGGGCAAGGGTGCAGAGGATGGATCGCCGAAGATCTCACTTCGCCTTGGCATCGCCACGGGCGAGGCCGTTGTCGGTGACTGCGGCGCGCCACCCAAGTTGAACGATTACACGGCGATCGGAGACTGCGTGAACCTCTCTGCACGGCTGGAGAGCGCCAACAAACAGTTCGGTACCGCAATCCTGATGGATGGGCCGACCCACCGAGGATTCATGTCGCAAGGCGGCAATCCACACGTGCGTACGCGCGCCCTTGGTGCGATTGTGGTCGTTGGTCAGTCGAAGCCCGTGGAGATCTTCGAGGCGTGCCCCGCAGATGCCGATGGTGACTGGATTGCGGCGACCGAGTCGGCGGTTGGGCTCTTCCGCGACAAGCGCACAGCGGATGCCGAGCAGGCGTGGCGCGCCTTCGAGTCCAAGTATGGCGCGTCCAAACTGAGTGCGATGTATCTCGCTGCGATAGCGGATGTCCGATCGGGGGAGGCACCAGAGGACGGCGTACTCCACCTACGCGCAAAGTGAGTCAGGCAGAGGGCAACTCGTTGCCCTTGCGACAAAATCAAAATTGCCTGCGCAAGATGATCGCAGTACGGTCGTCGTCGGTCGCCGAGGCCTGCGCAAAATCGAGCGCACCTCGGTCCAACGCATGACAGATCGCATCGCACGGCTCGTCGCGGAGGCGGCGAATCAGCGAACAAACGGCAGCATCGCCCCAGCACTCCTGCAGCGGTGACTGTGCTTCAAAGTAGCCATCCGTAATCAGTACGAGAATGTCGCCGACACCAAGTTGGAAGGTACGGCAGGGGCCCTCGCCGAAGCCAGGAATGATGATTCCAAAGGGTGGCGTGTCACTCTCGATCTCCTCGAATGTGTCGGTCGCACGCCGATAGATGTAGACAGGGCCCTGACCTGCGCTGAAGACTTCCAGCACCCAAGTCATCAAATCCAGTTTGGCCAGGAATGCCGTAATGAATCTGCCGGGTGGAAGGTCCTCGCTCAACTGCGCATTCATTTCATGGGCAAGCTGTTCGATGTCTTTGCCAAGGCGGATGCCCATGCGCATCATGCCACGTGCCTGCATGGATGAAATCGCAGGTCCAACTCCGTGTCCCGTCGCATCGGCAAGGAACATGACGAGTTGGTCTGCTGCGTCCGCTTTGCCACAGATCGTGCTCCCTCTCATGCCAAAGACATCGAAGCTGTCGCCACCGCAGTCCTCGGCCGGCGTGCTCCGTGCCGCCACCTCGCATGCGGGATGCTCTGGAATGCATTTCGGGAATGCACCCTCCTGAATCTCCTTGGCAACTGCCATCTCCTTCAGGAGCCGAGCACGGTCGATGCTGTTTGTGATCAGCTGTGCTCTTCGAAGCGCGATTGCTGCTTGGGATGCGATTCCCTGCGCGAGCTGTGAATCGTCATCATCAAAGGTTCCACTTTTCGCATTCAGCACCTGTGCAACGCCCACGAGTTCGCCCTGATCATCCAGGAGCGGTACGGCGAGCATGGATTTCGTCACATAGCCAGTCCGACGATCGACATCGCGGTTGAATCTCGGGTCTGCATATGCATCTGGAATATTGATGATTTGCTTGCTCTGGGCGCAGGCTCCCGCAATACCGGCCGATGCGGGGATGCGGACTTCCGAGCCACTCCCGCCGACGCCATGGGCAACATGAATGATCAGCTCATCGCTTTGACTGTCGAAGATGAACACTGTTGCTCGGTCCGCCTGAAGCAAGTCGCGCAGCGCGTCGATCACCGCGCCCAGCACGGACGCCAAGTCAGACGTCTCCCCCAACTTCTTGGAGAGATCGAGAAGCTGTCGAAGCGCGGCAGCAGGAGCGGTGCCGGACTTGGCACCACTCATACACGGCTCCAGGTCACAGGGATCAGTAGGACGATGACTTTCCCTTGCCCGGACTCTGGGCGGTCATTTGTGGATAGAGCAAGATGCGATCGTGGCACATGAGAACCAAATCCGCAGCGCCATCGCCCGTGACATCCCGAATGATGGCTTGACTCGGTTCGAACTCGCGTGGTTCTCCACCTGAGAAGAGGCGGCTTTCGAACACCTTGAAGCTCACGGCTGGCAGGAGAGCTCGGGCTTCGCTGATGCTCACGATGTCGAGCATTTGCTTGCCCGCATCCAGCACCACCACCTCTGTCACTGCATCACCGTTGAGGTCGCCGAAGGCCAGCTCGTGTGGCACTCGAGCCGTATCGTCACTTCGCCAACTCGCCACTTCCGCGAGTTTCTCGCGGGAGCCGCTGAAGCGCATCACGCCAAAGCCGTCGCTCCCGACGAGCAGCAGGCAGGGATCGTTTCCACCAGCGAAGTTCCCCGCGGTGATGGAGTTGAATTTGAAGCCTCGGACATCGAAGACATCCGACTGCTTCCATTTCTTCTCTGTCGCGTCGCGCATGAATGTCACGATGCGGCCATTGTCACTGTCTCCTGCGGCAATTCGATCACCTTGAACTGTGAGCGATCCAAACTTTGAGTCGCCGCGTGCTGAGTTGATTTGCTCGACCACTTGCCAGCCCGAAGTCGGATGGAAACGAAGACCACGCACGAAGTTGCGGTCCGCCACGAGGAGTTCCTGCTTGCCATCGCCGTCGATATCCATGATCGCCGTGTTTTGTGCATTGGCAGCCTGTGCCAATCCAAACTGCCCCATGTCCTTGCTTTCGAGCGTCTTGAAGGTTGGTGGTGCGTTTGCCGCCGCACCCGCAGCAGGCTGCTCTTGTCGCAGCATCGTCATCGGCTTGTCCGGAGTGAAGAGGAGCAGATCTGTCTTTCCGTCTTGATCCGCATCGAGCGCAAGAATCGTATCGGGTGCGCGGCTGAGTGATCCGAGCGAAATGACAACCTTGCCGTCGCTGGCGCCGTCGGCAGGTAGAAGTTCAAGTGCGTAGTTTCGTCCCTCCTTGGCAATCACTGCGAGCCAGTTGCGGTCATTGACTGACACAAGCCCGAGTGCAGATGGCACACTTCCCTGAGCCAGAGGCATGGTTGTCGGAAATGCCAGTGCAGTTCCGTTCAGTGCCGTGCGGCCAACAACGCCCTCTTTCTCGCTGCTGACAAAAACCTCAGCCTTGCCGTCGCCGTTGACGTCCCGAGCCACAACGAAGTCGAGGTCGCTATAGGAGGGCGAGTTCTGCACACCAGCGAATCCGCGCCCTGCAACCTGCTGAAAGACAGATACCGCATTTGCTTCCGTGTTCGTTGCGAGCAGATCGGGCAGCCCGTCGCCATCGATATCGGCAATCGCCGTATCGCGCTTTCGGTTGCTTGGGTCTGTGAACGTCCATGTCTGCAGACTTGCCTCGCGGTCACCCCCCTCGGTAATCATTTCGCGGCCCGCCTGCAGCAATACCACACGCTTTGATGGCTTTTCGACCACGGTCACCGAGGCAGCCTTTGCCCCCGGTAACTGGACGAGATCCGCATCACGAATCGGCGGCATCTCAAATCGGCTCTGCGCGCCAAGCGTCGCTTCGCCACCCTTGGACGCGCCGAACCACGCGCGAAGTGGTGCCGCATCGTCCGGGAGGATTCCGACAAGATCCGTTGTGCCTTCGCCATCCAAATCACCAGCCAGGATTGCCACGATATTCCCGTTGCCTGCCGCGAGTTCAACGGCAGTGCCAAGGTCTGATCCTGTCAGCGGCCACACTTGGATGCGCCCGTTGGCGATGCCGATCAGTTCAGGGTTTGCATCACCGATCACTTGCGACAGCAGCAACGAATCACGACTCGGGTTCAGCCCCTTGACGGTGTGTTTACGGGCCACCTCGAAGACACCGGGCGCAGTTTGGCGTACGAAGACGATCTTGCCAGTCCCTGTTGAGTAGATGAGATCGATGCGCTTATCGCCGTCAAAGTCTGCAGGAATGACGCAGCCCACCTCGTCCGTGACCGGCAACTCGACGCGCCGAAACCTCCAGTGTTGCGGGATTTCATTGACGCTCGTTGGCGCAGCAACTTCGTCGGTCGGCTTGGCGTCAGCACGTTGGTAGAGCAGATCGATTCGGCTGTTTCGATTGTTGATCGCAATGAGGTCGAGCCTGCCATCGCCATCCAAGTCGGCGGTAGAGAGCGGGCCACCACTCTTGTCGACCTTGATTGCCTCGACAGGCGTGAAACCAAAGTGATCACTCAGCGTGGACGGTGGTGACTGTGCCGACACGGGAAGGACGAGTGCGGGGGTGATGGTCAGAGCTCGCAGGAAAGACATCGTTTGCATGGGAATTGCCTGATACTATCACCGTATGCAGATTCGAATGACCGCCGTTGTCCTTCTCTTGACGTGTCTTCTGCCATCACTGCGCAGTGCTGCAGAGGGGGAGTCCTCGGGCGTGGCTGCACCCAGTACCGATGTTGTGATCCTGAAGAGTGGGCGAAAGATCGAGGGCGATATCGTCAAGCGATCGGATCGCCGTGTGTGGATCGATGTTGGTCCAGATGTGCTTGTCTTTGAGATGTCCGATGTCGAAGACGTACAGGCGACAAACAGTGCAGCGTCCATCAAGCGAACAGAGGACACTCTCTTTTCCACGATGGACAACCTGCCAGAGCTGCCGCCACGCGAGCATGCCAAGCTGATCGGGCCGGCGGTCATCAAGGTTTCCACGCCGGGGGGACTCGGGTCGGGCGTGATCATCAGCCCCGATGGATTCGCCATCACCAATGCGCACGTTGTGCAGGGCGAGACAAAACTTCGCACCACGATCTGGCTGCCACAGCCGGATGGTTCGCTGAAGCGCATGGAGATCGAAGATGTCGAGCTCTTGGCGGTGAACAATCAGATTGATTTGGCACTCATCCGAATCAAGCACCCGGAGTCACAGCCATTTCGTTTCGCGCCTGTGGTGCGCGAGGATGCGCTCGAGATCGGACAGGGTGTCTTTGCGATTGGCAATCCGCTCGGACTTGAGCGAACGATGACACAGGGCGTCGTGTCCACCACATCGCGCAACTTTGATGGACTCACCTACATCCAGACGGATACCGCCATCAACCCGGGAAACTCTGGTGGACCGCTTTTCAACACGCGAGGTGAGGTGGTTGGCATCACCAACATGGGAATCCGCGGAGGCGAATCGCTTGGATTCGCCATTCCCGCTCGCTACGTAAAGGACTTCATTCGCAATCGCGAAGCCTTCGCCTATGACCGTAACAATCCGAACAGCGGGAACAACTACCTCCAACCGCCGCCACGGAAGGACTTTGGTGCGCCTCCACAAGTGAAGGACGCGAGTGGCAAGGGCGGTTGATCAGCTTGTTTTCGGATCGCGGCACACGCGCAGTCTCTTTCATCCTGCTCAAACCCTCAGATCAAGGCACCCTATGACAAGACATTCTTTCGACCGCTCACGCTGCATCGCAACTTTGGTCGGCATGTCCATGTTCGGGATCTGGACCGTTCCTGCTTTTGCGCAGGGAACCCGGTTCGATTCAATTGCTCCCAAGGGGAGCTTCGTCGTGTTTTCAGCGCGTGATGTGCATGGGACGATGGAGCGCTGGGCGACGACGCCTGCTGCGCAGCTCATGCAGGCGCCTGAACTCGCAAAGGTGACCGCAGAAGCGGAGACTGAGGCAACGAAGGAGCGCGAAGAGGCATTCCGTGAGATGGGCATCGACGCTTCGGCGATGCCATTGCCAGGTGCTGGTGGCATGGCGCTCTTTGCCGATCGCAACGAGGATCTTGATGCGGCCGAACTGGGAGTGCTTCTGTGGGCGGACTATGGCACCCGTTCCGATGAGGCGGCGAAAGTTCTTGATGGTCTGATCCGTTTCATGGAAAAGGAGCAGAAGAGATCTTTCGAGCAGGTGGAAGTGATGGGGGGCCTCAAGGCGACGCGTATCGAACTGCCGTCTGAGGAGGATGAGGGCGATGGTCAACCGCAGCCACCTCGGCGACGTCGCGGCATGGATGGCATCGGCGAACTGCTCGCCGCACCCGAGGCCATGTTCTTTTTGCGGCGCGGAAGCGAGTTTTTCCTCGCGAGCACCGCCGCGGCACTCGAAGATGCGATGGAGGCCGCGGCTGGCAAAGGAACTGATTCGATATCCACTACGGATGATTGGCGTGGACTGTCATCGATGCTCGGTGATCAGGAGATGTCCCTCATGCTCTTGACAGCCCCTGTTCAAGAACTGCTTGCACCGCTCTTCATAGGCCCCGTTGCTTCCGTTCCCATCGTGATGCGTGATCTGTTTGGTGATATCCGCGGTTGGGGGATTGCGATCGGAGACGGGGGAGGTGGAGATGCGTATTTCGGCATGACTTACGCGGCCTATGTGCCCGGCGAGAAGCGTGGGCTTGTTGCCCTGCTTTCCGATGCAACAGCCGTATCCAACCCTCCAAGTGCGCTCGGTGATGACGCGGTGACATTCCAGCGGCTGAATCTCCGCTTTGGCGGCATCATGCAGATGCTTGAGGATCTGGTGGCGTCGCTGCCTGAAAATGAGGCGGACGCAATCTCGCCCACCCTGCAGCAGTTTGGGCCGGGCATGACCAAGGCATTCGGCGGTCTTGGTCCCGAAATCTGTGGCGTGTCTCGGCAGGCACCAGACGGCGAAGAGGGTATGCGCTCTGTGATGGTGGTGCGCTGCAGCGACGAGAAGGCGACGAATGCGCTGCTGGCCACCATGCTCCCCTCCGCGGGCATGATGCCGCGTGACTTCCAAGGTCAGATCATTTATGGCGGTGACATGATGGACATGGAGGTGGGCGTTGGAGCGGGCGCCCTTGTGATGGGAACCTCTGCTGAAGTTCAGCAGGCCATGCGATCTGGGGCGGATCCTGCGAGCAAGTCGATTGGTGATCTTCCGTTGTATCGACGCTGCCTCGGATCGATGACGGCAGGGCCAGTCGTTGGCTGGGGGTTCATCGATTTGCCGACAGTGCTCGACCAAAATCGCAAACAGCTTCTCGCACTGCAGGAGGGACTTCCTCTTGTTGGTGAAGAGGAGGAAGACGACGAGACGGGTGCTGCTGATATCCTTTTTTCGCAGTCTGGCAGCGATGTGTGGATGAGCGCGATGGAGAAGGTCGACTTGAAGGTGCTGCAGCGCTACATCGGTCCACTCGTGTGGGACTTGCGCTCTGACTCCAAGGGCATCGGAGGCAGTGCAAAGTTGCTCGGCCCATCGGCGGAAGCCACCCGCGGTGTTCCCCCTGGACCTACCAATTCGCGGTGAATGCACGGACAGCCACTTCGGTGGGCGAATCTTCGGTTGGAGTGGGGCCTGTACCGATCGCATCGTGTGAGATGGCCGGTTCCACGATGACCTGATCGCGCACGGGACCAGCCATGTGCCGAACATGTGGAAGCGGAACGTGTGTATCGGCGGCAGAAGCCACGATCAGCAACGGAGTGCCACGCGCATGAAGCGTTGCCACCGCTGCGGATGTGGAGCGCTCACGGCCACAGATCGCATGGAGCACACAGGTGCTGCAGAGGGCGGCGGGCCAGACAGGCAGCCCTTGCCGACGAAGCCGATTGGAAATTGGCTCAAGCACACTCTCATACGGGGCGAATGCCACGGCACCCGCGAGCGTTTCCCTAGGCAGTAGTGCCGAAACGCGAAGTGTGATGGCGGCGCCGAGCGAGTGACCGATGATGACAAGGCGAGTCCCTGCACCCTCGCGTGCAACAAGGTCGCCGCAGAAGCGAACGATCGTGTCCACATCGGCCGCACCAAGATGCGTGGTTCCTTTGGGTGCGTCCCCATGCCCGGCAAGATCGATGAGCCAGGCCGCCCGAACGCGCGGAAGCCAAATTCCTGCGCGCCGCATGGAATCGATGCGCGACCGACGCCAGCCATGCACAAAAACGGCGATTGGCCCAGATGGATTGCCGCCCACGACTCGCCATGCGGGCAGCGATTCGCTCCATCGCTCATCACTCGCCTGCCAACCAACGTCGGTCGGATGCGGCGGGAATCCGTTGGCAAGCGCCCATCCGGCTGTCGCCCGTGGCGGATGGCTTGCATCCCAGACGATTCCCCACACCAGCACAACCAGGAGCAGCAGAAGGGCTACTGAACCGAGCAAGAGGAGTCCAACGGTCTCGGTCATGGAGCGAGCAGTGCGGATGCGTTCACGAGGTCACACGCCGTGCGCTTGCGCTCGACCGATTGTTGTCCCTCGGCGTGTGCACGTGCATCCGCTCGCAGGGGCAGGTTCACTTCCACATTGAGAAGTGCGGCGTGGACCGCAGCGGCCGAGAGGATCAGCGCGATGCGAAGATCGCTCGCCAATTGCTTCGATGTGATCTCACGGAGCGAGGCAAGAGCCGCTTGCGTTGCGAGTGCGAGGTCCGCAATCGCCGTGGGTGCTGCGATGGCTTCCTCCAGCGCGACAGTCCATGCGGGGTCCGTTGAACGCTCGGCTGCGGGACGCTTCCAATTCGCGCTCAGTGCCTCGTACGCCGCTGCATCACGGTCGGCCAGGAGGAGCGCCTCGTGCCGCGCGGCCTCGAGTATCTGAGCCGTCCGCTCAAGTCTCGGGAGATGCGAGGCAAACTTTGCCTTGTCTCGGGTGTATGCAATCACCATCGATCCAAGTGCTGCCGACTGTGCGAGTACCACGGCACTCGTGGCACCTCCACCTGGAGTGGGTGTGTGCGCCGCCAAGGCAGCGCAGAAGTCACGCAGACTGAGATTGCCAAGTGTCTGTGCTTTCACGCCATCACCTCACCGCCCACCTCGCTGCGCAGTGCATCGAGGAGCCGCGCAATGTGCGGGTCGACCTCCTCTTTGCGAAGCGTTCGTGTCGGATCGCGGAAGGTTAGTCGCAGTGTGGTGGACTTTCTGCCTTGTCCGAGTTTCTTGCCGCGCCACGTACCGACGAAGGAAAGCGACTCCAGGTGCGGCAGACTGGCTGCACGAACCACCTGCTCGATTGCAGTCCATGGCACGTTTTCTGCGACAACAACCGAAAGATCGCGCGCGATACTCGGGCTATTGACGAGTGCACCGAGCGACGGCGTTGGGGGGAATGAAGCGGCGAGGGCGTTCCAATCGATCTCTGCAGCTGCGACCGAGCCATCGACCCCCGCAGCGGTGGCAACGGATGCCTTCAGGAGGCCGATGCATCCGATGGACTTTCCTTCAAGACGGATGGCACCTGCGGGCGCGAAGGCAGGCAGCGACCACTCGGCAAGTGCGCCCGCCGCTGGAGTGACATCAGCCTCCTGAACACCTGTGATTGTGCGCACGACCGCATCCACTGCGCCGCGCAGCTCTCGCAGCAGTTGCTGCGGCTCTTCACTCCCGCACAGGAGCAGCGAGAGAACCCGCCGCTCCTCATGGCGGTCCCCATCCAGCCAAAATGCGCAAGCGATCTCGAAGAGGCGAACAGACGTCTGTCCGCGATCGCGGTTCGTGCGCGCCACGTGAAGGAGGCTTGGCAAGAGAGATGGACGCAAGACCGGTTCGGCGACCGCGCGTTCATCCGCGATTCGAAGCGCGCTCTCCCCATCGCCAAAGAATGGAGCCGCCGCGCACTCGGCGATGAGTGTGGGAGTGACAGTCTCCAGAAATCCGATGCCCGCCAGACAGTCTTTTGCGGCGCGGATGGCTTGGACCTTCGGTTGGCTGCGGGTGGGACGGATGCGCACGCGATCATCGACGGGAATGCGATCCAAGCCAAGGACGCGGATCACTTCTTCGATGAGGTCGATCTCACGGGTCAGGTCCAGCCGCTGAGCGGGAATGGTGCAGTCGATCGTCTCCGTGCGGAGCTCCGGTTGGAGACCGAGGGCTGTGAGCACGCGCAGAGCATCGGCAGCAGTGATGTCGACTCCGGTCACCGCACAGAGCTCCGCCATGCGAAGTGAAACGTGCTGGAGTGGTGCAAGCGGTGAGCCCGCAGCCACCGATCCGACAAGCCTTGTGCCACCCGCGGTCGAGAGGATGAGGTGGATCAGCCGCTCTGCCGCGGCATCGACATCTGCAGGATGGATACCCCGCTCGAAGCGATGGCTCGAATCGCTCGACAGCCGAGTTGATCTGCTGGACCGCCGCACGGCAACGGCATCAAAGGCCGCGGATTCGATGAGCAGGTCGACGGTCGAATCCGTGACGGCTGTTTCTGCGCCACCCTTCACGCCAGCGAGCGCCACGGGACGCTCGGCATCCGCGATCACGAGTTCGCCACCTGCCAGCGTGATGGGGCGCGCACCCTCGCCAAGCGGTAGAAACTGCTCACCAGTGCGTGCAGATCGGACTTCGATTGCGTTCCCTCGAAGCTTGGCCAGATCGAAGACATGCGTGGGCTGACCCCACTCAAACAGCAGAAAGTTGGTGCAGTCCACGACATTGTTGCGCGGAATCTGACCAATGGCACGCAGGCGTTCCTGCAGCCATGCGGGGCTCTCACGGACCCGAACACCACGAATGATGCGCGCGGTGTAACGCGGGCAGCGGGCCGTATCGCTGTTGGCGACATGGATGGCATGTGCACAAGAATCATCGCTGCCATGTGACGCCGAAGGGGGCATCATCACGGAAGCGCCGGTGGCGGCTGCGACTTCCCTGGCGAGCCCAATATGACTGAGACAGTCGCCACGATTGCTCGTGGTCTCCACTTCGAGCACGGTATCGCCAGATTCGAGGCGCTCGGCTGATTCGCAGGGGAATCCAGCGGCAGTCAGATGTTCAGCTGCAGCCGCCGCATCCACAGGCCGTGTCAGATAGGTGTTGAGCCACTCGATACTGCACCGCATATCGGTGGAGAGACTACAGCAGTCTTTCCGCTGTTACCCTCTTCGCATGCGCTGCCGCTCTTTCGGTGAGAGTCCGTGGATGGTGATTGCCGCAGTGCTCTGCCTTGGGGCGTGCAGTGACATTCGCACGACGCAGATCAAGACGGTCGATGTGCCAGATGACGCGGCGATTGATGTCACGATCCTCACTGGGCAAGGAGTCAAGGATCTCCCGCAGGCACATCTGCGACAGGGCAAGTTCACGATGCTCAGCGATGGCAGCCTCCACAGCGATTACGGTGACAGCCTCACCTTCTTGACTCGGCCTGCGATCACGCGTTGGCTGTACCGAGATCAGGTGAATGGCGTTTGGTCTCTTGCTTGCGAAACAGGTTGGATATCCCCATCTCAGTCGACCGTCGACGAGTGGCCGTCTTCGGTCGTGCCGGCGCCGGACGAGATTGTCTACATCTTGTTCTTCCATGCCGAGGGCACGGACTGGTGGTTTGTGCGGCGCTTCAAGGCCACAGAAGTGCCCGATGCGAATGCCGTGACCCTCGTCCGTTCGCTGTGCTCATTGGCGTGGGCAACGGATCGGAGCGCCGATCGGAACCTGCCGCAGCGCTATGACTTTGGTCCGGATCCCTACGCGGGATTCGACAAAGCACCGCCGTATCAGCCGATCCCGCGACAAGTACAGTGAATCGAATGCGTGACTTCGGTCGATTGCTGCTCGTCTTGTTCGCCGCGCTCTTGAGTGGTTTGGTGCCGACGAGTTGCAATGCGCTGCCCACCAAGTTGGCATCGCCCGGCGCGTGTGGGATCAGCCTCATGATCTGGTCGCGCGATCCAAAAGAATCCAAGTATGAGTACTTCGAAGTGGATGGTGGCACCTTTGGATACGGTGGCGGCAAGGATGGGCTCGCATTGGTTCCATCTTGGGAAACACCACTTTCGCCCGATCAATGTGCAAAGCTTCGTGATATTGCCTCGCGCGGCGGCTGGACCTCTACGGCGCAACCAACGTCAGTGCCCCCGCCTGCGGGTAGCGATCAAGTCGCGGATGTTGCGGTGATGTGGGATGGCGGGCAACGGCAGTTTTCGGCAAGTGGGAACGATCCGTATGTCCGAGAGGCAATCACCGTGCTTTCTGCGATAGCTGCGGTGCGCTTTGAGCGGCAACTGGATCGACTGCCCGAGGCGGGCAAGCAGTCGCGCTGAAATACGGATTCAGTTGGGCCGTCCACGGAGCTGTGGACAAGAGGTGCACAAGCGGTTCAAAAGTCCATATTCAGGCGATATCTGCGCGAATTTATGCCTGCGCTGGCAGCGATTCGTGCTCGCCCATCTAGCGTGAAGCGTGAATTGAAAGGGGGTCTCGCATGGATCGACTCGATGCCTCGGCGGATGAGAATGACTGGGTGGCGCGCGTTGGTGAAACCTATCTGCACCACATGACATCCCTGCAAGGTGTGCTCGTGAAACGCCTGCGGGCGCCACAACAGATTGTCGAGGATGCACTGCACGACGTCTTCTGTGCAGTCCTTCGCCTGCGCAAGTGTCCAGAGCGGTCGCGTGAGGGTGCGCTTTCATTCCCTTACCTCTGTGCTGCAGGAATGCGCCGAACCAGGCGCGTGATGCAGCAAAGAATGCGCAGTCAACGGAGATTGGAAGAGGGTGCACTTCGCAGGGCAATCCTTGGGGCCTCTGATGAATCTGACAGAACTGCCGAAACACACAATGTGGAATCGCTGTCGGCGCAGGACATTGAACGTGCGATGTTTGGATTGACCCCTCGGCAGCGCGATGTGCTGCGTATGGCTTTCTCGACGGTTGGCTGCGGGCGTGATGAGGCGCGGATGCTCGGGGTGACTGCAGGTGCGCATGCGGTCGAAAAGCACCGTGCCATCGTGGCGCTTCGGAGAGCCCTTCATGTGGAATGCGTGCGTGCATGAGATGGGGGGTCGTCAACGAAGCACCTCCTTTGTGGTGCCGGTTCCTAGAATCGTGCAATGGAGTCTGACGAGCCTCGCGAGCCGATCATCGGCATCGATCTTGGAACCACCCACTCGCTGGTCGCGGTGTGTGACGCGGCAGGCCCGCGCGTCATTGAAGGACCCTTGGGCGAGCGGCTCCTTCCATCGGTCGTTCGGTACTCGGATGGTCGTCTCAGTGCCGTCGGATCAGAAGCTCGGCGCCGAGCGGCAGAGTTCCCAAGCGAAACGATTCTGAGCGCGAAGCGGTACATGGGGCGGTCGTATGCGGAGGCACACGCGCTCGAGAGCGGCTTTGAGTTTGGCGTTGTGGAGGGTCCGCGTGGTCTTGCGGCTCTTCGCGGTGGAGGAGCCACGGTGCTCCCGCAGGAGGTTGGTGCGGTCATACTCGCCGAACTGCGTGGTTGGGCCGAGCGAGCGCTTGGCAAGTCTGTGCGGCAGGCGGTCATCACGGTGCCTGCCTACTTTGACGATGGTCAGCGGCAGGCCACACGCGATGCGGCTCGGCTCGCGGGGATGGAAGTCGTGCGCCTTGTGCCAGAGCCAACGGCCGCGGCGCTTGCCTATGGCCTTGGTCGCAGCGTGAAGCCGGAAACGATCGTGGTGTACGACTTTGGTGGCGGGACCTTCGATGTGTCCGTACTTGAAGTGACTCCTGATGACGGGAGTGGAATGGGTGCCATGTTCCGTGTTCTTGCGACAAGCGGCGACACGCAACTGGGCGGCGACGACATCGATCGGATGGTGTCGGAGCGACTGCTCCGTGAGGCGGGACTTGGGGCAGCGAGCTTCGCGCCTCGCGGACTTTCGCCCGCAGCACGTCAGGCTCTGCGAGATTTTGCCGAGTCCACCAAGATCGCACTTTCGGTACAAGAAAGTGCGGCAGTTGATGTGAATCTCGGGAATGGTGTTCGCATCGCGCGATCGGTGGACCGAAGCGAGTTGGAAGAGGTGGCTCGCCCCTTCGTCGATCGCACGATTGCACTCTGCCAGCGCGCGCTGCAAGACGCCGGGAACCCGCATCTTGACCGTGTTGTGCTCGTGGGCGGCTCGACCCGCATGCCGATCGTTCGGCGTGAGGTCGCTCGGATGTTTGGAGTGGAACCCTACACCGCGCTCGATCCTGACCTTGTCGTCGCCCTCGGTGCAGCTGTCCAAGGTGCACTGCTCGGCGGTATCCGGCGGGATGCACTGTTGCTCGATGTGATTCCGCTATCGCTTGGGATCGAGACCGTTGGTGGTGCCGTTGCCAAACTGCTCATGCGGAACAGTTCGATTCCAGCGCAGGCACGCGAGATGTTCTCGACAAGCGTCGACAACCAGACAGCAGTGCGCTTGCATGTAGTCCAAGGTGAGCGGGAAATGGCTGCCGATTGCCGATCCTTGGCGCGTTTCGAACTCCGCAATCTTCCGCCCATGCCCGCGGGGATTCCCCAAGTCGAGGTGGAGTTCACCGTGGATGCCAACGGTGTCCTGCAGGTGCGGGCGGGTGAGCGTCGCAGCGGACAACGTGCATCGGTGCAGGTGGTGCCGAGCTACGGTCTGACAACCGAAGATGTTGATCGGATGGAGCGCGAGTCACTCACGCATGCCCGTGAGGACATGCGCCGACACCGCATCGTCGATTTGGCTGTGAATGCAGCACTCGATGTGAAGTGGATTGGAGATGCACTCGATCGGGTTCGCGAACGGCTCGATCCCGCTGTCGTCGATGCAGTGGATCAGGAGTTACATCGTGTTCGCGGGTTCATTTCACTTGTAAAGACTGCTCCCGAGTCCGTGGATGCGGATGCCTTCCATCAGGCCAAGGAGTCTCTTGATCGTGCCAGCGTGCCTGTCCATGAGGCGGCAATCGCCGAAAGCCTGCGCGCTGATCAGCGAGCTCCGCATCCAGTCGAGCCGGTAGGGTCCAAGAGCGGCGGTCACACGCCAAGGAGTGATTCATGAGCGATAGAACAGATGCATTTCAGGTCGGCGTCATCATTCCTGCGGCAGGGCAGAGCACACGCTTCGGGAGCGACAAGTTGGGCCAAGATCTTGGCGGACGTCCGCTTCTGCTGCGAACGGTCGAGCTGTTCACCCGCCGAGATGAAGTTCGCTGCATTGTCGTCGCTGCGCCACCCGATGCGCTCGAGGAGTTTCGATCGCGGTACGGGGCACAGCTTGGCTTTCATGGTGTGCGAATCGTCGCGGGTGGCAGGGCAGACCGCTGGGAGAGCGTGCGGAACGCGCTCTCCGTCATCGATGAGTCATGCACGCACATCGCCGTGCATGATGCGGCACGTCCCGCTGCGTCGGATGGACTGCTCGCCCGCGTCTTCGATGCGGCGCGGGTGGCGAATGCAGTGATCCCTGGCGATCCTGTCTCCGCAACGCTGAAGCGAATCAGTGAGGAGAGCTTTGCCGCCGCGCCTGATGAGGAGGTCGCCGATGCAATCCTCGGCACCGAAGGACGCGAAGCAACCCGTGGCCACCGAGTCACTGAAACAATCGATCGCACGCGTGTGGTGGCTGTGCAGACGCCGCAGGTCTTCGAGGCATCTTTGCTGCGCCGCGCTTATGGGCAGGACGATCTCGGCGGAGCGACCGACGACAGCATGCTCGTGGAACGCCTGGGCGAAACGGTCCTCGTTGTGCCAGGTGAAGCGCGGAACATCAAGGTGACGACTCAGGCGGATCTTGCGCTTGTCAGGGCCATACTCGGGCACCGTGCGCCCGAGGAGCGCCCCGCACACAAACGATTCTGATGCCAGGTCCCGTCGTGCGCCAGAGGCGCGCGCGAGCGTACATCTGATTTAGCGCCGCGCGAGCCGCTCTCCATCCACGGTGAGTTCCGTGCGGACTGCGCCGCTCTTCGCCTGCGGAGCGGTACAGGTGGGGCACTTGGGACTCTTGCGCTTGGATGGCAGAAGCGGTCGCACGATGAACAACAGTGCGAACACTGCGATCAATGACGCGGTCCAAAACTGCCAATCGCTCCAGGGGATGGTCATAACAACACACGATAGGTCACGAGTGCCAGGACGTATGCAGTCATGGACATGAAGATGAGCTGACCGATCGCCCACTTCCAACTGCCGGTTTCACGCGCGACCACCGCGACGGTCGGAAGGCATTGAAGCGCAAGCACGAAAAAAACGAGCAGAGCCGCAGATGTCGCAGTTGAAAAGAGGGGAGTCCCATCATCGCGCTTTGCAGTGCGCACCGCATCGAGCGTGGTGGACTCACCTCCTTCTGCATCGCTGCCGGCGCCTGCGAGCACGAAGACAGTCGTCGTGAAGACCTCGCGGGCGAGAAAACTGGTGATCACAGCTACCGTGAGTTGCCGATCGAGTCCGATCGGCGCAAAAATCGGCTCAAGCGCGCTGCCAATCTGCCCCGAGAAGGAACCTGCTTGTTGTGCTTGCTGCTCCATGCGAGAGGCCTGTGCATTCAGTGCCTCGGCAGTCGCTGCATCGCGGTCCATGATCTGTGTGGCCTGCTCACGCAGCAGTGTCGCCCCTTGCGGCGGAGGCACGATCGGATAGGCGCTGAGCCACCACATCACCACTGCAATGGACAAGATGACGCTGCCTGCATTTCGGAGGAAAAGCCAGCCTCGGTCGAGTGAGATGCGCAGTGCCTGCACAACATTCGGCAGGCGATAGGTGGGAAGTTCGAGCAGCATCGGCGTGGGAGACCCCCTCAGCACACTGCGGCCAACGAGTGCTGCGGTGGCGATACCGGCAATCGCTCCGAGTGCATAGCAGGCGATGAAGGCAATGCCCGCAGCCCACGGTCGCCCCACGAACAGCAGCGTCGTCAGAAGCGCGTAGACAGGTACACGAGCACTACAACTCATGAATGGAATCGCCATGATCGTGGCGATCCTGTCTCGTCGACTGGGGATCAGTCGCGTCGCCATCACTGCTGGGAGTGCACAAGCATGCGCTGATAGCAGGGGCATGAATGCCTGCCCTGGCAGTCCAAAGCGCCGCATCACACGGTCGATCGCGAAGGCGGCTCGAGCGAGATAGCCGCAATCTTCAAGCAGCGCGAGCAGGAAAAAGAGCAGCAGAATCTGGGGAAGGAAAATCACTGTCGCGGCCACACCGCCGATCACTCCCGACACGATCAAGTCTTGCAGGATTCCATCTGGCAGTACACGCTCCGTCCATCCTCCGAGCGATGCGAAGAGCATGTCGACCCACTCCATCGGATACTGCGCGAACCAGAAAATCGCCGAAAAGAGCAGTGTCATTACTGCGGCAAAGAGCAGGATCCCAAGTCGAGGATGCGTGAACGCCCAGTCCAGGCTGTCGTGCAGGTGCGTGTCGTCCTTGTGAGGTGTGCTGCCCGCAGCGATGGCATCAAGCACCGATGCGGCCCAGCGCACGCTCGGCGCGGAACCTGGCTCACCAGCAGGAAGTTCGATTTGCGGCGTAGGTGTTGCCTGGGACTGTACGGTTGCAGCGAGTGCCGCTTTGAGTGCATCCAGACCACTGCCTGTGCGTGCCGAAACTGGCACCACGGGAACGCCAAGGACACGGCTCGCCTGTGCTGCATCGATTTGGAAGCCGCGCCGCTGAGCAAGATCAATCATGTTGACCGCGATGACGGTCGGCAGACCACGACGAAGCGCGCTCGCCGCAAACTGCAAATTCCTCGGCAAGTTGTTCGCATCGACTACCACCAGTGCGGCATCAGGTCGCCCATCACCGATTTTGCCGTCGAGGCAGTCTGCGCAGACCTTGCTTTCGGGAAGTTCCAGCCGAAGGCTGTAGATACCCGGCAAGTCGATGATCGTGAGATCCGGACCATCTGGTACGCCGCAGCTCCCCACTTGATGCTCAACTGTGCTGCCAGGGAAGTTGGCGGTCTTGGAGCGCAGCCCGCAAAGGCGGTTGAACAGCGAGCTCTTCCCGGTATTCGGATTACCGAGCAGGGCGATGCGGCTTGTCACGGCGTTTCTGGTGGAACGGGTGTGACCATGATCCGTGCCGCGATCTCGTTTGACAGTCCCAGCCGCGTCTGATCTACCTGAATGATGCACGGGGTTCCCGGTTTGCACACTCGTACCTCGCAGCGTTCACCCATCCCCATCGCCGCAAGAAGGCAGCGCTCTGTTTCGGGGAGCGCATCGAGTGCAGAACACTCAACGGTGGCTCGCTGGCCTCTCGTCAGCTGAGTGAGTGGGATGCGGATGGTCTGGCGTTCCACCGTCCTATGGTATTGAGACTGAGTCTCAACTGCAATCAGTTCTGCCTCCACCCCCAAGAATGCGATACTGATGGAAATGCCCAGGCGCTTTGTAAGCGAGGCACTCGCCGGCTCCACCACCTTTGTAGCGATGGTGGTGGTGATGGCTGTCTTGCCAAATGTGCTGTGCGGGCAGGCGCTTGGGACGACCACTGGCTTTCGTGCGGACGCCCTGATGTGGCCAACAGCGATCGCCGTGGCAATCGGATGCATTCTTATGGGGACCATTGGTCGGCTACCTATCGCTGTTGGACCAACCTATGGACAGGCCTTCTATCTCGTTCTGACGCTGATTCCGGCGGCGGCCGCGGCTGGCAGTCCCGAGCCTTGGAGGACGGCACTGGGCGCAACGCTGTTGGCCGGCATTGCGCTGCTCGTGCTGTCGCTTCTTGGGCTACGGACTTTCGTGCTCCGAGCAGTCGATGCGCAGTTGCAGACCGCCATTGTCTGCGGCATCGGACTTCTGATCACGGCCATGGGACTTCGAGCCGCTGGCATTCTTGACCACGGCGTCGGAGCATTTCGGTTGGTACTCGACCTCCGTTCGCCAGATGTGATTGTGTGCGCCATCGGAGTCTTGGTCGCTCAGTTGCTTCAAGCGCGTGGCTGGCGAATTGCACTGCTGATGGCGACTGTCGTCGCATTCCTGAGCGCGTGGCTCCTGCGTTCGTATGTGCCGACGGTGCTGCCACAGTGGGCAGCAACCGACGCATGGACTGCTTCACAGATTCAGTCTGCCATCGTCCCGACACAAGCGATCGGGCTCCCTGCCGGCCGTTTTGATGGATTCCTCTCGCTGGATCTTGGTGGGGCGCTTGCCCCGCCGATGTGGATGCCCACGTTGCTTCTGCTCTTCACCATGCTGAGTGATTCCACAACAGGACTCTTGGCCCTGATGCATCATGGCGGCTTCATCTCGACGAACAATGATCCGCCCGTGCGCCGTGCGATGATTGCTGACTCGCTCGCCACGGTCGTGTCATCGCTGCTCGGTGTCAGTGCATGCGGTGCCTACGCAGAGAGCAACGCAGGAATCGCTTCGGGCGGTCGCAGCGGTGTGACGGCTGTGACGGCCGGGCTGCTGATGTTGGCAGCACTCATGTGTGCGCCCATTGTGGAGGCGCTCGGCAACTATCCGCCGGCCAGTGCGCCAGTCCTCGTGCTCGTCGGCGCAGCGATGGCGAGCCGACTCCATCGGCTCCAGTGGAGGGATCCAGCCGCGTCCATACCGATGCTTCTCGTCATTGTTGGGATTCCGCTCACCTCATCCATCGCAGCCAGCATGGCTGCTGCGCTTCTGGTGAGTCCCGTGTTGAAACTGGTATCGGGTCGCGTTCGGGAAACCAGCGCACTGGCTTGGCTCCTTGCAGCGGCGATGCTGGCCTATTTCATCTGGCTCCGGTAGTCCGCTCGGCGCTCCGCATATTCTGCAGGCTCGACGTCGACAGCAACTCGCTCGCCACGACTCCACTGGGCATGCATGCGCTCTAAAAAAGGAACGCACCAATGGCATCCTGTACCGGCGCCTTGGCAGAGCGAGAGCTCACTGGCCACACGGGGACGCTCGCACTCAAGATAGGTGGTGATCTTCCGCAAGCTGACGCGGAAACAGAGGCAGACATGATCGTCTGGCTGCATCAACCGTCACTCGGCGGATGAGCGAAACTGCAACCCCTGCACTCGCCAATCTGAAACGCAGAGAGGCCCGACGACATGACCATTGCGGTCCCAGCGGTCGTCGCGTTCATACTCGGGCGAGAACGCAAGTTTCGGATCCATGATGCCGACCAGAGTCAATACGCCAGTGCGATCCATGGAGAGCAACGCTGCCAATTTCTCTGCGGTCAGATCAACTTCGAAGGTGTGATCGATGCCATCTTGGGATGGTGTTTCCAGTGCACACAAGACAGTTGCACCGCCACGATTGTTGCTCGATGGAGTCACTCGAAGCACTCGCACCTTCCACTCAATTGGCTGACTGAGGATTCGGTTCTGGCCAACTGTCCACCGCTTGATTGCAAGCGAGTGATCGTCAAAATCGGAGACCATGCGGGGCTCAGGTGCCACCGATGCACCGAAGCGATCTGCATATCGCGCACGGAGTTCTAAGACGAAGGCGGAGGGTGAAGCAAATGGATCATGGTCGTCTTTGTCGGCTGGCACCGCAACGGGAGCCGGAGCCTTTGCAGTTTGCAGCGCATCATGAGCCGGCATGGTCGCCGAGGCCTGCGCGTTCTCCGGATTCGAATGCTCCATCGGTGCGTCCGCACTCGAGCCCTGTGCCGTATCTGTTGATCCGCTCTCGAGTGGCTTTCCCGCTTGGAGACGTTCAATCTCCTTGCTTTGCCGTTCAATCGTTTGCTCGAGATTTCGGACCCGAATATCCACGGCTTGCGATTGAGCACGGAGCTGCTCGAGAATGCGGTTTATTTCGTCTTGCTGCGCAGGGGTTGGTTGCTGACCGGCAGCGCGAGGTGCACCCGCAGGGCGACTGACATCGGGCTGCTGCTGTCCAAGCGCATTCGTGACGGGCAGCAAGACCATGACGCCAGAGATTGCGAGAATGACTACGACGAAATTCGGGCGCATTCCACCTATGCTACATGTCCATGGGCAGCACAGATCCCATCCTGTTCATCGTGAAACGGGCTCGGCGTCGCATCAGGATGCAGTCCTTCGCCAATCGTTTCGCAGTGTTTGCGCTTTGGATGGGAGTCACCATGCTTGCCTGTGCGTGTGCGTCCAAGGCGCTCGCTGCATGGTGGCCAGGCCTGGGAACGAGAGGCTGGTGGTTCTTGGCACTTCTCGGACTCGCTGTCTCCACAGTGGCTGTGCTTCTCTTTCTCACGCGCGGCCGTCGGCCTTCCGATATCGCCGTCGCCTCGATGGTGGATGTTCGACTCAAGTTGCATGATCGACTGTCGACG
>Ga0194133_10002309_pt1 | contig 29895 bp, 11 predicted proteins | sample TA2KigOf40mmetaG_FD_155448 | JGI IMG/M metagenome (GOLD analysis project Ga0194133, IMG submission 155448) | Freshwater microbial communities from Lake Tanganyika, Tanzania - TA2015055 Kigoma Offshore 40m | ecosystem: Environmental > Aquatic > Freshwater > Lake | place: Tanzania: Lake... | reverse complement strand
AGAATATTGGCGGGAATAAAAGTGCGGGAGTGAAAACAGCGGCAGCCTGTTTAGGTGAACTTACTACTGGTAAGGGGAAAAGGAAGCTAAACATGGCAGCCTGTTTGAAACGACTTTGAGCTTGTAAAGTGAAAAATATCGTAGCGCGAAAAGAGGGTAAAAGAGCGTGTACTACGATAATATCTTCTTTTAAAGCAGATGACAATCAAACTTTTCAAACACAAAATTCTTCATTTTGTTTAGGCTTCAAGATATGAATGTAGAATTGTTAAAAAATTGTTTTCAAATAAAGTGAAGTTAAGGACACCTTTGATTGGATGGATTGCAGGCCATTCTGTTATTTAGCTTGAATTTTGGGCTCAATTGTTAGGTTTTTTATCATCTTGGGGTCAAAGGTTGGTGTACTGGAACTGTTTAATCTTTTAAATCTAATTTCCAGTCGAGCACTGTATACCATTAGATTGTGATAATAATGTAAAGTAAAAAAAAGTAAAGCTAGTATAGAGAACTGATTATTCTAACACTAAATCAAGTGAATGAGAATAGTGTTGACTTTACAACAGTTCCACAGCCATCTTTGAAGGCATTTTTCAGTTTTCTATCCATAATTTTTACTTTCATTATTTTATTTTGAACATTTTTTGAATATTTTTCAGGGCTTTAATTAACCTAAAGGCCACCCTTGCCGAGATGGACATCATAAGATGATTAATTAAGGTCAAAAGCTGAACCTCCCTGTTCTCAGTCGGTTGTAATAGAAAGGATCTATGACGGACCCAGTGTTACAAAAATGTGCAAAGTTATGCTTAAGATAAAATGCTTCATGATTGTTGATTAATATTATAGGTACTCAATTCCTCGAGGTTAATGAAACTTTTGTTAAAATTCATGTATCAATGGTTTTCTATTTTTGGAGGACGAAAGACGTCATAGCTGAGTTTGGAGAACTTCCTTTCAAAGCAACTTTGAAGCATGAACTTTCTTTGTTGCTGTCTGATATCGGCTTATACCAATGCTCGATTATGTCACGCTATGAGGCGTTGCTTGAAGCCAACACTTTTCCATCCCAAAGAAGGTTGTTATTGGCCTTGCTTATAAAGAGAATGTTGATGAAAAGTGAGTTGTGAGATTCGGAAAAGCCTTTTTGAAAATTAAATTAACTAGGTCAAAGAGTGAACTTAGTTTAGTTTTTAATCTTTTGTTAAAACTTTTAATCATCACTTTTATTTAGTTCTTGGTCTGAAGCACAAAAGTAAATATTACATTAATGTTATTGGTTTTATTTTGGTGCCTATTTTCCGATTGAAAATCCACGTTTAATGTTTTCGTATTTTAATTAAAATATCTCTATGCGAAGAAACTTTTTCTAGTCAGGAAAAACAAAACTTGAAAATAAAAGTTGCAATGCAGTTGCTGAAAACATTGTCTGAATATTTTGCAAGTTTTCATCTGCCTAAATAATTCAAAAATATTTCTTTTTTACCCACGAAATTCGGAAAACATTCTCTTTGTGGTTATCATAAAAGTACTTATTTGAGCAACAAAATTTAAGAGTTTAACCCTGGTATAAATAAAAGCTGTCAATCAATCAATAAGTGCACGAAATATTTTATAACAAACCAAGTTGGTAGTTCAGGCAGGTTCACAAATTTCAGGTTATAAATCATTTTTAAATTAATGCAATTTCTGTTATATCTGGTAGGAAGGTCTACGATTTAGGAAAGAACTTCAACATATCAACAATCTCAATGATATAACTGAGTAAATTTGAAAACTTTTAAATCTTTTTGATAATACTTACTTTAAGGTAGAAAAAGATAGGAAAAGAAAACCGTATATTCTAACATTACAAATGAACATATTGACTTTAAAAAAATCTGCTCAACTGATCAAAAAACCAGTTACAACAATAAAAATTGTCAAATATCTTAAGTCAATCAAAGTTTAAAAAAGCTGCTTTTAGAAGGTTTTAAGTCATTTGCTTCATGGTTCCAAGAAGTTGAGTTTATCTTCCAAGCTCTGGAACTTCTTTGATCTACTTATTGAGGCTTCTGCATAAATTATTTTTTCACTTCTGACTAATTAGCTTAAGCAATTAAGATTTATCTAACTACTCAAAATTAAATACAGCAGTTTTTTGCTCTCTTTTCCTTAACATCAATGTGAGAAGAACAGTTTTTCATTGCAGAAACTATGTTCAATAAAAGTGTCTCATCTCACAAGGAATTGGTTATTTATTTGATACTGGGAAAAAGACTAGAAAAGTTTTATCAGTTCCTTAAATCTTCCCTTTCAGCTTGTATTAATTCGAAAGAGAAAGACCATTTCATTTTACAATACTGCATTCGTGTTACTCATGTTCAGAGGTCTTAATAAAAGATCAAATTATCATAAAACAAATGCTGTTGTAATCGTCAATATTAAAATTAATTTAACCTTTAGTTTATTTTTTAGGGTTTTATTTAAAAACCATGCTTAGTTAAAACCCTGATGAGATAATGGAAAAAAGATGGTAGAGGGCGCTGCAGACAAAAAGTTCAACACTTTCTCGATGTCAGCGCCATCTTGCTTCAAAACAGCTCTAAAATACTTGCTTTCTTACCTAAAACACAAATAAAAATTTTCAAACATTATTAAACACCTTTGCAGCAATAATAAATATATATAAAACAATATCATGATAAGGTTTTTATTCCTGAAAGTTGCTCTAATTTTTTTTGTCTATCATGTTTAGATTTGGAAACCTGCGAGAAATATGAAAAGTGATAAATTCTTCATTATATACTTTTCTTTGTCGCAGTGTAAGAAACAAAAAATGAATCTCTCAGCATTCATGATCAGCATTATTTTCCAGGAAGATTTTTTAGTAAAAAAAAGCACATGGTTGAATCACATAAATAACAATAAACTACCAACACCATTATTGGAGAAATCATTTCAAAAAAGGGTGGCCACAAAAAACTCTTTGTTATTCCATTCTTATTGCTATAAGAATCACACCATTTTCATACAAAAAAACATCTTTGTAAAGTGGAAAAATCTGACAATTCAAATTGAGGGTAAACATTTATATTATTGAACGCTTTCCTAAGTTTTTGTTTTTTTCAAATTCTTATTGTACATGAAAGCTTTCTGGATAGAATAGTTAATTTTGTGTTGTTATATCAGCAAAATGATTTTGAGTGTGTGCTCAAATTTACCTGTATGGTTTTTTTTCAAATATTGTGTTATTTCCCTCATAAATTATGTTACTGTCAAAAATATCTGCAATCCTTTTGAAAGAAAATTCATAGTTGTTTTCGTGTCAAATACCAATACTAACAGGAAAAGGTAGTCATAAAGTAATTACTGAATTGAATTTTTGAAAAAAGACTGAAAGAGATTCTAATTAGTTTAACGACTGCCTTTCTTTAAAGTAAATAGAATACAATAGATCAAGAATTGATAATTGAATCAAATTACAAAATTGTAGCTCAGATATTGCACTGAAAAGTTTTCAATTCAATTGGTTGAACAATTCAAAAGCAATGAAAGTTGCCAATATGAAGCTATTAACTTGAGAGTTTTCTCTCCAATAAAACTGTCACATGGACTTGTCTCAATAAAAAAATCAAATTATCGTTTTTTGAGTGTAATTGCATTGCAAATTATGTTCCATAAAAATTTTTATGTCACATATACAGTCTGGTGTTGTGGATTTGCTTCAAGAATAAAGAACATGATATGGTCATAAAATATTCTTTACTATGTCTGGGTGAAAACCAAATCGTTTTCTGTGGTAACAGATCAGTGCTTCCCTTGGGACTCCATTTGATTTTGATTAACAAAAAATTCTTCTTCAATAAAAGTCTTGAGTAGAAGTCCTCCTTTCCTTAGACTTAAGACTACAAAAGCTTTATTCTGAAATAATCTACACCTTTTATTCAATTATATTTCCATACATTATAACCCTACTTGGTGAATGGTGGCAGTGCGTATAAAAAGTTTGACAAGACTATCATAAAAGTGTCATTAGACGGATCAAGAAAGAAAAGAAATGATAAATAGTATTTCCGTGGCAAGAAGTTCCACAGAAATCTAATCCATTTTCATTCTGAAAAATATCATCTTACCAAATGCCATAATCTCGAAGTTTGGTTTGATGGATTTTAGGGAAGTGAAATGAATTTAGTTCGGTAAATGTTCCTTTCTAGATCAAGTAAATGATTCAATCAATAAATCTGTGGTTTGGTAAACTTAATATAAGCATACTACAGTACCAAAGATAAAACTTTTTTTCGAACAAAGACACTAAGACGAAGGATCTAATTCAATTAGGACAAAATATCGCGACACCCTCTAAAATGTCCCACCCATCTTCTTCACTTCAATTAAATTGGATTCAGAAAAAAGACTCTCTTAGATAAAGCAAAAGCATTAAGCTGTGTAAACATCTAGTTTACAGAAAATTTAAATGTTAGCCAAACACTTTTTCCTTCCTTTTTCTAGCTGCTCACACTATTTATGGAGAATTCAATTTGGCTGTAGAGACAAAAAAGTGATAGATGAAGAAGAAGTACAGAAAAATTGTATTTTTACCATGTAAGGTTTTTTTTATCCAATTTCTTGATTGCTTTGAGAAGAATGATTGCATCCAATAACTATTTATTAAAAATGATTGGTTCTTGGAACTAAATCTTAGCTACTTTTCTGCATCAAGTTTTCAGATAAAACAGCAAAAAGTTTGATCATTCCAAAATTTGTATCTCTAGCCTACAAAATCCACTCTTGACCTGTAAAAATGCCAAAAAAAGAAAGCAAATAATTTTTACCAAAATTGCATATAGTCTAGATATTTATATTGTTTATGGACAATGAATCTTTTTGTTGGATTAAAGCCAAGTAGTTTTTCAAAAAATCTTTTGCCGACTTTTATGTGGAACACGTGCAATTTGTACAAATAAAAACTTGTCCCTGTGTTTCACAGTTGTCAAGTTCGGGACGCCAAAGCGAGATTGATATTTACCATAAGCCAATTAAACAGAAAACAAGAGGCCAGGAACCCTAGGAAGTCAGAAACTGTTGCGAAAAACACTTAAAAATATTCGACAATGGATAGGGAAAAAGGGAACATCTTAGATTCCCAAGGGTAATATTTGCAAGTACTTTCTGCGATTAGCCGTCACGTAATTCAACAGAAACTGAAAAGTACACTTGAAACAGAATATTCAAACTTTTCCATGCCCAGATTACTAAAGAAATTTATGCCAACAACCTAGTGAGAAAACCAGACAAAATTCATGCTAGGATATTAAATAGATTATGTCGAATTTCTTTCTCAACTATGAAGATTTTTTTATAGTGTGATCAACTGGGAGTGGTCATCTCATCATTGAAAGATTTTGCTGTTACCAATTCACTTACTGCGTGTTCCAGAAAACTGCCCACCATCAATATTCAACCAACATTAATCACTATTAAGGGTGGCCAATACATGCAAACCCAATGGGGAACAACAGGTTGGTCACAAAAAGATTTAAAATAAGTTTCAAAAGTATTTTTGCTTCTGCCACTTTATATATATATGAAGATTAATTATGCTGATTGTGCCAATAATCGTTTGGGTTTATCGAAAATTCTACAGTCTAATGCCAACCATATCGTAAGATTTCTACCCACAAAATAGTGAATGTTTCTTGCAGATCATGGTGAATATTCCCCATGGAGAAATTATACGATTCCTTATGCGGAATGATGTGCTAGACGGCATCAGGGAATTCAGGACGAGCTTTGTATAGATAACTCAGTTTAAAATGAATTATAAACCTCTAAACAATACTTTGAATTTGCTAAAACTGAGGTTTTGAATCTGAGATATACTCTTATAAATATTTCTTCTTGAAGCCAATAAAGTTACTTTTATATTGAAACTTTTAAAAATAGCTGAGTTTAGGTTTTTGAAGATTTTTCAAGCCCTTTTTTCTTCTCTTTGTAATAAAGCTAAGTAAAATCTGAACTGGAAGGCTGAAAGCAATTTCTTTTTTTCCAGGCTAAACGACAGATGTTGATAATTGTAAAAGGAAGTTCTGATTCCTCTGAAAACAATATGAACATCAAGATAGTGATCATTTTTCATCGAAATTTGATAACTTTTATTTTAGGGGAAAAAGGTGGATTTTTAAATACTTATATCTTCAAAGAAAATTTGATCTGAATCCATTCCATCTGAGATATTTTGATAAAAATTATCATATCCTACCCAAACTGTCAGTATTTTCACAACTATCGAAACTTTTTTCATTTTTAGACACATTCAGAAAACTTTGTGAGAATTTTATGCACAGATGACTTTTAAATTATTTGAAAGAAAGTTTTAAATATCCTTACAAATGCCCTTTTTAAGTTTTTCTCGGTTAGATTGTTTCAAAGTGTAGTATTTTTCAATGGAAAGATAGCTTTTTCCAACATGTTTACTTCGCAAACCCTTGTTCAGAAGTGTTTCCAACTGAACTACTTTTTATGCTTGTCTTTGTTGACTTTGAGCATAAGATAAACTTTTTTTCCCTGAACTCGATTTCAACAACAAGGTCAGTTGTTTTTCCTTTTATAAGGTTCTTTAAAGACAAGTTTGGTTCAGTTGTTCTTTTTAAAACTGAAAATTCCATCATAAAGGTTTGGGTTGAGTTTATTACCTTAAATTGCAAGGATGAGCCATATTGGCGTGAAAGACACACAGCTTGAATGTATATTTGGTCATTTTACACCCCTCTCCTCTTTTATTCTTTTGCAAGATATTCTACGAAAATGTAAAAAGTGTCTTGCAAAAATAACACCATGGCAAAATGTGTTTTTTCACTTCTTTAAGTTTAAGGAAATAAAAATTAATTGACTTGAAAAACAATGCACAATCCTTTGAATATTTTTTTCTTTGAATCATAGCAAAATTTTCTATCTTCCTAAAATTTAGACCTTTGCTGAACTTTATTGAAAGCTAATGTGAATGCTTCATTGAATCTTACAACCATCACAATTTATCTTGTCAAGTTAGATATTCAAGCTAAGTCCTTTCCATTTGAAACTTCAATCTAGTTTTGAGATAAAATATTAGGCCTTCAAAAAGTCATTATTTCAACATTAAGGAGATTTTTGGTCATGTTTAGGTTCTTTGAAGAGTCTTACATATGATGTGAGAGGCAAATGATTTTTCTCAAATGATAATCGTTTTTACCAACTTTGAACCCAAACCCTTTTTGAAAAAAATTCTCATTTCTAACTATTGTGTTGCCCAAACTTTATGATGTGGAAAATGAAAATTTCTCTTTAAATCATTGATTTTTATTTTAAAGAATTTTTTAGCTTTTTAAAGCTCTAGCTAGAGAATACAATCTAAAAATAGCTTTTGATTGAGGCAAATTTTAAGGGAAAAAATTTGTAAAGTTGCTTTAGTTGTATTTGAGCTTTCTTTCAAAAATTTGTATTTTATGTTTACCCACGCTTGCACTGGATGATTTTTAAATTCGGACCATTTGGCATAAGTTCTAAAACTTTGAAACCAAATGGTTGAATTTATTCTTTCAAAAAAATATGCAATAACTTTTTTTGATAGCTTCGATTGAAAATCAATCTGAACTGTAATTTTTGTACAATATTCTCTTTAGTTTAACTATATAATTTTAGTCTCTTAGTTGGAGGAAAAGGATGGTACTTTCAAGCATATATAGAAAGTTTGGGCATTAAATAAAATCTAACATATTACTGAACTTGAGATCATATTTGTATTTACATTTAGTACTTTGGCTTATAATTATATAATTTCAAGCAATGAATACAAAGATTCATACTTTTTAAAAGCCTATCTTTCTGTTCGTTTACAAAGAACTCTAAGTTTCAAATAATGACCTTTGCTGTTGACACTTTTCAAAGAGTTCCATCCTTAAACATTTCCATCTGATAGTTTTGAAATCTCTGAGAAAAATACAACACCACAAAATATTACTTGTCAGTTTCAATGAAAAGAAATTTTTTCATGTTCTGGATTAAGATAATGTAAGCTTTTGATCACATCTGAAAGGACAGGATTGAAATTAAAGAATCGTCATCTTGAAGCAAAAATTCTTTCACTTTGCTTCCTATTTTTTTAACAAAAGGTGCACAGTGAAGAGAGATCCTCCAACTATATTAAAGAATAAATGTTGAATAAAAGTCTTTAGTTGATTTCACTTTTCAAAGACTTGACAATATCCAATAATCCTCTAAAAATGTCACTTCAACTACAGAAATAGGATATTGAGAAGGTGAATGTCTCCAAGATGTCAGCAACTGACTCAACTGAAAAGTAATAAAAGAAAAAAGAAATTTCGAGCAAGAACACATAAGACCTAAAATAGGATGTTTCGAAATTCTTTTTATTAGTCATCCCCTAAAGGTTATTTATCTTATGCTTATATCGTTCAACAAGAACTTTTGGCGTTAGTTACTTGACAGAAACTCATATTACTTTGCTGAATGAGTTCATATTTTTTGAAACCTTTTTGAGTTTATTAAAAAATAAGTTAACTAATTTTTGAGAAGTAAGAGGTAATCTGTTTTGCAATTAAGCAGCTTAAAATTCATGACTTCCTTGACTATCAAAGCCAGTATCTTGAAGGAACCACTTAAAATGCAATACATGGAATTTCCTCGATTGCTTCCTTACAATTTTCCAATGACTCAGCCATTTCAAATGATTCTTCCAATTGTATGCAATAGAATCGTTTAAAGCATCTCTTTTACTACTGCCTTTTTCCACAATCTTTGCTGCAATAAAAGCACCCCTTCAGTTCCTTACAACACGTTTAAATGACTTTTAAATTTTGTCTTGAGATCAGGTCCCAGGATGTCAGTTGGCTTTTAAGTACAACAAAAGTTGTGATTGTATTTTAGAATAATGTCGAAACCTAAACAAAAAAATTACGATCCGGACTGACAACATGATTTTGAAAACGATAATTGAAGATAATATTTGAAAACTTAAGTCAACATGTAAAACCAATTGATTGGTTGGCAGCTGATGCTGAGGAACTTATTATTCGCCCAACACCTTCTTTACACAGTCACTTGGTTGTATTTGATAATTATGAAAATCAAAGATCATGACATATTTTTCAATCAAGTTTCTGCACAATTATCAATACTGATTTGGGATAATCATCTTCTGGAAATGATTAATTAAATCAAATCCAAGGGTCAAAGATTTGCCCGGACTGGGAATTGAGCCCCCAGTCTCCTAATTCTCAGGCAGTTTCTTTAACTTTTAGGTTACAGATACCCTGAATGGCAATTTAAGCCCACAAATTTTACTCAAATCTTTCTCTAAGTTATATTTCAATGAGTCTCATCCAGATTGAATCTTTTTCTGTGACATAGATAAGAGTAGATTTGAAAAAAATTACTCAAAAATGAAACCAGTATGGGGTTTAACCTTTTATTTGGAACTGAAATCACAACATTGATAAGTTTATTAAACATTCAAATAATAATTTTGTCAACTAATCTCTTCCCTGCCTTTAAAAATAAACAAATTTTTCCTGCCTGAACTTCTGTAAAAAAAACATGTTTTGCATGCCTTTGCCGAAGCTGCTTGTTATCTTGACTTCACTTTTCTTATCTGATACAAAATAATGATGAAATTTTAATGCTGTGACAGGTGAATGATTTCACACTAGCCTGATAGATTCCATTGTGAAGCATTTTTACAATAATTGGCCTTAAATCATATCACAGTGCTTTTATTCATTAAAGAACACAAAGTGAATGTTTAACTAACAGATACAAGGATACAGCTAATAGAATTGAGAAACAAACTTTTCCAAAAATATGTTATCACAACGCATCTTAGTTTATTTCTGCTCAGTGTATTTATTTTATTATGTAAAAAACACCTACACCTCCTTAAAATCAACTCAACTTGCCAGTCCGAAAATTACAAAGGGAGCCAAATCAGAAGCTCAACAAGCAAATGAATGGAAAAATTTAGGTAAGAGGGGGAAAAGTGAAGACTTTTGAACTCTTAAGAAATATGATTGTAACTACTCTTTTATGTAAAAAAGCTACGTCAATTTACGATGAGGAACAAGATATCCCTGTTACCTTCGCCAGCAACATCATGTCAAATTTTAGCTTTGAGGATGCTGATTGGTTCGCTGGGTCAATAGAGCCCAGGATGGTTCACCCAGAACACGTATGTTTTTTTGAACAATTTTTGAATGATCAACTAAATAAGTTTAAGATGGTTTTCAAAGAGAGGATCAGTTAAGATTTATACTTAAGACTAGCCAACTGGGTACCAGCGCTGTCCGGGAAATTAACTAAACAGTATAAGCGTACCCATCTGGACATTTTACGTTACACGTCTCACGTGACCTGTTTGGGTTTTAGAGTTTGGGGTACCCTGGGGTCCAGGGGTCAAGTTGGCGGGGTCATGCTTGTGTTGAGAACCTTCCCTGAGTTGGTGAGGAGGTCTGTGCAAAATTTGGTGGAGATTGGTCCGGCGGTTCGGGCGTGAAGAGGGAACATAGGTACAAACAGTCACTTTTATTGTTCCTGTCACTGACAGCAAAAATATTTATTCTATTTCGATTTTTATTAAGAAAAAATATTGATGTCATCAATTCAATAACAGATTTTGTTTTTTGCCCACCAGGTTTTTTACAGTGTAGGAGAAATAGTCAACTATGTTTCATACGATCAACTTGGTGTGGTGGTAGGATGGGACGAGACCTACTCTGGACCAAAGGACCTGGATGAACCTCAGGACCAAACAGAGGAACCTTTCTATCTGGTTGGTGGATCTGTCTAATCAGATTTTTACTTGAAAAATAACTGTCACTTGTGGATATTTTTTTAAAGATATTGTTGGACTACCAAGGTTCAGACATAGACGATGACAGTGTTCTGTATGTGTCTCAAAATGAACTTGCCAAAGCTAACCATCCAAAGTAAATTTTATGAAAACCTTTGCGAATATTTACATTTAATACTCACAACTTGTTTGCAGGAAAATTTATAACGAATTTCTGGATGACTTTTTTGAGAGCTTTTCAGGAGGAAGGTATCAAATGAGACCATGGCTTCAAAACATTTATCCAAAAGACATCAGCTGATGTAATCCATTCAAAGTTTTACAACTTTAGAAAAATACCCTATAATTCAACTTTGTTTGATTTTACTAAATAGTCAATGAAAAATAGTTTTCAAAAACTGTATGATCTGTATATCTTTGCTCCCTTGCCAGTTTTCTGTCACTATTTTTTTTTATTCATAAAAGTTGTTTTCTGTATGTCAGGAGAAATACTGTTTTCGTTCACAACAATTCTCGAATGTCAGTCCTGTTTGAATTTATTCATCCAACAACCCTTCTGAAACTAAGCTGCTGTCTACTTCTCATTTAATTTTTTTGAGATAACAAGAATAGAAATTCAAGCTTTTAAAAAAGCTAAGCATGTTTGACTTGTGAAAGGGGAGACCGAAGCTTGTAGTTTGTTATCTCTAAAGAATTACATGATGGTGGTGTGAACTAATGGTCTCAAATCGCCCCTCATATAAAATAGTTATAACTAAATGAAACATGCAAAGATACAACAAACAGATAAGCAAAGGAAAGACTTATCTTTTTATAGATCTCCAACTCTATTTTCAAGTTCCATTCGAAATTTTATTAAGTCAACATTCAATTATGTGAGGTGTATAACCTGAAATGATTTTGCACTTTTTTTCGTCCAACCAACCATTAATATCCTTTGAGCGGCTTTGTCGAATCACAAAAGCTGCTTATAATGTTCTTTGGTTGAATAAAAAAACGGCACAAATTGAATACCAATAACTGAGTTGATAAAAGGTCAGGGAAAAGAGCTCTTATAAAAAAGGAAAGTCAAGAATTTCATTCTCAATGTATTATTATTAAACTTCACCTGTTCAACTATTTAAGGGAAAAGTTTTATTTTGTATACTTGTTTGAAAAGATGAACTCTTGTTTGGTGTTGCTCTGTAAAGTTCTGCAATACATTTTTTTGGAGGAATGCAAAAAATTTCAATAAAATATTATTTCAATGGCTGTTAATCGAAGCTGAAAATATCGAAATTGATGCTGCAACAAAGGAAAGCTTAGCTGTGTGAGTCTACAGAGTAAATTTTATTAAGATGAATCTCAAAAAATATCAAACGAATAGAAGGCTGAAATCAGAATTGGGGACAAATAAAAAAACTTTCTTAGGAGAAGATCTTGCTCAGAATTTTTTTGAGTTTTCGATTATTTTAATGAGAAGGAGAAAATTTACTTAAAGACTACTCTCAAACAATGTTCATAATGTGTGTAGTTTGAAACTCCAACGCAATGCAGATGAATCAATAATTAAGCAAACAAACGCAGTCCTTTTCAAATAAAATGGTTCTCTGAATAAACTTGTCATCTTTTTTTCAAAATTGATTCTATGACTCTTTAAAAATTTAACTTTTTATGAAAATATCAATATTTTGAACAAACTTGATTTAATTCGATTCTCTTGAAAGCCAATTTCGACTTAACCTTGTTAAGATCAATCTTACCTGTAAAAAAGTAAGCTTTTGATTCAAAACATTTCATATTCAAGTGATATAAGATTTATCATGAAAGGTTTCCATCGAACATGTTCAAAAATCTTGAATCTTGTAAGGTATGCCATATGCAACACAAAAAATTGGAAAATTGATTTATGGGTCACTGTAAAAATGCCAAATTTCTGGAAAAACTTCAAGAAGCCAGTGATGATTTGATTTGATTTGCAACAAAATTGCCACACAACAAACTCGAAAGGCGCTATACTTTTTCATATTAAACTCATTTAGTCATTTCGAAAAAATTTCCTTCAGTGTTTTTATGATGTAGTCAAATTCGGCTTTTCCCAAAAACTGAAAGTCAGATAAATGTCTGTTTATTCAAGCATGAATATTGGATTGGAATTTTTATTTTTTTGCTTTTTGGCTTGGGTAAGGTGCTTGACTTATGACAAGAAATTCTTAAAATTTTTAGCCTTTGGTTTTAAACTTTTGACATTGAGGCTAATATCACCTTTGGAAAAAAATACTTTAAATTTTAGAGCTTGTGAAACTTAATTTAAATATTTTTCGTTTGAAGCTAGTGTTGTACGAACCTTTTCAGACTCGATTTTTTCTATTACTGGGGTTTTACAGAAAAAAGAGGATTTTAAGCTTTATTAGGGAGTTTTGAAAACTTTTCAACCCTTGTTAAAAAAGGTGGCAAAGATTCAGATAAAAAAAAGTTTATCATCAAAAATCTTTTACAAAACCATTTAAAAGAAAAGTGAAGAAGATCTGATTTTTTAGATGAAAAAATCTATCAGCAGAACATTTTTAGGCTGTATATAGAATCATTGCCAAATTATTTATGTGAGACATCTTGAATTGCATTCACTTTCAGATAGGCTGGTTTTGAGATAAAATGTAAGAAGCACAAGTGGTTTAGACAGGTTTAGACAAACGAGTTATCCCAAGCAGTATTCAATAAACTGCTTTTGTGAAAAAGACAATGGGAAAAGCACCGTAAATAATAGATGTAGTTTATGCTTTTCTAAATCTTATAATCTACATTTTATTGGAAACTGTTTTATCATGTTATCTGCGATCTATGATTGCATTCTCAATAGTTTTCTGTATTGATTTTGCAAAGAAAAATATATTTTCAGTGGAAGGCAAAATGCAAACGTGATCGCAGAACTTACAGTCAATATCGAGACTCTTTGAAGATGATTTGTTGTCGGTATGTTGGAAAATAAATCAATAAACATTAAAGATTAGATACTCTAAGAAAGATAAATTGATTCACACCTTCACCTGGTTGGTTTTATAAGCAAGTGGGTTCAATGATTTGCACATAAGAAATGTATTTGAGGGACGCGAATAATTGTGATGATTTTATAAAAATGATTAGTCCTGAATATTTTGAGTCTACTTTGCAAAAATTTTATTGACATCTTCTGCTTTTCAGCTACTCGGAATGAGTAATCACAGTTCAAACTTTACAATAAAATGATATTTATGGCGTGAAGGCGATGACCAAGGGATTTTCCTTGCTGTAACATTAAAGAAAAAGTACTAAAAGTCAGCTTTTTGAAGCAATAACTATTTTATGGCCTGCTGTTTTTAGAGCCTTAACCATCATGTTTTAAAGACCAAAAAGGATTTGCCACTTAGTAAGTAAGGTTTGAATATTCAGATAAAAGTTATTTCTATAAGTTGCGTAAAATTCCGTAATCTGCTTTAAGATTGCTTGTAATCATAAAAAATTTAGTTTTCTGTGTAGGAAAATATCTTGTGCCACTTTATGCAAATGTTCTGTGAACTAGAAAACGACACATCGTCAGTTGCAAAAACATTCAGAAAAAAGCACTCTTATGATTTGGGAAAAAGTTTTTAAGCTTTGTGAGATGCAAAAAATCTAAAGTTTGTCAAGAACAACTTTGAAGAGGTAAAAAAACTTCAGCCAACATTTTGATTTTTGAAACTTGGGAATAAAAACATCCAATAAACAAAATATTGCTCAGAATATAATAGTCAAAATGGAATTTATTTCTTAAACATGAAAAGAAGCAAATGAAAATGTTTTTTCATCTGAACACTTTAGGATAAGATCTTTTTTTTATTCTTATTTCACTTTTCTTCAACTGATGATAAAATGACATAATTTTGACTTTTTCAGTTGGCTGGAGGGCATTTTTCACGACCTGTTTTACTTTGTTCACCTTTCTTTCATGTCAAAAATCTTCTTGGCACAAAAAGACTTTTAATAAATGATTATTCAATGTAAGTTTCAATGAGCGTGTGACTCTCAGGAAAGTCATCGAGATAATAATTCAGATCTTTATGTGATCGAGATGTCGTCAAAAAGAAATTATTAACGGCTGGTTAACTTGCAAAGAACGTTTTTGCTAGATGAAGATGTGCATCAAAGCAAAGCCATTATGCAAGGAAATCTTAAAATGCAACAAAATGTTGGGAAAATTTTTTCAACCGCCCTTTTCTCGTCAAAAAATAGAGACTTGAAAGTTTTTCTCCACTTCAATGCAATTCGTGGCAGACATTTTTTAATAACTCTTTTAAAACAAGGGTCTCACTCTACTCGATTGCAATGCATTTAAAGAAAGTACTTAAACTTTACATCCTAAAACCTCGGTTTTAAAGTCAATTCAATTAAATTTTGGTTAAGTCCTACTAAAGGCTTTAAAGACAGATCAGCAAAGACTGTTTTTCATCGATCATCTTTGAATACTTTTAGAGCTATGAAAAAGAATAAAGCAATCAAAGAACTCTACTAATAATTTGAGTTAATCTTTTTGTTTCTACCTTATGTACAATTTTGCATTAGAACATTGCATTTTGTGTTGAGAAAAAAAGATGTTCAAGAATCAGCCGAAAAATCAACTGGAGCTCCCTTGGGAATCTCTTAACCCAATGAGATCCTTGCTTTTGCTGCATGAGGTCAAAATCCATGAAAACTGACGAATCTTAGAGGGCTTTTTTCTGCAAAATATCCGCTTATTTTGCAAATGAAAAAACATGTGATGATGAATTGAGTGCTCAAATGCTAAATCCATCTTAAATGTCAAGCTGAACTTTTCAAAGTGGGTTTCTAACATTTCTACGAGAGCAAAAATGCTTTTATACTTTGAAAATGTTTTTTTTATTCAGAACTTTCCTTCGGACAAAATTTTTATTAGATATTTGTTTTCAGCAAACTTTTAGATATATCAGAAACTAATTCCTAAAATACCTAAAAAATGGAAGCACTCCAAAGGTCAAACATCATAATAGAGTATACATAGAGCTTAATAAAGCCTTTCTATGAGACTCTGATTGAAAAATAAGATGTACAAGTATAATAAGTAGATTTAAATCTGAGCTAAAATATCCTCTGAAAGAAACTTTCTGAGGTGATTTTTGCTCGCTTTTAAAAGTCTATGGGAAAAGAGAAAGTTAGCCTTTTTGCATCATTAACCACAGCAAAAATTTAACTTTGCTGAAATTTCAAGCAATTAGTTACTGAGTGGAGGGACACTGTTTCTTCACAAAGTGAAATTGGTGCTGTATGTGGTATGCACTGTTGAAGTTAGAGAGAGAGAGAACAATTTATCTTGACTTTCTGTTAGCAAAAAAAAGTTTCCATAAAATCTCTATTTTGGAAAAGATGCTATGAGTTGAAGGAAACAGGGTTCAATTTCAAGCTAAAGTAAGATTTTACAAATTACCCATATGAATATTCTGAGAAACAGGCCTTTTAATTTCAAGTGCTCAAGAAAGACTAAGAGAAATTATTAAAATAAAAGAATTGTTTGTGTGTGAGCGGCTAAAAAGGTAAAAAAAAAATTAAGAGATTTTTACCTTGTGATTAGACCACTTTGACTTGGAAGTTATTAATTTCACTTTGGAATATGTACATACAAAATGATTTATTCTGCACCCATTTTAAGAAAAGCAATTAAATAAGGCACAACAAGTACATTTCTTAAAAAATGCAACATAATTATTTGTTATACAACTTTGTTTAAGTTTACTTTCCGAAAATCCACTTTGAGCCCTGCAAGTCACTAACAATGTTTACACGATTGTACACTTAGATACACAATCATTTTTCATTGAAAGTGCCGAAAATACTTGCTTATCCAATTAATTTGAGAAAAATGGTTCTTTACAAAATCCCCAGCTTAAATATTTTTCTCTAAATATTAATGGAATTCGCTGTTATTTACTAGCCATGCTTTCATCAAAAGTGTGAAAATTTTCCGATTTGGCTGACAAAAAAAATCCTTTCACTCAACATCAGAAATACTTTCTTCAAATTGAAATAGTTTCAGCAAGAATTCGTGGTTATACTCATCAGGAATCAGGGAAGGAGATGAAAGTTAAAAGTGTAACAAGAAAGTTTTTACTGATATAAAATTGTTTTTAGCTGCCAAGAAATGAGCAAAAACTTTGCCGAGAAGACAACTTCTCTTGTCACCATTTCAAAAATACTCTCAGATGCGTTTGTTTCGTTTTCGATGGTTTTTTTACACTGATCCTTACTGTAACTGAAAAAATGCACTTTTGTAAGTTTATTTGTCAGTCTTTTTGCTATTATTCTCTAGAGAAAATAAAACTCATTTGGAGGTTCAAATTAACACTATGCATTTTCAAAATATATCCTGTTTTGTCAAATATATTACAAGAGAAGCAGGAACTTGATATGTGTTTGGAATCCTTAGTTCCTCTCTCTGAGTTATTTAACATTGTTCATTTTCATGCTTTTGTAGTTCCCTTAAGTACTTGAGTAGGTACAAGATCTTGGCTTTTCTGTGACTACTTCAACTTGTAGTTCTTTCTCAAAGTATAACTAGCAAAGGTAATCAACAATAGAGACTAGCCTCTAACCAAAAAAGACTAATATTAAAAATAGGCAATCAAGACACATTCAGTTTCAAACAAAACGAATTGAGACAACGTCTAGGTAACCTACTATTGTCAAATGAGGCGTTTCCTCCAAAGAGATTTTGGAAAAAATATTTTCAAGCATCTTACTAAAGTTCCTTCTCAAGTTTGCAGCTGCCTCTCGATGTGCAGCCAAAAAAAATTCTTAAAAGATTTTCAGTATGGCAGAGTTGAGGAAGGTCCAGGAACAAAGGATCTCTTGAAAAATATTTTTTTAAAGTTCAGTGAAACAACATTTTCGGGCAAAAAAGTTCAAAAAGTGAAATTAGGTGATTTGGACTTACTTATCAAGAATGTTATGTTGTAAAAATTCTTTGAGCTTTCATTACTTTTTAAAAAACAATTCAGAAAATGTGTCTCTTTAAAAGGGGTAAATTGAAGTTTGAGAAATTCGTCCCTCTTTCATATTTCTGTGGTTATAACACGTCGTCACATGCGACTAATGGAAAAAAATTCTGGCAAAAAAAGTTGAACGGTTTTTTTGCGGCTCGTAAAAAACGTGTTGCAGTGTGACCAGAAGTCGTCATAAAGAGATCTAAAAGTGAGTGCTTAAAGTTTCTGTCAGCCTCTGAACTCAAACAGAACATGATTTTAAACAAAAAATAATTATTCTTGCAGCTTATATACTAAAGCAAATTTTTCCATTTTAGTTGAATTTGATATGGTTTGGATTATATTTGACCTTTAGAAATTAGGCAAAGTGGAATCTTGGAAATCGGACTTAATTTTGCTCTTAATGTAAGCAGAGAGTGATGAAGTGGGGCAAAAAGTTTTATCTTTAGAGAGAAAGTCTTGTTTGTCTAATTTATCAGAAGCTAAACGAGCTGTACATGTTGTAGTTATGGTAAAAAAGGTAAAAATAGCACATTTTATATCCCTTTCTTTGAATATTCATTTGCAGACAAAAATATACTCAAACTCTGACTCAGGAAATTTTGTCAGCCAAAATATACATACATAGTCCGAAATGAAATTACCTTCCTAATTCAAAGAGATTTCTAGGTTTTCTGTTTCACATTATTTTAGCAAAAAATGTAGCAATGTAATGCTTTTTGGTCAAAAACAAAAAATTGTTTTCAACCTGAAAATGGAATCATTATTTAGATTTTGGCTTTTTTATGGACAGAGTTTATTTTTCGGTTTGGAGAGTCAAAAGGATATTTGTCTGATGGAAAATATTTGTAACTTTTACATTCATTTTGTCTAGTAGTTTCTTTAAGCCAGAGCAATTTTTCAATGTTGAATGTCTGTTTTCACTTGATAAATTTATGTTTTATAAAAGTTTTCATTTGAAAGAAAAACAAAAACATTACAAATGTCAAGAGAATTTCAAGATTTTGCTTTTTTCAATCAACATATCTTATGAAGATGTTTTACATATTGAGAGAGGATGATGATATGATGATGATAATATTTATTACTTAGCGCAGTTAAGCATTACAAGCAATAGTATTTCAAATAATTTGACAACAGATAAAAGTTGAAACACAAGAAAAATTGACTTCTATATATGGCAGTACTCTTTTAAAGGTGTTGATCACACATTTACATTAAATATGAGTCTCTGCTTTATCAGATTACTATTATTTTTATTATTTGTATGAACGTTTTCAAACTTTAAATATAAAATAAAATTTCAAAATCTACAAATCTGTTTATAAAACGTCAAACCATTTTGATTGTGCTTTGAAGACTGTTAAGTTTCTAAAATATACATAATTCAGCAATTACGTACTTGAAAACTTGTTGTTTTTCCGATCTGCCCTACTTTTTTAGCTTTGTGTGGTTAAGGAATTTGACCTTGCCGCAAGTGCCAGATGATTAGCAGTCAACCAAATGATCTTGTGATCGATTTGGTTCCAGAAAGAAGAAAAACAATTAGTACAAAACGTAGAAAAATAAAACCACAAGACTGATGTGAAGGCCAGAGGTCGAAAGTATTCAAATTACCATTTTGTATTTAGTTGAGCAGAAAATGGATGCACAGTATCATTCAAACTACAAAATTTCATTCAATGTTCACAAAATTACCCACAAAAAATGTTGTGGAAAAAGAAAGATGAGTTAGTTGCAGGTTTTGTTATTTAAAAAATAATTCAACAACTTCCTCGTTCAGATAAAGAAATGTGGAAAGTAGAAAGCTAATATGTATTTTAGTTAAGAAAAGTAGCATTATAAAATGACCAGTATTATCAACTTTTAACTTTATGTAACCAATAATTACTCCACTTTCAGCATTAGCTTAAAGTGGAAAAAAAATATTTTAAAAGAACTTGTTGTTTAAGACTCTTACAAAATCAAAACTTCACAGACTTGTGAATTATTTTCTCCATATTTTATTAGCCTTCAATAAAAAAATTAAAAGACCAGCCAATGAGAAATTATCTCATGCTTTGTACTGCCCTTTTGATACTTGGACAAATCATCAAGGGAGTCAATGTTTAGTTAATTTGCATAGAAATCTTTTACAGTTTTAAAATGCACAAAGCTCTGACTATGTCTTTAATTTCCCTAAGACTTAAATATCTCAAAAAGATTAACTCTAAGTAGAGTTTCTTCAAAATATACAATCAAGTTACAAAACGCTAATCCTCTGTGCGCAATCATGTTTCTAATATACATAGCTTAATTTTGTGAGGAAACTTTTCTTCACACAAAAGGTTTCAAAATTGGATTTCATAGTGAAAATCAGGAGAATTTTCTTTTATGCCAATTAAAGTGTACGCTAAAGAAGTTGTGTAAAAATATTTCAGTTTGGATTTATCCAATGTTTCTAAGAGTCAACTTGCCTAACAATTAAAAGTAATTGCCTGATCTCAATAAGAATAAAGAAAAAAATAATAACAGTAAAAACTTCTCTTTATGAGGAAGTAAAGGTAATTTTAGATTTATTTTCATAAAGATTATACAAGCTGTTTGTTTCTAAGGAACTTAAAGGCTGTTTTTTGAGAGAACTCTGGTGCCCTTGAAAATCTATACCATTTTGGTTGGCCAAAAGGTGTGAGAGTGTGATTTATTTTTTGCCTTTCTCGAAAAATTTCAAGACTTAGATTTCTTTGTAATTAAATGAAAAGATGTGACAACATCAAAGATCATTCAGATATTGATTTATGCATTTTATCTCTTGGCTTTTTTGCTAAATTTCACTGTTTCCAAGCTCCATATAGATAATTTCCTTTGCTATGATTACATCAAAGACGCATCCCATTCTTTTAATTAATCAATCACACTAAAATTATTGAAGAGAATTCTAAAACATGAAATATTTCCAGAATGTCTTCGCCTTGAATGACTTGTTTTGGAAAAAATGCCTTACCTTTTCTCTCAGTAACTCCCTTATATTCTGAGCTTGATCCCTGAATCTCTGTAGAGCCAACTCTAACTCTATACATCTTGCTTGCCATTCAGATTCTGTTTTGGGCTTGGAAATATCTGTCCAGGACTGACAAGTCTCATCGTAATTTTCACTTCCATCATTTTCAACTCCAAATCCTGCTTTCATTGTTGTGCAAGAGTCTGATAACACTGAATTAGCCGATGGGGTAGAGTCTGCCCCCTGGGATGAGGTTGACATTCTACTTCCCAGAGACATGGATGAGAATCTAATTGGTGGGCCTGCAGCTTCAACCTGAGGCAAACTGTGACGACTGTGTTTTTCTGTCAGCTGAGAAAACATTTCATCGTAATCACAATGGAACATTTCGTCGACGGGGTTAGAGGCAGTAGGTCTGTCATTAGCTCCTTTCTCTTCAAGCTTGATAAACTGAATATCTCTTTTGTTAGATGATGAAGAGCAGAGTGTTTCTAAAAAGCAAAATTTACTTTTAGTCTAAAAGAGAGAAATTTTCAAGAAAATGGCAAACTTTTTTGTCCTTTTCTTTTGTTTGCAAACATTCTTTTGCAAAACCCAATCATATCAATTCTGGCAGTGAAAAGGGAATTCATTTGCCTCATCACTCAAATGAATTTTTAATAACGTTAAATGATGCTGGCAACCATCCAAAATGGAAAACTGGCTTGGCTTTTTTAAAGCCATTTTTAGGAGAATTAAAGACCTTGTGCCAAAAGAATTTAATTTAAGCAAAGAATGAATCGATTCAAATTGGACAAATCTTAATTCAATCGTATTAAATAGGATATTTTTTGGCTTGGATCTTTTAAGGAGGAAATTGAAGTGTTAAAAAAGCCTTTATTTCCCAAAGAAAGTCGGCCTTTCTAAGATTGGATTACGTGTGTCTTGATTAAAGACATGGAAGGAACTTTGTACAACTCTAATGGTCATGCTTAACCCTTATTCTTTATCTCATTTACATATGTAATGGCTTGACGTCAAAAGTTCATGCTGGTTCACTTGATAATATAATTGATTTGAATATCTACAGTTTTTCCTTACCTTGCTTTGAGCTGACGGTGTTTCCATTCAATCTACAAAAAAATTTCAAATTTAACTCCTTTGAAAGTTGCTTATATGAAAGCCAATAGCCTATCAAAATTCCATCAAAAATTGAAAGTTTTACACAACTTCTCAGTGAAAACAAATTGAAGTTGCATTTCAATTTTTCAAATTCAAAATTTTGTTGTTTTATCTAGTTTCTCTCAATTTTTAAGTGTTTGTATTTTTTGTTTGCTTTGGTTTACCTATAACGTGCATGATATTTAGACTCATTAAACAATAGTAATGATTTTTTGATCCTTTAAGACCCATGATTTGTTTTTCCTGACCTTTCTCTTTCATGCAAGTCATTTCCAACTTCTTTCTTAATCTGACTCTTTTCTTCAGACAAATGTGATGATTGAGGCCTGGAACGTGTTGGTAATCCAGCAGTGGCTGCTTTGCTTTCGATTTCGATTGTTTCAGCTAAAGCCTCAAGCTGAGAGGACAAAGCAAATAACTGAGACAATCTAAGAATTTAAGCAGATAGTATTAAAGCTATTAAAACAATGAACTTCTCGAAAATTATTCTACCTTGGGTCTGAGTAAATCGAGTATCTGTTTGACGTCCTTTTCTCATATTTTTCTTTATAGTCTGTTGCCACTTTGCAATCACTTGACACAATTGACATTTTTGTGGGTGTCATTATGAATGGTCTTCGACTCTATTCATTTAAACAAATACTTTTGTGGTGAAGACCACTACTTTTAGAAAGTTTTTCTTCTCTTGACAAATTGTTCTGTCATTCAGAGATCTTGTATCAGATCTGTTCGTGCTCAAGTGGAGACAGTTTTCTTCTTTGCTTGCGATGCACTTGTCAGGAGATCTAAAATAAAATCAAAGATTTTTCAAGCTAAGGCACAAATTGCAAAAAATAAAATTCATTTGAGCGAAAAAGATGAGTCATTCCTCATCTTTGATTGGCAAAGGTTCTGAACGTACCTTTTTCATATATAATAAGACAAAACAATAAAATCTCTTAGTATAGATTTTAAAATTCAAATAAATATTTCTGTTATGCAAGGACTGGATTCAACAGTCAATTTATGCAGGCAAGAAAATAATTTTACAGAGCATTGAACTTGTTGAGTTTTGGATGGTAAAATAGATGCATGTTATCTGAGGCCTGTCAAATGTGTCAAAGTCAAAAACATTTTTTGTTTCTATTTTTTCGACACATCTTACACGTATGATGGAATTTTTGTCAATCTAACCGATGAGTTTTGGCAAAAACTTTCTTTATTCAACATTGGAGGAATTTAACGAGACAAGAACCGCCTTCAATCTGGTGTAACATCATCCAAAATATGTTTTTGGCTCCTCTCTAAGTGAAACAAATGACTTCTTTGACCTTCTGTGGAAATTTCCATTATCTTTTGACATGAAAACAAAATATCTATTCAAAGTTTTGATTAACATTAAAGCCAACAATAGAAGTAGTTTAAGGCAAGGAAAAGGAGAAAAAAAGCAACACTTAGTGAAGAAACCCCCAAGGGACAACTGCATTCCCCCCTCTTTGAAGTCTTTTGTGTTGGAGTAAACATTTTTCAACAACTGTTTGCTTTTGCTTTGGATTGTCATTTAACTGAAATGTTGACAATCTCAACTGCAGTATCATGGCTGAATTTAGTTGTCATTGAGTTTAAGATTTGCAGACTTTTTTCCTCAAAAAAATGAATGTTTTCGTTTCATTCTCATTGTTGTCATTCCATAAAGAAATGTTTTGTTTTGATCATCAATTCGTTCACCCTAGTAGTCTCTAAACTTGTTCCATTTTCCACCTGCTTTAGCTTAGTTTAAGATTGACAGGATAATCCACTTCAAAGAAATAAGATGAGTTTAGACGATGGTATATGGAAGAATTTTTTTGACTTTTAAAGATTATTCTATTTGCATTACAATCTGTGTACTTTTTTATTCGAAGCTTTTCACACCAAATCCTTATTTGACAAAAACAGATTGGCATGGACATTTGGATGAACAATCTTTATTTGTAGGAAGTGATTTAATAATCAGGCCTATTTCCAAGAATTTAAATCTGAGTAATGTGTTCAAGTTTGTATTTTTACAACTTTAAGCTGTTTTCGAAACAATCAAAATATGTCAGAAAATAGAGCTGTTGAGAAAAGTCTATGTCTGTGAGTAATTTCCGATTTTGGAAGAGTATTTTTAAGATGGGGGTTTGAATATCCGTTAAGTTTGACATTTAAGAAAATGCTGTGAGGTGCTTCGAATCTCCCTACTTTTCATTTTGAAACCAGTTATTTGCTTTTGGAAATGAGATGAAAATATTCATTTTTTGTCAAAAAAAAGCTAACAACAAAGCATTCTTGAGGTTTTTTACATCAGTGTCAGTCTCAGCTCTTCAAACAAAAACAGTTTTTCATGAAAAATGTTATTTTTATGCTTGAGAACTAAACAACCATTAGGTTTAAAAACAAACTGGATTCACACTGCGGCAAAATGCCTACCAAGTCACGACTTTTCTGAATTATGAAAATAAAATAAGAGCTTGAAATGAAGCCAGAATTTAATTTGAAATTTTATTTTAACTTCAATGAATTTCTTCGACCTATTTTCTTACACTTTTGGAATTTGAATATAATTTATGGGCTTTTTAAGACTTTTTTGAAGCTTCATCTTTGACAAAAATTTCAGTTTCTTATTGTCCTGAGATTTTCTTCAAAAGCTTACTCAGAATGGCTATGAAAACCAGCAGTGAATTGGGAGACTGGGGTTTCAATCCCCAGTCTGGGCAAATCTTTGACCCCAGGATTTGTCTCAATTAATCATGTTTACCTCACTCAGGATGGATGGTTTGCAGATCACATCAACAAAAACCTGATTCAATTATCAAAAACACAAAATAATTACATTAGAAAATACCATTCCCAAAATTTAACCAGGGATAGTTCAGATGACTATCAGACACAAAAACAGTGTAGGGGATTGTTGTAAAGACTAATACTTTGGTATTAGAAGAATCAGTTCCTCAACTGAATATAATGTGCCAATAAAGAGTCTGTAAAGTTTTGAGATTCTTTTCCATCTTAAAATTGATGTAGGCTGATCGCTTAGTTAATTTTTTCTATTTTTAAAAGAAACTGGAATGAATGTTTTCTATATTTGTTTCCAAGCTGATCATGGTTTGGGATATCCTCTCTTTGATCATTTCCAATGACAATTCTCGCTTTGTCAGTTGCCAATTCGGTCAGTCTTCTTTCTCACTTTGAAAATCAATCAATTGCCGAACAAAACGTTTTAATGCCAACTTGGTTATATTTTTCCAGAAACCTTTTATACTTTCTTTTGTCCTTATAAACTATATAGGAAAACTATTTTTACAAAATCTTTCTAGTTCAAACAAATTTTTGAAATTTTTGTTCAAAACAAAACAAACTTTTTTTCAGGAAAAAGTCAATCAGTTCAAGTTCTGTGTTAATTAAAGAAGTATTTTAAATGTTTGTGAAATACAAAAATGTTAATAGATTTGTTGGATTCGGTTGCTTTATGATATACCTACTTTGTTAGTCATGAAGTCGATTGAGCACACGGTTAACTCAGATATAATTTACCCTTGATTAAAATTGTCCAGCTAACTTTGTTAGTTAGAACTCATTTGTGCAACAGACAGACTTGATGAAATGGTGTGGAAAAGCTGCTTTCTCATTAGGGTCAGGTTTTTTTTAATATTTGGAAATGACTATAATATTTTTTATTTACGTGAATTGATACAAAAAATCATAAAACTTTGAAATTTATTTGATTGAAATCAAAATCTGTGGAACAAAAGCCTGAATTTCAGTGAATAGGAGTGACAAGAGTGTGACTAGAGATTGATTGTTTTAAGTCTAGACAAGAACTCCACAGAGCGATGTCAGCATCTGAACAAGGTGGTATTAAGGCACCTTGTAAATGCATCTTTTAAATTACATCCATTCTAGATAAATTGGTTGTGGAAAGGGGTTTGAAAGGAAAAGGCTAATCTCACATTTCAAAGCACAAACTTATGTCAACTGATAATTATTTTTTACAGAGGGAATAATGCTTTGAATCAACAGTCAATGGCTGAAAAATAATTTTTTTAAAGACAGATATTTATGTTTTTGTAACCAAGCAAATGTTTGCCATATAACTTATTGCCTAAATCATTCATAAAGCGAAAAGTGGCTGTCAGTCTAGTAGAAAATGAGTATCATATTTACAGATATGTTTTTGTAAATAGTAAACCAAATGTCAAAAGTGATTGACCCTAGAAACTTTTTACTTCTGAGCGAATTGCTTTGGTTATTTACTTTGTGAGGCATGAATTATTCACACCCTGAGATTCAATTAAAACATAAATGTCTACTATTAGGGGTCCAGTTCAAGTCCTTGTTCAACCTCACCGTTTGCTAATAAAAATACCTCACATTCCTAAATTTGTTTTCATTTTTTCTTGTAAGGGGTAAATTCATCTTCTTTAGAGGTGGCCATGCACCGAGCTGGAGAGGCTAACCTAGAGACTTGGGGAGAATTTTTGGAGAAAAAAGTGTGTTTGGGGCAAAAAGTAGCAGCCAGGAGGATGCACTGAAATATGAGACAAGTACAAAAGTAACATATGAACTTTTTCTGCTTGTCAAAACACGATGACTTATTTACCATACAAAAGCACCTGAAATTCATTTTCTCTGTCCAGCAAACAAAGATTCAAAAGAAAGCTCAATAATCCACGCGAAGCTTTAAATTCAGGTGATTTGAACTGCATTTCTTCAGATTGATTTGAATGGTCTTTTGTTATCTCCTTTTATCTATTAAACAGTGCTTGAACTCGTCGGACTTGAGAAAATCTGACTGGCATTGTGCCAATCCGTGAATACTATGTTTTTTTCCATGTAAAACTTTATTTCTCAGGCAGATTCTTTTTCTCATCCATAGTTTCAAATTATGACATCGGCTTCATCGCAGAGGAAGAATGATAATGACTGTAATATGTTTCGACATGGTGGGCCATAATTGAAGTTATAAGTAAAAAACATTTCTCACGCCGATCCAAACAGGTCCCAGAGTGAAAGCCTCATTGAAAATCAGATTAAGATTTTCTTTCAAACTTTTTCAAACTCACATTTCTATATACAGAATTGTTTTTATTATTAATAATCAATGTGTGCATGAGTGATGATGACTTTCTTTGTGACTCATTGGAAAAATATTTTCAACCAAAAGTACAAGTTATGATTAGTAATATTCCTTGATTTTAAAGATCAATTGATATAAAAAGTGTAATAGATTTTTGGGAATTCTAGAAAAGTAATTTGATTTATCAAAATTGATACTTCAGGTTTTCTTTGGATCTCAAGAGATAAGTTCTTTAGTGTATGTAAGCTACGATCAAACATCATTTCATGAAAACTTTTTTGCGAGCATCTTTCATCTCACTTTGTGGCAAAATCATAAGAAAAATTGCTCAAACCCCTTTGACGTTTGCATTTGAAGCTATGTAGAAACGGGGTAGGAAAAAACATATGTGCTTTTGCACTGTAAAGATCGGTTTTTTTATCAGCATAAAATGCCATGACTAATAATAAAATCTAGATAACAACTTTACTAAGTTTACAAAGAGAATGATTGAGTTTGTTTTGCATTCTTAGACAGTTTAGATAATTTCAAACGTATCCTAATAAGAGCAACAAATGACAGTGTTTGCAATCTGAGGTGTGAAGATTAGGGAAATTCGTTCAGTTTTTGCCACCCCTTGAGTAAAGGCTTTGAAGTAGAGCATAAAAACAAGCATCTGTTAAGATTAAAACTCTAAGCTCAGGAAGATGAAAGAACTTGCTTGCTGCCCTAAAAATTGTGGCCTAAAAGATAAATGATAATGTGAAAGCTGCTTTTGGAAATTAAAGAAACATTTCTTTGTCTGTCTTTTTGATCACATTTTGGATTACTCTTATAAGTCAAACCGGTGCTATTGGGTTTTAGATTAGGGGCAATTTCTTGAAATCTTTCAATTTCATCAAGGGAGATAAAAAAAACTGTGAATCTAGAATGCAGCTCTCCTTTTTCTCAAAACTACTTAGACCTTGCCTTTCTTATATGTATGGAATCTTTTGCACCATATGGATCTTTTCGATGGTCGGCAATCTAATGTAAGCCATTTGCCATATGCCAAAAAGGAGCCATCTTATCTAGGTTACTATCACTAATCAAATGAGACTTTTGATTTGAGTCATCTGATTTCAGAACCTGTTTTGTGTTAGTGTCAACTTAGAACATTTGAGGAATCTTTTTTTGATCCACAGCTTTTATTTGAAACTACTTATTCAAATATTGACTTTAATTGGAAAAATTATCACATCTTGTATAATTTAGGTCAGCATGGATATTATACTCATCTTCCTTTATAAAAAAAACACGCAATCTATAGAAAAATCTGAATGGGCAAACTCCACTTGTCTATCAAGAGTAAGTCTATAGATTGAAAAACCATTATGCAAAGGGCGTTAATCTTGTCCAAGGAACAGCTCGATTGGATCCAAACCAACTTAATACGCCTCTCATGTTCACATCGTATTGTAAGTAATCTCTGCAAATGAAGCTGAAATTGCAAAAGAATGAGAAGTTTTTTAGAGAGAGATTCTGCATGATTAAGATTTGGTAATCTTTAACTAATATTTGTGGTCTTAAGTGTCCATACTATCCTTTGGTGACGAAAAACAATATATAGAATAAGCTAAATATTTTTATGAAATGAAATTCATCCACTTGAAAGATGTGTATTACTTACAAATTCAACCATAATTAAAATTCTTTCATTTCAGCTGTTAACGAGAATATTCAAATTCAAATTGTGAATTGATATTTTAAGGATTCACTAATATATCAAATCTTCGTCTGGACCCATTTTTGTAAGTTTTGAAAATTAGGAAAAAGTTCCAAAATGGAAGGGGCCATTACTCAAACATAAAGTATGATCTTTTGGGAGTGATTTTCCTTCCGACTTGATCAGATATGGCCTCAAAGCTTAGATTGCCTTGCCACTTCAATCAAAAGTGGCATTGGATTTACTCATGCCCAAGAGACTTCAAACTTAAAATTTTCGATCAACTCAAACGGTTACTACTCTGAATCACAAGAAAGTTGCTCTGGAACACATAGAAATTATATTTTGACAAGAAGTATTTTTAAAGACTATATTTAGTAAAGCTTATAATTTGAAAATTTCTTTGAAAGTCAGAGTGGCTAACAATAAGACTTTTTGTTCTTTCAAAAAAAATCCACCCAGACCATGCTTTTTCAATCTTATTTTAACCAAATTGTTTTTTCTTTTTTTTAGTAGCCATTACTTTCAAGTACATAGGAGTCTGGCTTAAAAATGTTTTCCTTGTTGATACAATTTGCAAGCTGCAACTTGCCAATATTTGCTTAATCCCCACACTAAGATTAACGCCAAAAAATCTAGACAAAATTTTGACACACACATGGCAAACAGCAGCAAAGGTAAACAACACGTCACTTCAAACACTCACATTAAGCTCAACACCAAGGGAAACATTTTATCAGCAGAAATAATCACATTTATCGACAGGAAAAACATCTTTTTTTTTTATTGTATACGACAGCAAAATATACCCCTGTGTCACTATAAAAGAGGAAGAAAATTGATTCCTCTTACCTTAACAATGAAGCTTTTTTTCGAATCTTCCACTCATAAATTGTGACGAATATTTTGCCAATTACATTTCATTTCGACAAATAAGAAACGTTGTAGTAACTTCACCCTTCGAACAGTCAGTTTCAACTAGAAACAAACTTGACGCTCTTTGCTTTGCTTCTGCTTTTACTTCAAATGTGGACGAGAGCGTCGCAGGAAGGAATTTCCCCATGAGAGAGATGGAATGAGTGGGGAAAAGGGGGGAAATAATTCATTCTAGTGAGGGAATTCCTTGTCAATGCTACTTAAATCCTATATGATTATTACACCTTATTACTTTTTTTCATAATTTCT
>Ga0194133_10002306_pt1 | contig 29910 bp, 17 predicted proteins | sample TA2KigOf40mmetaG_FD_155448 | JGI IMG/M metagenome (GOLD analysis project Ga0194133, IMG submission 155448) | Freshwater microbial communities from Lake Tanganyika, Tanzania - TA2015055 Kigoma Offshore 40m | ecosystem: Environmental > Aquatic > Freshwater > Lake | place: Tanzania: Lake... | reverse complement strand
ACGAAATATAAGTGAGGAAATGAATATTATACGTGAAGAAACATTTAAATATTATAATCAAACATTAGAATTAGAAGAAGAAAATATTAAATTAAAAGAAGAAAACCAATATTATAAAAAAAAAAGTGTAGATCAAGAAAAAACCATAGAAAATTTAAGTAATATATTAAGTAAAACAAATCTGGAATTAAATAATGTTGATAGTTTGATGTTAAAAGTGAAAAATGAATTAGAAACATTAAAAGTATTATCATTACAAAAGTGTATACATATTGAAAATATTAATAATGAATTAATGAAAGATAATAATAATAAAATATCTTTATTAAAAATATCACATGCAAAAGAATTAAAACATGTTACAGAACCATTATATAATTCATTATATGATACTAAATTAGAATATCAAAATTTAAAAAAAACTTTTAATACTTGTAAAAAAGAAAATAATAAAATAAATAAACAATTAGAATTAAAAGAAGAAGAAATAAAAAAATTAAATAATACATTAAAAATAAAAGAAGAACATATAAAAAATTTTAAAGCAAAAGATGAAGAATATTATAAATTAAATAAATTTTTTGAGTTAAAAGATGATGAAATTAGAAAATTAAATAGAACATTAAAAATAAAGGATGAACAAATTAATGAACTGGATAAAATAAGAGGTAATTCAGTTAGTGTATTAAAAGAATATTTAGACAAAGTAGATAATGCAGAAAAAAAAGGAAAACAATATTTAGAAAGAGCAGAACTTGCAGAAAGAATAATAAAAGAAAAACAATCTGAAATAAATCAGTTAATATTAAGTCAGGTGTTATTAAGAGACATATAATAAAAATTGAAATTTTAAAATAATAATTATTATTTTTGATATAAAAGTTAAAAATGGTTTTTACATGTTTAGTTGAAACATCTAAGTATCGTGTAATGAATGAGTTTATTTATTATTATGGGAAATATAAATCAATATTTGAAAGATGGAATATTTATTTTAATTGTTATCATGAATTTCCAGGTGATAATATAAAAATATTTAAAAATTATATAAATAAAAATACAAATATTTTAGAAATAGGTTCTGGTGTTGGAATATATGCTGCATTATTATCATATTTTTATAATGCAAATGTTACATGTACAGAAACAAAACCACCAGAAAATATATTCCATGAATGTTATATAATAAATAATCCTTTTGAAAATAATAAAAATGTAAATAAAAAATTAATAACCGGTGAGATTATACAAGTTGAATATATAATACCGAACTTTGATGTTTTATTATTATGTTGGGCACCATGTGATTTCCATTTAGATAAATGGTATAAACCAGAAGAAATTATATTGAAAGCAATTAGTATAAATAAAAATCTAAAGTTAATATTAATAGGTGAAGAATGTAAAGATTCAGCTTGTGGAACAGATAAAATGTGGGATATAATTGAAGAGTTATTTATAAATGTAGAATCATATTATAATAATTATCAATCAAATTTTATTCATGAATATGTAAATATTTATGTATTAAAAGATTAGTTTATATTATTTTGTTCTATTTTATATTTAATATTTTCAATTAAAACATCAATTTCAGATTGGAAAAGTTTATCTGCATAATATGTTTGTTTATAATTAATTAATCCAGGAATAATATATTTAAATTCATTATTTAATCTATTTAATAATGATGTATTATTAGTTTTTATTAATTCTTCGCTTAGTGAAAATGAATTATTTATAATATTTTTTATAAAATTTAAATTATCATTTCTATTTATATCATTATACCATCTTGTTAATGGTTTAAAATAACTTGTATCAATATTAATAAAATTATTATTAATACAAATTTTGTTACCACTTTCAATTTTAGTTATTAATTTAAGATTAATAAAAATATAATCGATATCATTTTGAGTAAAATTATATATATTATTATCTAAAATTTCAACATCATTATTACAAATATTTTTTTCATTTAATAAATTATCATAATTTTTATTTTTTGGCATTTACATAATATAGAAAAAAATTGAAATAATAACATGTTAATATATTATTATTATTATTATAAAATATTTAATAAACATGAATTATGAAATTGAATGTGTGCCGTATTTTATATTACATAATAATAAATATTGTGGATATATGGATATAAATGTAAAAACACAAAATATTATAAATAAAAAAATTAAATTGGTAATAGATATTAGTGGTAGTATGTTAGGCGAACGTATTAATCAAGTAAAAGAATCATATAGTAATTTAATATTAAAATTAAAAAACATTAATATACAATTTACATTAATAGTATTTAATGATAAATCAGAATTAATATATAAAGATATTTTAATAACTGATGATAATTATGAAAATATAATTATACATGGTAATAATAAATTATATTCACATGGAGGAACATTAATAGTACCAGCATTAGAATTAGCATTATTAAATAAATGTGAAAATAGTGATACAAATATTATAATATTAACAGATGGTGAAGATAATTCAGATAAAAGTATATTATATGATAAATTTACAAATGAAACATTGCATGTTTGTGGTATTGGAAGTCAAAGTTTAAATTTAATGAATAATATTTCAAAATGTTCAAAAATAAAAACAATTAATATAATAGATAAAATTGAAGATATTGAACGTGTATTAACAAATTTATTAGAATATATGAAAATAAATATTCCTGATAATTTAATAATAAATAATGAATATTATCAGATTTTAAATAATAAAAATAGAAAAATACCATTAAATCCTTTAATAAATATTAATCATGAAATAAATATAAAAGTTAAAAATAACACTAAATCAGTATTATGTACAATTAATAATGTACAAGTATTTAATTTAGAGTGTATTAATACAGAACTTGAAAGATTGTTAATTAAATTTAGTGAAGATATATCACTAAATATTTTAAATAATAATTATGAACAAATTAATGGTATATTATTATTATTAGAAAGTGAATTGGATTCTCTTAAAAATATTTGTATTATTAATGATTATAATATAACAACACTGTTAAATTATAATCCATTAATAGTTGAAATAGAAAAAGTTAAACAAATTATAGAAAATATTTCAAATGATCAATATATTGAAAGTGATATTGAAGAAGAAGCATTAAGACAGGCAAGTCGTGCAATAACAATGCGTACAAATTCATTAATATAATTTTTTTTTATATATAAAATAATAATGAACAATTTAAATTATAGTAATATAATATTTAATATGGGATATAATTATGAACAATATAATGATATAAATAATATGATAAAATATTATTTATTAGCAATTGATTTAAATAATAGTAAAGCAATGAATAATTTAGCATGTTATTATGAAAAAATAAATAATATTAAATACATGAAAAAATATTATTTAATGGCAATAAAACTGGGAAATGATAATTCAATGTATAATTTAGGTGATTATTATGAATCAATAAATGATATTAAAAATATGAAAAAATATTATTTAATGGCTATTAAACATGGTAATAGTAATGCAATGAATAATTTAGGCTGTTATTATGAAATGATTAATGATAAAAAAAATATGTTAAAATATTATTTAATGGCAATTAAAAAAGAAAATAATAAAGCAATGTATAATTTAGGTAAATATTATAATAATAATGGTGATATAAAAATCATGATAAAATATTATTTACTGGCAATAGAATATGGTAATAATAAAGCAATGTATGAAATGGGGATATATTATGAAGAAATATATGAAACTGAAAATATGTTAAAATATTATTTAATGGCAGTTGAAAATAATAATAATGATGCAATGAATAATTTAGGAATTTATTATCAAGAAATAAATGATATTGAAAATATGTTTAAATATTATTTAATGGCAATAGAAAACAATAATAATTTAGCAATGTATAATTTAGGTTTTTATTATGAATCAATAAATGATATTAATAACATGTTTAAATATTATAAAATGGCAATAATAAATAATAATAATGATGCAATGTTTAATTTAGGATATTATTATGAAACAATAAATGATATTGAAAATATGTTTAAATATTATTTAATGGCAATAGATTATAATAATAGTAAAGCAATGATAAATTTGGGGAATTATTATGAATCAATAAATGATTATAATAATATGATAAAATATTATTTGATGGGAATTAAAAATAATAATAATAATGGAATATATAATTTAATAAATTATTATAAAAAAAACATAAATACAATTAATTTTGAAACATTATATAATTTTTTAAATGAAAACAAAAATATATTATTATATGCATATTTAATATATTTATTAGATATTAATACAAATGAAAATATAAAATTAATATTATATGAAGGTAATAAATATGATGAAAAAGATTTAATTAAATATTTAAATATATTATATAAAAATGATTATTTAAAAATATATATTTTATTTAAAAAGCATAATATTATAAATAATTATATAATAAAAAATTATGATATATTATATTTTGAAGAAGAATTAAAGTTAAATAAAATAATTGATATATGTCCTATATGTTTAGATAATAATAAAAAAAGTATAAAATTTAGAACTTGTGTGCATCATATATGTATTGATTGTTATTTAATAACAAAAAAATGTTATTATAGATGTATATAATTTAAAAATTATTTTTTATTAATATTAATAATAATGAGTAGTAAGAATAATTTTTTAGATATAGCATTATATAATAAACAAAACAAAGATTATAATAAAATGATAAAATATTTATTATTTGCTATAGAGCATAATAATATTTCTGCAATGTTAGAATTAGGAGAATATTATGAAAGTATAAAACAATATGATAAAATGAAAAAATATTATTTAATGGCAATAGAAAATAATAATAGTACTGCAATGAATAATTTGGGAAATTATTATCAAAATATAAATGATATATACAACATGCGCAAGTATTATTTAATGGCAATACATAATAATAATATATATGCAATGTATAATTATGGAACATATTTTAATAAAACAAAAAATTATGAAAGTTTAAAAAATTTTTTATTAATGATAATAAAAATTGTAAAAGAAAAATTATTAACTTTTAATAATAAAATAATTTATAATGAAATTGAAAATATTGAAAATAAATTAAATTATGCAATAATGAGTATTGAATGTAATAATTATGATTTAAACAGTGAATATAATTTAAAAAGTTATTATGAAAACGAAATAAATAATATAGAAAATATAATTAAATTCATATTAATAAAAATTAAAAATAATGATTTAGAAACATTAGATTTTGGTAAATATTACAAGTTTATTAATAGTTCAGAAAATATTAAAACGTATTATATAATGGTATTAGAAAATGATCCAAATAATGAAGATGCATTATATAATTTGGGTTTATATTATGAAAAAAATAATGATTATGAAAATATGAAAAAATATTATTTAAAAGCAATATTTAAAAATAATATTAATGCAATATATAATTTAGGTAAATATTATGAACGTAATAATGATATGAAAAATATGGAAAAATATTATTTAATGTTATTATCATATTCAAATAATGATAATTGTGATATTACATTTAGTTTAGGACAATATTATGAAAAAATAAATAATATTGAAAAAATGTTAAAATATTATTTGTTAGGTGTTAGTAAAGAACATGGTGAATCAATGAATAATTTGGGTAAATATTATGAAAATATAAATAATATTAATTTAATGAAAAAATATTATTTAATGGGTGTTAACTGTTATAATTCTAATTCAATGATTAATTTGGCTGAATATTATAAAAAAAATAATGATAATTTAAATATGATTAAATATTATTTACAAGCTGTTAATAATAATAATGATATAGCCATGTATAAAATGGGCATGTATTATCAAAGTAATAAAGATTATAATTATATGATTAAATATTTTTTATTAGCTGTTGCAAGAAATAATATTAATGCAATATATGAAATGGGACAATATTATGAAAAACAAAAAGATTATGAAAATATGATTAAATATTATTTATTAGGTAAGGTAAATAATCATATAAAATCAATATTTTGTTTAGGAAAATATTATGAAAATATTAAAGATTATAATAACATGATTAAATATTATTTAATAGCAATAATAAAAGGTAATGATTCTGATGCAATGTGTAATTTAGGAAAGTATTATAAATCATTAAATGATATTGAAAATATGAAAAAATATTATTTAATGGCTATTAATAATAAAAATACTACGGCAATGTTTAATTATGGTTTTTATTTTCATAAAATCAATGATTATAAAAATATGAAAAAATATTATTTTATGGCTATTAAATATAATAATTCTAATGCAATGAATAATTTGGGTAAATATTATGAAGAAATTAATGATTTTGATAATATGATTAAATATTATTTAATGGCAATTGATAATAAAAATATTAAAGCAATGAATAATATGGGTAAATATTATGAAAAAATTGAAGATTATAATAATATGATTAAATATTATGAGTTAGCTATACAAAATGATTGTGGTGAAGCTATGAATAATATGGGAGAATATTATGAAAAAATAAATGATATTGATAATATGATAAAATATTATTTAATGGCTATTAATAATAATAATGCAATGGCAATGCATAATATGGGAACTTTTTATTGTAAAATAAATGATATTGATAATATGAAAAAATATTATTTAATGGCAATTAATAAAGGTTATTTATATTCATTATTAACATTAATAATATATTTTAAACATAAAAATGAAATTGAAAATATAATTAATATTACTACAAAATATTATGAATCAACAAAATCGGAGAAAACATATATTAATATATTAAAACATAATATAAATAAAACAAATTTTAATATTTTGGAAACTTTTTTTAAAACAAATAAAAATATAATATTATATGCATATATGATATATTTACTTGATAGATTTAATATTAATAATGAATTATTATTATTAACATTAACTGAAGGTAATAAATTAAATGAAGAAAAATTAATTAAATATTTAAATATATTTTATAAAAATAATTATTTACGAATATATGTTTTATTTAAAAATCATAATGTTATTAATAATTATATTGTTAAAAATGATGAAGTTGAATATTATAATAATCAACTTGCATTAAATAGTAAATTATCAGAATGTCCTATATGTTTAAATAATAATAATATTAATATTAAATTTAAAAATTGTAATCATAATATATGTAATAATTGTTATACACTAACTGACAAATGTTATTATAAATGTAATAATTAATTTAAAAATAATTATATTTATATTTATATAATGAATTTAAAAACAGATTTATTAACTATTGCACTTTATAATAAACAACAACAAGATTATAATAAAATGGTTAAATATTTATTATTAGCTATTAATCATAATAATATAGATGCAATGATAGAATTAGGAGATTATTATTATAAAATTAAAAATTTTGATGAAATGTTAAATTATTATATTATGGCAAGTGAACATAATAATAGTAAAGCAATGTTTAAAATAGGTAATTATTATAAATCAATTAATAATATTGATAGTATGATAAAATATTATAAAATGGCTATTAATTGCGATACTAATTCAGAAGCATTATTACATATGGGATTATATTATAATAAAATAAATGATACTGAAAATATGTTAAAGTATTATTTAATGGGTATAAATAAAAATGACAATAATATTATGTTTGCATTAGGTAATTATTATAGAAAAATAAATGATATTGAAAATATGAAAAAATATTATATTATGGCTATTAATAATAATAATATTAAAGCTGCAACAAATTTAGGTTGTTATTATCAACATATAAATGATATAGAAAATATGAAAAAGTATTATTTAATAGCAATTAATAATAATGATTGTTATGCAATAATAAATTATGGTAAATATTATAAATCAATTAAAGATATTAAAAATATGAAAAAGTATTATTTAATGGGAATATCACAAAAATGCAATATAGCAATGTATTATTTAGGAAATTATTATTATCATAATAAAGATTATATAAATATGAAAAAATATTATTTAATGGCAATTAAATATAAAAATATATCTGCAATGAATAGTTTAGGTTATTATTATTATGAAATTAATGATATTGAAAATATGAAAAAATATTTATTAATGGCTATTAATAATAATAATAATATGGCAATGTATAATATGGGATGTTATTATAAAAGTATAAATGATATTGATAACATGTTAAAATATTATTTAATGGCTGTTAATAATAATAATAAAAATGTATTTAATAATTTAGGATGTTATTATTACACAATTAATGATATTGATAATATGTTAAAATATTATTTATTGGCAATTAATAATAATGACCCTAATGCATTATATAATTTAGGAAATTATTATTATAAAATACAAGATTATGAAAATATGAAAAAATATTATTTTTTATTATTAAATAATAAAAAAAGTAATAATAAAATTAAAGCTTCTATAATGTATAATTTAGGTAGTTATTATAAAAAAATAAATAATATTGAAAATATGAAAGAATACTATTTAATGGCTATTAAAACAAATAAACATAATAATGCAATGTTTTATTTAGGTTATTATTATTATAAAAATAATGATATTAAAAACATGAAAAAATATTATTTAATGGCAAGTAAACATAATAATAGTAATGCAATGTTTAGTTTAGGTTATTATTATGAAAATATAAATGATAAAAAAAACATGTTAAAATATTATTTAATGGCAATAAAAAATAATAATTTATTAGCAATAAATAATTTAGCTCTTTATTATAAATCAATTAATGATAAAAATAATATGATTAAATATTTTTCGTTAGGACTTGAACATAATGATAATGTAATAATGTTTAATTATGGAAATTATTATAATGAAATAAATGATTATGAAAATATGATAAAATATTATTTAATGGCAATTAAAAATGGAAATAATAATGCAATATATAATTTAGGTTTACATTATGAAAAAATTAAAAATTATAATAATATGAAAAAATATTATATATTGGGAATAAAAAAAAATATATTATTATGTTTATCTAGATTGTGTTATTATTATAAAAATAATAATAAAATAAATAATATATTTAAAGTATTTAAAAAATATTATAAAATTAATAATAATAATATTATCTATATTAAAAAATTATTAAAAATAAATATTAAAATAAATGTTTTATGTAAATTTATAAATAATAATAAAATGCTGTATAAAAAAAAATTGAATAATTAATATTATTAATACAATATTAAATAAATATTAATTATATATTAATAATGTCTGGCAAAAAATATTATGACATTGGATTAATATCTGAAAATAATAATGATGTTTTAAAAATGTTAAATAATTATAAACAAGCTGCATTATATAATAATTTAGAAGCTATTCTAAAACTTGGTAAATATTATGAAAAAAAAAATAATATTGATGAAATGGAAAAATATTATTTATTAGCTGCTGAGTTAGGCTTTATTGATGCATTAAATTATTTGGGTTTATATTATTATAAAATAAATAATATAAAAGAAATGATTAAATATTATTTATTAGCAATTAATAAAAAAAATATAAATGCAATGAATAATTTAGCTTGTTATTATTATAGTATAAATGATATTGATAATATGTTAAAATACTATTTAATGGCAATAAATGCTGGAAATATTACTGCAATATTTAATTTAGGTGATTATTATGAATCAATAAATGATTTAAATCAAATGAAAAAGTATTATAAAATGGGTTATGATAAAGATAATATATTAGGTAGCTATTATTTAGGTAAATATTATGAAAAAATTAATAATTCAGAAAATTTAAAAAAGTATTATTTAATTGCAATATCAAAAAATAATGTAGATGCAATGATTAAATTAGGTGAATATTATGAGAAAAATAATGATTTTGAAAAAATGCATGTTTATTACTTAATGGCCATTGAAAATTCCAGTAAAAATAATAAAATAATGTATACTTTAGGTAAATATTATGAAAAAAATAATGATACAATTAATATGTTAAAATATTATTCTATGGCAAGTGATTATAATAATATTCAAGCAATATTAAAATTAGGTAAATATTATAAAAAAAATAATCAAACTGTTAAAATGAAAACATATTATTTAAAAGCTACAAGATTGGGTAATGATGTTGGATTTTATAAATTGGGAAAATATTATGAAACAATAAATAATATACAAGATATGTTAAAATATTATTATATGGGTAAAGTAAATAATAATAGTTCATCAATGTATAAATTAGCACAATATTATGATAAAAAAAATAATATAACAAATTATTTAAAGTTTTATAATGAGGCATTAAGTTGTAATAATATAGATTTATTATTAGAATTATCAAAAACTAGTGAACACTACAAAAATATATTAAAAAATATATTTAATAATTATATTATAAATAAAGATTCATGTAATATAATAAAATATTATAAAAAAGCAATTAAACATAATATTAAAGATGTATATGAAAATATGGGAAGTTATTATAAAAGTATTAATAATATACATAAAATGGAAATGTATTATAAATTAGGAATAATAAATAAATGTACAAAATCAATGTTAAGTTTAGGACAATATTATGAAGAAATTAAAAATATTGATAATATGAAAAAATATTATATAATGGCAATTGATAATAATGATTTTGAAGGATATAATAAATTAGGAAACTATTTTTATAATATACAAGATTTTACAAATATGGAAAAATATTATTCAATTGCAATTATTAATAATAATTATAATGCTATGTATAATTTGGGTAACTTTTATTTGGAAAATAAAAACATTCAAAAAATGATTGAATATTATTCATTAGCAAGTACTAATCATGATAATGCTGCATATGAATTAGGTAATTATTATAAATTTAAAAACAATCCAGATGAAATGTTAAAATATTATTTATTAGCTGCTAGTAAAAATAATAAAGATGCATTATATGAATTAGGCTTATATGAAAAAAGTAAAAATAATATAGAAAAAATGATAGAATATTATTTATTAGCAGTAAATAACAATAATTATTATGTATCAACAGAATTAGGTGAATATTATGAAAGTATAAATGATTTTGAAAATATGAAAAAATATTATTTAATAGGTGTTAATAACAATATTTTAAGTTCAATATATAATTTAGGAAAATATTATTATAAAATAAATGATTTTAAAAATATGAAAAAATATTTAAATTTAATAATTTATAAATCTACAATAGATGACAATTCAATGGAAACATATGAATATATTTCAAATATATATGAAACTATGGGATTATATTATGAAAATAAAAATAAAATAAATAAAATGATTAAATATTATCATTTATCAATAGATAATAATATTGATTCAATGGCATTATTTAAATTATTTGATTATTATAATAATAATAATGATATTAAATCAATTATTGAATTATGTGAAAAATATAATTTCTCTTTTGAAAATGAATGTTTATATATTGAATTTATGTTGAGAATTAAAAATTATAATTTAATATATAATTTTATTAATGATAATTTAACAAAAACTACACAAATATTATTATATAGTATTTTAATATATATTAACGATATTAATAATAATGATAATAATGATAATGTTTTACTAAAATTAATCAATGAAGGGCTAGCATTAAATAATGTTGTATTAATTGATAATTTATATAATATATATAAAAATAATATTTCTGTATATAAATTATTTAAAAAATTTAATATTGATGATAATTATTTATATTTAGATAGTCAAATTAATTATTATTGTGAACAAATTAAATTAAATAATATTTCTGATCCTAATGAAGAATGTATTATATGTTATGATAAAAATTATATTAAAATAAAATTTAAAAATTGTAATCATACAACATGTTCTAATTGTTATATTAAAATTAAAAATCATAAGTGTTATTATAATTGTAATTTATAATATTTAAATAAATATATTTATAAATTATATATTATGAAATACAATCATGCATTAGAATTAGTTAAACAAAATGGTTTAAATTTAGAATTTCTTTCATTTAAATATAAAAATAATTATAATATAGTATTAATAGCTGTTAAAAATAATGCATATTCTTTTATATATGCATCTTGTAAATTACAACATAATTATAATATAATACTTGAAGCAATTAAAAATAATGGATATGTTCTATATTACATTCCGTATAAATTTAAATTTAATTATCAAATTATATTAGAAGCTGTTAAACAAACTGGATATATCATATATTATATACCATATAAATTTCAATGTAATTTAAATATAATAATAGAAGCTGTTAAGAAAAATATAGAAGTATATCAATATATACCAGATATATATAAAAAAAATTTAAAAGTAATATATAATGTAATAAAAAAAAATTATAGATTAATAAAATATATACCAAAAACAATGTTAGAAAATCGTAAATTTTTAATAAAATGTTATAAGTTAAATAATGAATTAATAAAAATAAACAAATTTTTAGACAAATTTAATAATTTAGAAAAAAATATATATGATGATGATTATATTAATGAAAATTATGATATATTACATTTAATTAAAAATAAAAATAATACATATAATTATTTATTAAATAATAAAAAATATGATATTATCTATAAAAATGAATTCATATTAAATTATATTAAAATTAATTATAATATTATTATATTATCTATTAATGAATTAAATATAGATAATACATATAATTTAGATGAATTAAAACTTTCATTTTCTAATAATTTTAAAAATTATAATATTATTTATATATAAAAAAATTGAAATAAAATAATTATGATATTATTAATACTAATGTCAATAATATTAATAATATTAATGGAAACATTAACAGTTGTCGAAATGATAAAATATGCTGAAAATTATAATAAAATTGAAGATTTTGATAATATGATTAAATACTATTTAATGGCAATTGAACAAAATAGTTCTATTGCAATGTATAATTTGGGACTATATTATTATAAAATTAAAGATTTTGAAAATATGTTAAAATATTATATAATGGCTAGTAATTGTGGTAATACCAATGTTTTGCTAAATTTAGGACTTTATTATGCTCAAATTAAAGATTTTGATAACATGATAAAATATTTTTTAATGGCAATTGATAAAAATAATTTATGTGCAATGTATAATTTAGGTATGTATTATAAATCTATTAAAAAATATGATGAAATGAAAACTTATTTATTAATGGCTGTTAATTATAATAATATTAATGCAATACATACTATGGGTGTTTATTATCAAGAAATCAAGGATTATGATAATATGATAAAATATTATACTATTGCAATTGAAAAAAAATATTCTTATTCAATGTATAACTTGGGTGTATATTATTTTTATATTAAAGATTTTGATAATATGATTAAATATTTTGTAATGGCATGTGAACATAAAAATATTTCAGCTATGATAGAGTTAGGAAATTATTATTATAATATTAAAGATTATCAAAATATGATTACTTATTACTCTATGGGTGCCAAATATAATAATAATATTGCTATGATAAAATTAGGAAACTATTATAATACTATTGAAGATTATGATAATATGATGAAATATTATCATATGGCTGTTAAAAATAATAATTCTGATGCAATGTTTAACATTGGAGTTTATTATTTTAAAAATATTAAAGATTATAATAAAATGAGTGAATATCTTATGATGGCAATTAAATGTAATCATTCTAATGCAATGCTTTTAATGGGATATTATTATAATACTATTAAAGATAATGAAAATATGAATAAATATATATTAATGGCAATTAGTAATAATAATGTTAATGCTATGATTTGGTATGGTGCATATTTTCAAAATATTAAAGATTATGATAATATGAAAAAATATTATTTAATGGCAATTAAAAATAATAATTCCAAAGGAATGTATAATTTAGGATTATATTATAAAACTATTCAAGATTATGAAAATATGATGACATATTTATTAATGGCTATTGAAAATAAAAATTCTGATGCTATGTGGATTTTAGGTTTATATTATAAACAAATTAAAGATTTTGATAATATGAAAAAATATTTATTAATGGCAATTGAACTAAAAAATTCATGTGCTATGAATAGTTTAGGATATCATTATAAAGAAGTTAAAGATTATGAATTAATGTTAAAATATTTATTAATGGCAATTGAATTAAATAATTCTACTGCAATGAATAATTTAGGTTGTTATTATTTAGATATTAAAGATTATGATAATATGAAAAAATATTTATTAATGGCTATTGATCAAAAATCTTATACTGCTATGACTACTCTTGGTTATTATTATTATCAAATTAAAGATTATAATAATATGATTAAATATTATATGAAAGCTGCAATTGATTATAATTTTTCATTTGCACAATTAAATTTAGCTATGTATTATCAAGATATTAAAGATTATGATAATATGATTAAATATTATTCATTATCTAGTGAAAATAATAATATTATTGCAATGTGGAATTTAAGTCTTTATTATAAAAATAATAATGATACTGATAATATGATAAAATATTATTTAATGATACTTAATAATGGTAATAATCAATTTATTAATAATGTATATACAAATTTAAAACAATATTATTCAAGTATTAATGATTTTGTTAATTTGGTGAATGTAACAGAAATTTATTATAATTTAACTAATAATCCATCTATTATAACTGATTTATTGATATATGTTAATAATAAAAATTATGACTTTTTACATAATTTAAATGTGGAATGCAATAAAAATATTTTATTATATTCTTACTTAATATATTTTTTAGATAAATATAATATTAATGATAAAATGTTAAATATGAATTTAAATCATGCAAATGTTTTAAATGAAAAAAGCTTGAGTGATTATTTAAAAATATTATATAATAATGATAATTTAAAAATTTATTCCTTATTTTTAAACTATCAAATTGTTAATAAATATCTTATTGAAGATATTAATACTAAATATTATGAAGAACAATTTAAATTAAATAATATAATTTCTGAATGCCCTATTTGTTATAACTCACAATTACAAAGCATTAAATATTATAATTGTGAGCATTCAATATGTTTAAAATGTTACAGAAATATTAACTTTAATCAATGTTTTTATAAATGTAAAAAAATTAAAATAAATAAAAATTGAAGAATAAATATTTATAAATATTATTTTTATATTAATATTAATATTAATATAAAAATGACAATTATTGTAAATTCCAGTAATATTTTGGATTATGAAAAAAAAGAAAAAACTCCTATTGAAATGTTTTATTTAGGTAATTATTATTGCCAAATTAAAGATTATAATAATATGATTAAATATTATTTATTAGCTATTGATAATAATTACTTTGAAGCTGTTGTTAATTTAGGTGTTTATTATAAATATATTAAAGATTATCAAAATATGATTAAATATTTTTTAATTGGTATTAATAATAATATATTTGAAGCTGCTAATCAATTAAGTATATATTATAAAAACATTAAAGATTATAATAATATGTTTAAATATTTATTAATTGGTATAGAAAATAATAATTTTAATTCTATGGGTATTATGGGTTTATATTATAAAGAAATTAAAGATTATGATAATATGTTTAAATATTTATTAATGGCAATTGATAATGGTAATGTTAATTCAATGGGAATTTTAGGTTTATATTACAAAGAAATTAAAGATTATGATAATATGAAAAAATATTTATTAATGGCTATTAGTAATAATAATAATAATTCAATGATTATTATAAGTAATTATTATAAAGAAATTAAAGATTATGATAATATGAAAAAATATTTATTAATGGCTATTAGTAATAATAATAATAATGCAATGATTAGTATTAGTAATTATTATAAAGATATTCAAGATTATGATAATATGAAAAAATATTTATTAATGGCAATTAAAAATGGTAATAATAATGCAATGTATAATATGGGTTTATATTATAAAGAAATTGGAGATTATGAAAATATGATAACTTATTTATTAATGGCTATTGAAAAAAATAATAAATGTTCATTAATTGTTTTAGGTTTATATTATAAAGAAATTAAAGATTATGAAAATATGATAAAGTATTTTTTAATTGGAATTGAAAAAAATTATTATAATGTTATTGATTATTTAAGTGCATATTATAAAGATATTCAAGATTTTGAAAATATGAAAAAATATTTATTAATTGGTGTTAATAATAATCATTCAAATTCAATGACCAATTTAGGTAATTATTATAAAGAAATTAAAAATTATGATAATATGATTAAATATTTTCTTATGGCTATTGATAATAATAACTCTAAAGCTATGTATTATTTAGGTACTTATTATAAAGAAATTAAAGATTATAATAATATGCTTAAATATTTATTAATGGCTATTGATGAAGGAAATATAGGTGCAATGTATATTCTAGGTTATTATTATAAAGAAATTAAAAATTATGATAATATGTTCAAATATTTATTAATGGCTATTGATAAAGGAAATGATTCACATTCAATGTTAATTATTGGTTTACATTATAAAGAAATTCAAGATTATGATAATATGAAAAAATATTTATTAATGGCAATTGAATATAACAATCCTAATGCACTGTTTTATTTGGGTTATTATTATCAATATATACAAGATTATGATAATATGATTAAATATTATTCATTAGCTATTAATAAAAAAAATGTACAAGCAATACATAATATAGCTTTATATTATGATAATATTAAAGATTATAATAATATGATTAAATATTATTCTATTGGTATTGAACTTAATGATCCTAATTCAATGTTTAATACTGGTTTGTATTATCAAAATATTAAAGATTATGAAAACATGACTAAATATTATTTATTAGCTATTGAAAATAATTATACTTTAGCAATGTATAATTTAGGATTATATTATGATGATATTAATGATTATGAAAATATGATTAAATATTATTTAATGGCTATTAATAATAATAATACTAATGCAATGATAAATTTAGGATTATATTATAATAAAATTAAAGATTATCAAAATATGATTAAATATTATTTAATGGCAATTAATAATAATGATAATGATACAATGTGTTATTTAGGAATTTATTATCAAAATATTGAAGATTATGATAATATGTTTAAATATTATTTAATGGCTATTGAAAATAATAATACTGATGCATTAAGTAATTTAGGTAATTATTATAGAAAAATTAAAGATTATAACAATATGAAAAAATATTATTTATTAGGAATTAATAAAAATAATTCTTATGCAATGCTTAATTTTGGTGAGTATTTTAAAGAAATTAAAGATTATAAAAATATGAAAAAATATTATTTAATGGCTATTAATAATAATAACTTTGAAGCTACTAATAAATTAGCTAATTATTATAAAGAAATTAGAAATTATACTCTTATGAAAAAATATTATATTATTGGTATTAATAATAATAATTGTGACTCTATGATTGAATTAGGAAATTATTATAAAAAAGTTAAAGATTATGTTAATATGAAAAAATATTATTTAATGGCTATTAATAAAAAAAATATTAAAGCAATGTATAATTTAGGATTATATTATTATGAAATTAAAGATTATGAAAACATGAAAAAATATTATTTAATGGGTGTAGATAATAAAAGTTCTCAAGCAATGTATAATTTGGGTTTATATTATTATGATATTCAAGATTATGAAAACATGAAAATATATTATTTACAAGCAATTGAACATAAAAATATAGATGCATGTAATCGTTTAGCTTTATATTACAAAAAAAATAAAGATTATAAAAATATGGAAAAATATTTATTAAACAGTATTGAAAATAATTTTCATAATAATTCAACATTAATGATTATTGGTGAATATTATAAAAATATTCATAATTATATAAATATGAAAAAATATTATTTAATGGCAATTAATAATGGCTGTAATATTACATTTTCTAAATTAATAAAATATTATGATGAACATAATGAAATTATAAATATTATTAATCTTATTGCACTATTTTATGGTGTTAAAAATAATCCGTTTTTAATTAATAACTTATTGAAACACGTTAATTATACTAATTATGATATTTTGTATCAACTTATTAATGAAAAAAAAGAAAGTATTATATTATATTCTTATTTAATATATTTATTAAGTAAGTATAATTTAAATGAAGAATCATTAAAAATACAATTAACTAAAGCTAATGAATTGGATGGTGAAAATTTAATTAATTGTTTAAAAGTATTATATTACAATAATAACTTGCAAATTTATTCATTATTTTTTACTTATAAAATTAAAAATGATTATTTAATTATAGATACTGATGTTAAATATTATAATGAACAATTATTGCTTAATAATCTTATTGATGAATGTCCTATATGTTTTGATACTAATAAATTAAGTATTAAATATAATAATTGTTGTCATTTTGTATGTTTTGCATGTTATCCAAATACTTTACAATGTTATTATAGATGTAAAAAACAAAAAGTATAATTTTATAAAAAAAATTGAAATTTTATATTTATAATTATTTATAATTATATTTAATAAAAATGAATATTCAAAATATAATAAATTCTTATTTAATTGAAATTAATAAAAATAATTTGTCATCTATGTGCCTATTAGGTGATTATTATAAAGAAATTAAAGATTATTATAAAATGAAAAAATATTACTTGATGGCTATTAAATTATATCATGTTGATGCTATGAATAAAATGGGTGATTACTATTATGATTTATTTGTATATAATTATGAATGGTATAATGAAAATAATGAAAATATTATTAAATATTATTTAATGGCAATTGAATATGATAATTCTTATGCTATGAATAAATTAGCTAAATTTTATGAACTAATAAATGATTATGATAATATGAAAAAATACTATTTAATGGCAATAAATTTAGGAAATGTTAATTCAATGTATAATTTAGGTTTATATTATTATAACTGGGAAAATTATATTAAAATGGAAAAATATTTTATTATGGCAGCTAGTGAAAAACATATTGATTCTATTTTAAAATTAGCTTTACATTACAAAGAAAATTTTAATTATAATCAAATGATTGTATATTATTTATTGGCAATTAAATATGAAAATAATTTAGAAGCAATGTATAATTTAGGTTTATATTATAAAAAAATTAAAGATTATAATAACATGAAAAAATATTTTATAATGGAAATTGAAAATAGTAGTGATTTTTCATATGCATTAAATGATTTAGTAGAATATTATAAACATGTGAAAAACTATAATAATGTTATTAAATATTTAACAATATCTGCAGAAAAAAATAATATTTATGCATTATATACATTAGGAAAATATTATAAAAATTGTAATAATATTGAATATATGATTAAATATTGGGATTTAGCATGTAATATTAATACTAATAATTATTATAATAATATTTACAAAAATTATGCATTATTAGATTTATCTGAATATTATGAAAATATATATGATAATGATAATATGATTAAATATTATGTTTTAACAATTAAAAATAAAAATTATGATAATTTAACTAAATTAATTAATTATTATAATAATGATATTTATAATATACTTAATGTTTATATTATTATTTATAATAATGATCATAATGATGATGAACTAATGTCTTCACTATTATTATATATTAATAATACTAATTATAATATTTTACATCAAATTATTAATGATAATGATGAAAATATTATATTATATTCTTATTTAATCTTTTTATTAAATAAACATAATTTGAATAATGAATTATTATCAGAAATGTTAGTTAAAGCAAATAATTTTAATGAAGAAAAATTACTGGATCATTTAAAATATTTATATAAAAATAAAATTTTTAATATTTATTCATTATTTAAAACTTATAATATTCAAAATAACTTTATTATTAAACATAATGATATTATTTATTATCATGAACAATTAAAATTAAATAATATTATTGATGAATGTATTATATGTTTTGATAATAATAAATTAAGTGTTAAATATAAAACTTGTTCTCATAGTATTTGTTATGAATGTTATTTGGATAAACAAAATTGTCATTATAGATGTACATAATTTTATTATAATTAATTTAATTTTATATTAATTATAAAATGAATATAGTACTTTAGTTTAGGTGTTTATTAAAATTGAAAATAATATTAATTAAAGTATTATTTTTTATTATAAATTTAATTATGAATTCTATAGAAATTGATAAAATAATAAATATTGGAAATAATTATAAAATAAATAATGATTATGAAAATATGATTAAATATTATTTAATAGCAGTAGATAATAAAAGTATATTAGCAATGGAATATTTGGGAAATTATTATTACACAATTAAAGATTATGATAATATGATTAAATATTATTTAATGGCTATTGATTATAAAAGTCCTAATGCTATGATTATATTGGGAAATTTTTATTATAAAATTAATGATTATAAAAATATGGAAAAATATTATTTAATGGCTATTAATTATAATTATTATGATTCAAATACAATGATTATTTTGGGTAAATATTATTGTATTATTAAAGATTTTACAAAAATGGAAAAATATTATATTATGGCTTCTAAATATTATAATTATGAAGGACTATACTATTTAGGTGTATATTATCAAGAAATATGTGATTATACAAATATGAAAAAATATTATTTAATGGCTATTGATAATAATAATTCTGCAGCAATGAACAATATGGGAGTATATTATCATGATATTGTTAGTAATAATATTATTGAAAATATTAATTTTAATAAAGCAACCGATAACATGTTTAAATATTATTTAATGGCAATTGCTAATAACAATAATATAGCAATGAATAATTTAGGAATATATTATGAAAAAATAAATAATTATAAATATATGAAAAAATATTATTTAATGGCTATTAAAGAAAATAATATTATTGCAATGTTAAATTTAGGTAATTATTATGAAAAAAAAAATAATTATAATAATATGATAACATATTATTTAATGGCTGTTAATGCAGGTGATATTAATGCATATATTAAATTAATATTTTATTATAATAAAAATAATGATGTTCAAAATATTATTAATATTATTGTTATTTTTTATAATATTAAAAAAGATGTTAAATTAATTAAAAATGACTTGGTTAAATATATTAATTATAATAATTTAAATATATTATTAAACTTTATTAACTTAAATAAAGAAAATATTTTATTATATTCATATTCTATATATTTATTAAATAATAATAATAATAATAATCATAAATTATTATTTTCACTATTAAAAAAAGCTAATGATATTAATCAACAAGAATTTATTAATTGTTTATCTGTATTATATAATAGTAATTTACAAGTATTTTCATTATTTTTTAATTATCATATTACTAATAAATATTTAACTAAAACAATTAATGAAATATATTATGAAAAACAAATTAAATTAAATAATATTATTGATACTTGTACTGTTTGTTATAATAATAATATATTAAGTATCAAATTTATGAATTGTAATCATTTTGCATGTTATAAATGTTATGTTAATATTAATGGTATTTGCCATTTTAAATGTAAAAAAGCTAAACTATTAATTTATAAATAAAACAAATATAGTAAAAAACATTTAAAAATTATAAATAATATTATATATAAAATGATTACAAATTATAATTTTTTTGATGAATTAGATGAACTTGATAATTTAAATGATTTTAAATTTATATATAGAATGGTTTCAAGTTATGGTTTAGATTTAAAATATGCTTCTGAAGAATTACAAAATAATTTTGATATTGTATTTAAAGCTGTACAAAATAATAGTTTAAGTTTATCTTATGCTTCACCTGAATTACAAAATAATTATGATATTGTATATGAAGCTGTTAAAAAAAATGGTTTATCATTACGTTATGCTTCTAAAGAATTAAAAAATAATAAACATATTGTTACTGCAGCTATTATTAATAATGGTTACGCATTAAAATATGCTTCTGATCTATTGAAAAGTGATTATTATATTATATTAAATGCAGTAAAATCTAAACATTCTAGCAGCCTTGCATATACTACAATACAATTACAAAATAATTATAATATTGTATATAAAGCAGTACAATCTAATGGTTTAAATTTAGCATTTGCATCTAAAGAACTACAAAATAATTTTGATATTGTATATGAAGCAGTTAAAAATAATTCATATAGTATTGAATTTGCATCTAAAAATTTACAAAATGATTTTAATATTGCATTTGAAGCTGTTTCTAAAAGTCCTTCTACATTATATTTTATATCAAAAGAATTACAAAATAATTATGATATAATATTGACATCTATAAAAAAAAATTCATATTGTTTACAATATGCTTCAAAAGAATTACAAAATAATTATGATATTGTATTATTGGCTGTTAAAAATAATGGTGCATGTTTAAAATTTGTTTCTAAACAATTACAAAATGATTATAATATTGTTTTAGAAGCAATTAAAAATAATGGTGAATTAAAATATGCTTCCAAAGAATTACAAAATAATTATAACATTGTTTTTGAAGCTGTTCAAAATAAAAACTTTTGTAATCTTGAATATGCTTCTAAAGAATTACAAAATAATTATAATATTGTTATTAAAGCAATTATATATAATGGATATAATTTTAAATATGTTTCTGATAGATTTAAAAATGATTTTAATATTGCTTTAAATGCTATAGAAATAAATTCATCTAATTTAAATTATGTTTCAAAAAAATTAAAAAATAATTATGATATTGTATTTAAATCTGTTAAAAATAATGGACATAATTTAATATATTCATCTACTAATTTACAAAATAATTATAATATTGTATTAGAAGCTGTTAAAAATAATGGTGTTAGTTTAAATTTCGCTTCGGTTGAATTAAAAAATAATTATAATATTGCATTTGCAGCAGTTAAAAATAATGGTGCCGCATTACAATTTGTTTCTGTAGAATTACAACAAAATTCAAATATTATTTTAGAAGCTATTAAAACATGTATAACATCTTTAATACATATTCCTAGTCAAGTATTAAATAATTATGACATTATTTTTAATGCTGTTAAATATAATGGATTAATATTAGAATATACATCACATAATTTAAAAAATAATTATAACATTGTATTAGAAGCTGTTAAACAAAATGGTTTAAGTTTACAGTTTGCATCATGTGAACTACAAAATAATTCAAATATTGTTTTAGAAGCTATTAAACAATGTGATTATTGTTTTGTATTTGCATCTGAAGAATTACAAAATAATAAAGTATTTTTAATGGAATGTTATAAAGTTAATAATAAATATAAATATAACAAATTTATTAATAAAATTAATAATATTGAAAATAATATTTTTGATGATAAATTTATTGATAATAATTATGAAATTTTACATTTAATAACTAATAAAGATAATTTATATAATTATTTAATTGAAAATAAAAAATATAATGTTATCTATAAAAATGAAGATATACATGAATATATTAAAAATAAATATAATATTATTATATTATGTATAGATGATATTAATATTGATAATATTTATGATAATACTGAAATTAAAACAGAATATATTAATAGATTTAAAAATTATGATTTAATATTTATTTAAAAATTTTATAATATATAATAATGTTTTCAAATAATTTTGATAATTATTATTTTGTTTTTGATTTAGTTAATCAATATGTTAATGTATTTAATTATATATCAAAAAGATTATATCGTAATTATAAGTTTGTATATGAAATTATTAAATATAATAGTTTTGATGTATTAAAATATGTTGATAAAATTTTATATTCTGATTATAATATTATTTATAAATCTGTTTCACAAAATGGATTATCTTTATATTATGCTGATTATAATTTACAAAATAATTATGATATTGTATTTGAAGCCGTTAAAAATAATCCATTATGTTTATTATATGTTTCTAATAATTTAAGAAATAATTATGATATTATATATCATGCTGTTAAAATTAATGGCATTGCATTAAAATATGCTTCATATAATTTATCTAATAATTATAATATCGTTTCTACTGCTGTCTCTAATAATGGTGAAGCTATTGAATTTGCAAGCACTGCATTATTATATAATTATGAAATTATTTTTTATGCTTTAAATAATAATGGTCTTGCATTAAAATATTTACCACAAAAAATTAAAAATAATTATTACTTTGTTTTAGAAGCTGTTAAACGCAATGGATTAGCTTTAATGTATGCTTCAAATAATTTACAAAATAATTATAATATTGTATCAGCTGCTATTATTAATAATAGCTATGCATTAAAATATGCTTCAGAAGAATTAAAAAATAATTTTAATATTGTTTATAAAGCTATTCAAAATAATGGTTTAAGATTAGAATACGCATCTGAAGAATTAAAAAATAATTATGATATGGTATTAAAAGCTATAAATAATAAAGGACTTGCAATAAAATATGCTTCAAATGAATTTAAAAATAATAAATATCTTGCATTTAATGCAATATTAAGAAATTCAATGGCTATTAATTATATATCAACTGAATTATTAAATGATAAAATTTTTTTAATTGAATGTTATTATAAAGTTTCTTCAAAAAAAATATTAATTAAATATAACATTTTTATTAAAAATTTTCATAATATTAATAATGATAAATTTTATAATAATGTTTTAGAAGAAAATATTGATATTTTACATTTAGTTAAAAATATTGATAATTTAACTAAATATTTATTAAATTATAAATTATATAATATTATATATAATAATGTTGAATTAAATAAATATATTAAAAATAAGTTTAATATGTTTATATACTCTTTAAACAATATTTATAATAAAAATATTGATGAAAATATTAATAATGATTTTAATTTCACTTTTAATAAATATAATGTTATATTTATTAACTAAAAAAAATTGAAATTTTAAATTTTATTTAATATTTCTATTTATAATCATAATATGTTTATTTTAACATTTACAAATTATTATTCCTTAACACAACTTGTTAAATCAAATATTAAAATTTTTGACTATATTTCTCATAAATTATTTAATAATTATAATTTTACTCTTTTTTGTATTAAATATGATAGTTATAATACATTAAAATATGCTAAAAAATTTCATGATAATTATAATATTTTATTACATGCTGTTTTACAAAATGGTAATTGTCTTGCATATGCTTCTGATAATTTACGTTGTAATTATAATATTGTTTATACAGCTGTTAAAAATAAACCTTCCGCATTATTATATGCTTCTGTTAAATTATATGATAATTTTAATATTATTTTTGAAGCTGTACATTCTGATGGTTTATTATTACGATTTGCTTCTGATAGATTATGTAATAATTTTAATATAGTTATGGGGGCAGTTAAAAATAATGGTATTTCTATAAGGTATGCTTCATATTCAATGAAACAAAATTTTTTAATTGTAAATAATGCTATTAATAATAATTCTAATTCATTACAATATCTTGATGATTATTATAAAAATGATAGTAAAATAGTGTATGATGCAGTTTCTAGTAATCCATTCACATTAAAATATGCTTCTGATAATTTAAAAAATGATTATTATATTGTATATAAAGCTGTTTCATTAAATGGATTATCATTAGAATATGCTTCTGATAAACTAAAAGATAATTATAATATTGTATTTAAAGCAGTTGAAAATAATAGTTTTTCTATTAAATATATTTCTGAAAAATTTAAATCTTGTAATAAATTAATGTTCATTGCTGTAACAAAAAATGTTAATGTTATTAATTTAATTTCATCTGAATTATTAAGCAATAAAATATTTTTAATAAAATGTTACAAAAATGTCAGTTTAAATTCTAAAAAAATACTTTCTAAAATTGTTCCATTTTTAAAAGAATATAATAATATTGAAAACTGTAAATATAATATTAAATTTTTAGAAGATAATAATGATTTATTACATTTAATTAGTAATAAACATAATTTAATTAAATATTTACTATATAATAAAAAATTTAATATTATATTTAATAATACTGAACTTAATCAATTTCTTAAAGATAACTTTAATATTTTAGTAATTCCATTAAATAATATTAATAACTACTACGACTTTAATTTTTATATTAATAATGAATATAAAAAAATATTCTTTTAAAAAAAAATTGAAATTTTATGTTTATATTTGTCTATATTTTTATGTTTATTTTTAAAAAATGAATTCTATATTACTTATTAAAATAGCAAAATTTTGTGAAAATAATAATGATTTTATTAAAATGAAAAAATATTATAAAATTGCTATACAAAAATATAATAGTGTTGATGCAATGATCTATTTAGGAGATTTTTATACTACTAATAAAAATAATAAAAAAATAATTAAATATTATTTAATGGCTTCTAAATATAAAAACTCTTGTGCTATGTATAAACTTGGATTATATTTTAATAAAATTAATCATTTTGATAATATGATAAAATATCTTAAAATGGCTATTAGATATTATAATGTTGATGCAATGATATTTATGGGAAATATTAGTGTATTTGATAAAAAGATTTTGTATTATTCTATGGCAATTAAACATAATTCTGTTGAAGCAATGTTTAAATTAGGTAAATATTATGATGACTTGCAAATAATTAATAAACATTCCAATATTATTAGTAATATGCTAAAATATTATATTATGGCTTGTAATTTAGGTAATACTGATGCAATGTATTATTTAGGTTTATATTATAAAAAAAATTTTAATTATCAAAATATGTTAAAATATTTTATAATGGGAGCTAATTTAAATGATTATAATTGTATTTTTGAATTGGGTGAATATTACACAAAAAATAATAATTGCGAAGAACTACTAAAATATTTAAATATTAAAAATAAAAATAATTATTGCCTAATTATTACATTTATAACTAAATATTATGAAAAAAATAAAATACATGATAAAATGATATTTTATTTAGAACTTGGTATTAAAAATAAATGTACTATTTCTATTTATAATATGGCTAAATATTATGAACAAAATAAAGATTATATTAACATGATTAAATACTATATTATGGGTGTTGAATTAAATCATTTTGATTCAATGTATGAATTAGGTAAATATTATGAAACTAATGATGATATTAAAAATGCAAAAAAATATTATAAAATATTAGTTAATTATACTAATAATCATATTGATGAATGGGAAATTATTGATAATATATATATTATATCATATATACATTACTTTTTAGGAAATTATTATTTAAAAAAAAATAAAATAAATAAAATGATTTTTCATTTTCATGAATCATTTGATAAAGATACTGATAGTAATGCCATTTTTCCATTATTGGAATATTATAAAGAAAATAATAATATTGATAAATATCTGTCTATTGTATTTGAATATCAAACTTTCTATATTGAAAACTATATTAATGATATTTTTAGTTCTGATAAATATAATATTGATAAATATATCAAAATAATATTAAATATTAATAAACATTTTGATAAATTATATCAGTTTTATATTAATCATAATTATACATCCAAATTTTATGTTTTATATTGTATTTTAATATATATTTATGATACTCATTTTAATATTTCTGATGATACACAAAATACATTAAATACCATTATCTATAATAACTATTATTTTCATAAAAATAATTATAAAAATATTGTTAAAATATTATTTAAACTATATAAAAATTACTTAAAAATATATAGTTTATTTGAAAATGCAAATATTATTATTCATATTGACAATCCACAAGTTAAATATTATACTCAAAATAAATTTTTAAATATTATTGATGATCCTACTAATGATGATAATGAAAAAAATAATTGTAAAGTATGTTATGATATTATTAAAATTGGTATTACTTTTCAAAAATGTAAACATATAGTTTGTAATCAATGTTATGTTAAAATGAATAAATGTTATTATAATTGTAAATAATTAAATTTTATAATTAAATTTTCTTTATTGTTTTGTATTTCAAATATTAAATTTTTTTTTATTACTATTTGTAAATGTTTTATTGTTTCTAATTGTTTATTATACCATAATAATAATCTATTAATAAAATAATCTAATGATTTATTTGATGGTATTATATTTAATAACTTAAATATGTATAATTTCCAAAATATTTTATTAAAATTTAATTCATTTAATTTTAATACTAATATGTTATTTTTCGTTTTATTTATTACATTTTCTACATAAATATTCATAAAATTATATAAATTTTCTAATACATCCGATATATTATATATACCATTTATTATATTATTATTCCATTCATTTAATACTGGCATTATGTTATTTCTAATTTTACCTCTCTGTGACCATTTTGGTGTACTGTTTTTTAAATATGGTATATTATTTTCTTGTGCATATTTATATATTTCTTCTTTTGATATATTTATTAATGGTCTTATAAATACTATATTTTCTATTTCACTTTCATACTTCATACCTTTCAAATTTTCTTGTTTACTATTATTTGATATATTTGTTAAAATATTCTCAAAACAATCATCTTTATTATGTCCTAATATCACTATTGGATTATTGTTTTTGAATTTATAACTATTATATCTTATTTTTTTTGTATATAATTCATATATCTCTCGTAAATCATTTTTTTTATAAAATTCACGCGATACTTCATCAATGTCGCGAACATATAATTTTATATTATTTTTATAACAATAATATCCTAAAAATCTTACTTCATTATTTGATTCTATACGATTATTATAATTTATATGTACACATTTCCATTCTATATTTGGATATAATAATATACAATTATGTAAACATACCATTGAATCTACACCACCTGATAAACTTATTATTCCTGTTTTTATATTTTCATTTAAATTAAAATCTTTTATTCCTTTTTTATATATTGTTTCTTTACATGGTTTATATTCTAATATACTATTATCATAAAAATAACTTATTCTTTTTTTTAATTTCTCTTCATATTTACAGTTTTTTAATGTTGCTATTATAAATTTTTTTAATATCATTTTATTATTACATGTTATAAATCTTTGTGGAAACTCTTTTATTACGTATATTATATTACTTTTTATATTTGTATGACGTAATGGTAACATAAAAAATATCCATTCTATATCTGTTAAATTATTTATAAATAATCTATTGGTTTTATAATTATTTACTATTATTAATGACTTGTTTAAATAATATTCTATTATATGATTTGATAAAGTATTTCTATATATATGTCTCGGTAATTGATCATATAATATTATATATCCTATAATTGGTATATTTTGATTTATTTCTTCATCTAATAAATATTCATATTTTAATACTAAATATTTATCTGTTTCTTTTGAACAATTAAACCAATAATTTTCATTTAATATCCAATCATTATAAAATTCATCCATTTTATTTTATTATTTAATTTTTCTTTATATATTTATTATATTATTATAATTTTTCTCTAGCTCATTTAAATATTTTTTTTTACTTTCTTCATAATATTTTTGATTTAATATTTTTGAATTTATAAAAGTTAAAATTGATTTATTTATTGATATTTTAAAATATTGTATTATACTAAATAATTTTATTAAATATTGTTCACTATTATGTAATATTAATATTTTT
>Ga0194133_10002305_pt1 | contig 29918 bp, 24 predicted proteins | sample TA2KigOf40mmetaG_FD_155448 | JGI IMG/M metagenome (GOLD analysis project Ga0194133, IMG submission 155448) | Freshwater microbial communities from Lake Tanganyika, Tanzania - TA2015055 Kigoma Offshore 40m | ecosystem: Environmental > Aquatic > Freshwater > Lake | place: Tanzania: Lake... | reverse complement strand
CTAAGGATGTTAGTGGATTGAGCGATAATGAACGCAGTGAGTCAATGGTGGATAGGAGGTCTGAGAACTCGTAAAGCGAAGGTCGCGGGTTCGATTCCCGCGGGTGGCTCCAGTTATGAAATCAAAAATTTGATTTATTGTTGCAATCGAGTCTGTCCGAATATGCTCCCCGAAAAAGAAAAGATATAACGCGTCGCTCCTGAATTCTTGCAAATTAATGGACCATTACCTTGGAGTTACAAAGGTGCCTTGCTCGATGGGATCAAGACTTTATGAACTAGTCAAAAATTCCCAAGGCTCACGAAGGTGATATCTTTGAAAATTAATCAACTGGAAGGAATCCATGACATCTTGCGCGTTCGAGACTCGGATTTTGTAATTTTGCGCAATGATCTGCACATTAGAGTTTTTGGTTTTTCAAGATTTTGTCGGATAAGTTTTGTTCAAGAGTATCTAAACTCAACACGATTTTTTATCATAGACGACCACATAGAAACCCGGAGCCAATCTCTTTTTGCCTCGAAGGAGATTGAAATTGTAGGTAAAGATGCAAATTCGAGAATTGTTACCAGTCATCAAGCTTCTCTGATACCAAATGGCTTCCCAAGAAACGCATTGCATAAAATAGTTGGTCCCTCTTCATTCAAGGTGAAGTTCGTGTTTGGAGTTACGTCACTGACCGGCAGTGTAAAAGGTACCGGTGGCAGTGATATTGGTATGACCCCAACTAGCCGGTAAAATTTCTTTAAAAAATTTTCTCTCGACTTCGTCAAGATCGACATCGAAGCATTAGATATCAAATGGGCCCTTGAGAAGTCCTATACTTACTAACGGCGGTAAAGTGCTTGGTACTTGAATGAGGGATCAATAACGAAAAAATCTCAAAGTTAAGGAATCATTTACGTGGTGCCGGTTTGTGCCACGTTGGCCTTCGATTTAAACAAATAATACGATGATCTTGATGGAATTCAAGAATTACGATTAGTCGGAATCCTCACTTGTCTCGTACTTAATAAGAATTCCACTCTGATGCGGCTTTGGAAGAGGACAATTAAAATCAGTTCAAATGAGTTGGACAAGTTACATGGGCATAGAGATTATTCAAGAATCAACAATAATTCAACCTGAAATCCAGAAATGATTTTATAGGTATTTAGCTTCGCCAATAAGTTTTAGTGTAGGTTTGTCGTATAATTAATCAAGATTACACGTCTCAAAGGTGTTAGGTTGGAAATTGAGAATTGGAGATGTACATTGAGCTTTGCAATGGAAAGGTGGCGAAATGGAACATAAACGCTTCATATCTAGTATATTGAAGTGTCCTCTTTGTAATTTCAATACCTTAGACAGTAAGAATGTTAAGGTTTTAAATAATACATTTTTTGGGCACATCGAATGCATAGACTGTCAAATAAAATTCGAGTTTAGTGAAGGTATATTGGATTTTTCTAAAGACTCAAATGAAGAAAATGATGAAATTGATAAATATAACACAGAAGTTTTTTATGAAACCTGGAAGCTAGCGCCCGAAGAATATAACGTTGTATCTTGGGACCTAGAGTTTGAAGTATACAGAAATCATGAAACACGATTCACAAAAAAAGTAATATTGGACGCCGGATGTGGTTCTGGTCGAGTATCCGAATTCTTAGTGACCTTAAATCCAAAGGCACTAGTCCTAGTTGACATAGGTGATTCAATTAAAATTGCGCAATCTAGACTATCAAAAAAGAGGTATCCATTCCCGATACTCTATATCAAGAGTAATCTGACGAAATTACCACTACAAAACGACAGCGTAGACACAGTTTTGTGTAACGGTGTTCTTCATCATGTTTCAAGTCAAGAAAAAGTCTTACAAGAAGTCCTGAGAATTTGTGGTCAGAGTTTGATTTTAGGAATAGTCTCGGAAAAACTTTTTTTCGGAAAGATGTGGATTTCTGGGAACCCAATCCGTAAAGTCGTAAGAAGATTCTACAGTCGTAGAATATCCTTACTAGTAGCTAAAATGCTCGCTTTGCCTGCTTTTATCTCATTGATTATTGTCAGTAGATTAAGACGGAGCACGAATTTAGAAAGCCTCGCAAATAATGCACGTCTTGATCCACACAAAATCAGAAAGATGCAATACTTATTGCTAGATTTTTTTACTTCACCTTATTACCAAAAGTTTCCCGATAAATACTATTCGGATTTAGCTCAACAATGTGGATTTTCTCTAATTGGTCAGTCCTTCTCGAACCAGGAAGTTTTTTTCCATTTTTCAAAAAGAAATAGTTCCGAGAGGGGAAGCCAGAATCATAATTAAACCAATTGATACTGCCAACCACTCATTTTTATTTGCATACTTCAAATTACGAATTAGAGCGGTAATTTGGTTGAGCGAAGCTAACCGCTTCAAACTGATTTGTTAGCCTTGAAGAGATTGATTAACGTTTAGATTTACACTTGGAAGTTGACCACTTTATTAAGGAACACACTTTCAAACACTGTCGCCATCTACAAATATAGGGAGTAATTATGAAAATGTTTTGAGTGGTTTTACTAATTCTTGGAAACTATTGGTAGAGAAAATACGTAAAGAGATTGAACTCGGCATCAAATTGAAGTGATAAGTAGTCTATGAAATCGGCTTTATTCTGCGTTATCAATCTATTGAAATAACAGTTATACCTTGTTCACTAGCCAAGGTGCCACTAGATGACGATCGTCGGTACTACCGGTTACAGGCTTCAGCGCATAGTCAACTTCGGTTCTTTGCACGGTGAGTTCGATTAGTTTTCGACTTCCAATTCTTCCTGGTATTGCTCTATGCATCAGATCAGAATTTTTAAATACAAGGACTAGACCAGGTTTCGATTCAAGCGGAGAATTATTCCAAAGTTGGATCGATCCTCCAGAGGCTGATAATTCGGTCAAATAGAGCATAATCTTCATGTGTCCGCTATGGAAACCATCTGTGTGCCAATCTGAAGGTCCAAAGATTTCTGTCGCAGGGAGCATTTCCCATGCCCGAATGTTAATAATCCGGTGAGGACTTCCTATCGCCTCGGAGAGTTGATCTTTATGATGATTTAGAAATAATTCAATAACCGAAACAAGATCTTTACCATCTTTATATTGATTATTCCGATTTAGCATTCTCGCTGCTTCTTTTTTGGTGTTACTACTTAAATACATGGGGTGATAATCAACACCCAGATTAATATTGTTAGAGAGATCGAATGCGCGCAACATATCTTTCAGCCACTTTTGGTCTAAGTGGAATAGGTAATAGTCCTTAGGGAATCCCCACTTTTTATCCACGCTCGCATTGTATAATTCAAAAGCCAATTTTTCGAAATCAACATTTTTGCCATGTAAACGCAAACTAAGGGATAGTGCTACCTTGTGCCTAATATTTTTTATGAAAGTTCGAAGTTTAAAAAGCATACTCGATAATATCAAAAAATGTGTTGTGTCAAGGCTATTCGTTGAGGAAAAGGCGAACAAAACCATAGTTAAAGCTGGGATAGAAGCTCTCAATATTTTAGATAACGCTTGTCGGATCTCGGCTGTACCCATTTCACTTTTTTTAACTTAAGAGGAGAATGAGTCCTCATGGGAACATTGCGACTATTTTTGGCAATATCAGTTGTGGCCTATCACATGGGTCTTGGGGGATTCCTGCCAATTAACGCTATAACAGCGGTACAACTTTTTTTCATAATTTCTGGATTTGTAGTCACAAAGATTATTGATGGCAACTACTATAGAGACTCAAATAGAAAATTGATTATAAAACATTTTTATCTTAGTAGATTCTTTCGGCTTTATCCAACATATGTGGTGGCTCTTTTTTTCGCGCTCATCAATGAAGCTCTTGGTTTGACTGAAGTCGTGAAGAACATATCCTCATTACCTACCAAACAAATGCTTACTGCTGTACTTCTTAATTTATCTATGTTTGGGTTGCTGGACCCAACAATGAATGGTTCAGTCGAAAGTTGGATACTAGTACCACCTGCGTGGTCTTTAACCTCCGAAATTATATTTTACGCGACAATACCCTATGTATTGAAAATGTCAAAAAAGCACATAAACGTCGTATTGTCCATAAGTTGCGTTGGATTATTGCTATTGGAGAGCAAAGGTTTAGTTCTAGCCATAGATGACTATTTCCCCATCGCGCGCCTTGGGTGGTTCTTTCTGGGTTCAATAACATATTTTGGCTTTAAGGAAATAAGATTACCTAACAATCGGAACTTTATCAGATTCAAGTCGCTGATTATTTCTATTTTGTTGCCATTATTTCTTTTTTTGTTTGTACGCTTAAGTTATAATACGGGTTTTAATGAAAGAGCTCCATTGAATAGCATCTCAACCTGGGTTCTCGTAAGCTTTTTTCTAATCATAATGTTATTTTTGGACCAGCTTTCCAATAAAAACAAGTTCGATATTAAGGCAGGACAACTTTCTTATCCAGTTTACATTATTCATGATCCGATTATTGTTTTTTTATTGGGGGTTTTCTCACAACAAGATTCTAAATCAATTATAGATGTTGACGGTTCTTTATTTTCTATGATTGTGTTCGCAACAATTGTATTTTTATCTTTTTTAGCTACCTCTTTGCTAGAAAACCCTATGACAAAATGGAGATGGGAAAAGTTTCGATCAAACGGAGACTAATTTGAACTAGAAACTCAAATACCGGAGTTAGTTTCTAAGGTGTGGTGAAAAAGCTAGAGTAAAAATATTTCAAAATCAGAATTGGTAAAATTCCTATACTAAGGCAATTATTGGATTACAACTTTGTATTACAAATCAAGAATTGTTATCACTATAGGAGCCCATACAAGCAAAACAATGAGATTACACAGTAAAAAAAGAAAGGAATCCCATTTATGGCATCTGACATGTACGCCAGAATCGACTTGCAAGAGCAATTACCTTGTTTATTTTCGAAGAACAAATTGATGTTCTTCTTTATTAGAACACAAAGTGTCCTAGGGTTCGAAAGGCTCACGAATATATGTGCGTATATTGAGTAGAGCGTAAACGGGGTTTGTGGGGTAGGCTGCGGCTTCTATTGAAGGCAAGGTACAATAAAACAAAAACCAAGAAAGTGAGTGGAAGAGGTATTAGTCATGATTCTTTTGGTTTATGACGCGGATTGTGGAATATGCCAGAAGGCTGTTGAAAAGTTACAAATTTGGGTACCTAATAAGTTCAAGGTCAGGGCAAGCAGCAACCAATTAACAGAGAAAATCAAAGAAACTATGGATGTTGTGATTGAACCTGAACTTTACATGTATTTAATCAATCTCAAAACTATGCAGATCTATAGGGGATACGACGCATTTAGAGAAGTTTTCTCACTTGGAACGAGGACTAGATTTTTGTACTACATGATGCGAGCACCATTAGTCCCTTTTCTTGGAAGGATTGTTTATAGATTGATTGCTAATAATCGAAGGAGATTATCTGGACCTGGTGCGAAGTGTGGAATTTAATGAACCAAGAAAGTGTCATGGTCGATGTTATTGTTCCACTTTATAATTGCGAGAGGTCGGTTGACGAACTTGTTGACAAAATTGCGAGTAGTGCGTCTTTAGCTAACCTAAATCTTCATTTGTACTTGGTTGACGATGGCAGTATTGATGAGACATGGACCCGCCTAAAAAAGGTGAGCATGGTTAAAGAGATAAAAGTGACTGCTTTGAAGTTGAGCCGGAACTTTGGACAGCATGCTGCGATACTTTCAGCACTACTTGAAAGCAAAGGAGATTACTTGATTTTGATGGACGGTGATCTACAAGATAAGCCCGAGGACATACCACGGTTTATCGAAAAGATCGTGGAAGATAAACTCGATGTTGTTCGTGGCGTACTCCGTAAAGAAGAAACCAAGTCACTGAAGTCATTCCCTAGCTATCTCTTTCACGCAATGAGTGGTCAATCAGGACGTGAGACTTCTTTTAGGGCGATCTCAAAAAGACTAAAAGGTGCTTTAATAACTGAGCCCGAGGCGTCAGAGCTATCTGGCCCCGTGATAGATTCTCTCGGATTCAAGCAAGGAAAAATCGAAATAGTTCGGGGCCTACGTAAGTTTGGTACGCGGTATACACTGAGGAAAAGATTCGATCTGGCAGTAAATTTTTTAATATCAAGGTCCAAAGTTTCTGCCTACACTTTCCTTTTTTTAGCTGGAGCTACAGGAGTATTATCTATAATTTACACAACATCATTGCTTATAGAAGTAATTTTCATGAATAGGGGTTTGCCACCGGGATTGAACCAAGTAGTACTTCTACTTATTTTACAGATGATGTTTCTTTCTCTAGGAATCGCTATACTTATTCTGTTAGCATTACGAATTCTCACGTTCGCTAAGAGATCTCCATCTTTTCACGTAATGGAGAAGTGGCAGAATATGACCCAAGGGAAGAACTAGAATGTTGCGTAATTTACTGGTTTGCAAATATAGAATTGAAAGGTTACAGACCTATATGTTTGAGAGAATTAGGTCAACGGGTTGGGTTTGTTATTGCGAAGTTATTCAAAATTGAATTATGAAAAATATTCTCGTCTCAAGCACGCACCAGAAGTCCTGCAAATCAGATAAATATTGGGTTTAGAGAAAAATGAAAATAACACTCCTTTGTTCGGGAAACGGAGGAAATCTTAGGGCATTGAAAGTATTCGTGGACTACTTAGCAGAAATGTTTGACTTAAGGATTAGTCTCTCCTGCTTAGTCGATAGACCTTGTGGAGCAGCAGATTTTGCGAACCATAATGGAATTCCATGTCAAATGTTGTCTCACCCACGGGGAGATTCTAGTAATTTTATAATGACTCTGAAGCAAGAGATGCCGGATTTGATATTAACGAATATACACAAAATTCTAGATGATTCTTATGTGACTATATTCGGGAACGTTTCTTTCAATCTTCATTACTCACTACTGCCAAAGTACGCTGGGGAAATTGGGGAGAATCCCATTCGTTTCGCATATATTCTCGATGAATTTCTAGGAACAACACTGCACCTAGTCAATAGGATAGTAGATAGTGGGGAAATACTTATTCAATCAAGAGTAAAGAGTAGTGACGTCAAGTCTTTCCAAGATGCGTTAAATGTGTGTTTTACGCTCGGCACACTACAGATAATTTCATTAATTTGTTCTAAATTTAATCTCCGTCCGAAGGAATTGGAATTAGAAGAGGTGGAATCGATTTTTGGAATTCAGACAGAAAGTCTAGGAAAGCTATGGGCGCCGAGGTATTCGATTTCTAATGAATTCTTCAATCTCTGAAGACCCAAGAATGATTTGAAGAGAGATAGACAAAAGTTGACGCAGGTTATCAGAATTTGGGAGTGTAAAGCGTATATAAGACCAATAGGAGTTTAGGTGATATTGGAAATCAATCGAATACATCGAATACCTGGAGAATCAAAATCATATTTTCAGCCACCATGCTTACTTAGTAATGTTTTTCGTAGCCCTGAACAACAATTAAGTTAAGACTATGGATTACGTAAAGTTATGACTTATTGACCTTATTATTTTTGTCTAGGTGCACGTCGAATTCTAGTTTCAAATTCACTTGAGATAAGTCTACTCCAGGTTCAATTTCATAACAATAAACTTTTTTAATTGTAAACCTAGAGAACAGATCTGAAGTTAAGTAGATTTGTAACCTCTCTTCAAAATTTCTATCTTTCATAGACGCATACTTTGAAAAAGTCATCAATGTGGCGCGGGAAATTCCTGAATGAACTCCCTCATCTCGGGTTCGAAGTGATTTGAAATCTTGCAATTTGTCACCGGCATTTCCTTCTATCACTAAGAAGTGTTTGGTAATATCACGAGTAAACACACTCCAAATTATCGACCCTGATAACGTGTAACTTAGCAGAGAAAGTGTGTGCAATCCCTTCGGTAATTCCAACTTTAAATTATATGCCCATACCCATAGATAACTCAGTATTAAAGTCAATCCATATATTGCATAAGCTATCTCTATGTAAGAAAAATCCCTAAATACACTCATAAAAGTCACATCTTGTATATAAATCGCATAAGCAATTGCCATCATTGTAAAGGGTAGCGTCCCTAATTTTACTACTAAAAGTCCAATGAATGTTGTTAATAGAAGTAAAGCCCCTAAAGTTCGGAGAGTGTCAAAGAGAATAAATATACCTATTAAAAACTCTGTCAAGAAACTTGAGAAATTTAATGTTACATTCAGTAATTTGACTTTGTTCTTAGCTTTTGCATGTTTGTAGAGAGACTGAAAAAAAGTGCTTAGGTAAGACCAAGCGGGATTACATAAGCCATATTCGATGCCATTTCCTCTGGCGTACCCATTAAGAAGTTTGTAAGTTCCGGCCGAAATCATTATTAAACTAAAGTCGAACAAAAAGAGTAAGCTTAAAGGCTCGACCCTTAAGTTGAAATTTTCTACGGCAGCGAACAAGAAACCATATAGACAAAACCAGTAGACCATGAAACCAGGTGCACCGTTCCCACGTCCTACACTTTTATATCTCAAGTACACAAAAAAATAGCGGCAAAGAACAACACATGTAAACATTGAAATCAATCGGACTTCTTTATCAATTTCGAACCAAGGTATCCAGGAAATAAGTGAAAAAAGCAACCAGAAGAAATAAACCAATCTCATATTTTGCTTAGATAGAAATTTGCTTGCAATTCCCGAAAAAACGAGTCCACCAGAATTCGAATTCGAAAAATAAGGTATGGCAAAGCGAGCAATCGACAGTAGATAGAGAGAAAGGCAAAAAAATGCTAAGGTGGGAAGGAATGTCAACATCATGGTGTACACTATATAACTAAAGATAATTTTCACTTATAGGAATGAATCGAAGGTGTAATTGTGTGTGTGGGATAGTAGCCACGAGACCTGCGTGCCCGGAATCAATTTTACGATTGGGCCTAGAGGCACTGCAACATCGTGGACCCGACGGTTCCAATAGTTTTGTGAATGACGAAGTGGCTCTTGGACTAACGCGGTTGGCGATTGTGGGAAGCGAATCTCACGATCAACCCACTTCAGGATGTTTCAACGACTTGCATTCGGTTTTTAATGGAGAGATTTATAATTACTTGGAACTTCGAAATCTTCTAATTCAAAAAGGCCATAAAATCGCAAGTGAATCATCAGACGCATCTATAATTTGTCACCTATTTGAGGAATTTGGAATTGAATTTGTAAAGCAACTTCGAGGAATGTTTGCCATAGTTTTGTGGGATTCAAACGAAAAAATACTCTATCTAATTAGAGATTCTGTTGGCATTAAGCCAATCTACTTTGCAACAATAGATGGATATATTTACGTTGCATCAGAAATAGAAGCTATATCGAAAATGGCACCTAAAAAACTAACAATTTCAAATTTGGGTTTGAAGAATGTCTCCAATAACCAAATGACGTTTGCCCCTGACACAATTTGGGAGGGGATATTCTCTTTACCTCCAGGAACTATTCTTGAATACGTTAACGACACTTCAGTGAGAATCAGTCGTTGGAATTCTGTACATTTTCCCACTCGCAGAAAGAGCTCTGATCTTCAATTAGAGCAAGATGTGCTGGATGAGTTATTGCGCGATTCAATTGGTAGACAATTCGAGCATGGACAAAAACCCGCAATATTGTTGTCTGGTGGCCTGGATAGTTCTTTAGTAGCAAATTATGTGGCTGAAATAGATCACTCAATTGAATCTTTTCATTTAGACTTCAATTCCGATTCTCGCTCAAAAACCGACGATAGATTAAATGCTCAAAAGTTAGCTTCACAACTTGGATTTAACCACATTGAGATAAGCCTGGATGGAGAGACTTTTTTTTCACAATTAAATGAATGTTTGGACTCATTTAATCAGCCATTCTTAGGTGTTACTTCTATGTACTTCGTTTCAAAGGTGATATCAACCAAATACAAGTCTTGTTTAACGGGAGATGGTGCAGACGAGCTGTTTTGCAGCTATAGACGGGTGAGTCATTACGCACGATTACATTACAATAATTTAAGTCAATCAGAGAATGAAAAATGGTCAGGCTTATCTTCTATGGGAGATATGCTAAATCAAGATTTAGACCTAGGAACTTTCAGGAACGAAATTCAGCAATCATTAGCAGAATTCACTCAACATGACTTCGTTGAAAACTTAATCACGGATGACTTTGACGGCGCAATAATGTATGACCAGATTAGGCTTTTACCGGAGCAAGTGCTGCTATATTCGGACCATCTGTCAATGGCACATGGTCTCGAAATAAGACCACCTTTTTTGGATGAAAGAGTAATTGAATTTGCTCGATCTTTACCTAAGGAAATGTTAATTAACTCAAAAGGTGAAAACAAACTCATTTTGAAGAGATTGGCTGAGAGATATTTTGAAAAAGATTTTATTTACCGAAAGAAGGAGGGCTTTTCTATACCCTTAGAATCGTGGTTAATGATGGACTGTGGTCGCGAGTGGCTATGGCAAAATTTTAAAGAGTTTGGCGCAGACGTGTTCAAGTACCTGGATAAAAGTAAGGTGACAGATTTGGTGGAGAATTACATTAAAGGAGAACACAAAGATTTTTTTCTAGCCTATAGAGTGGTGGTAACTGGACGATTCCTAAATAGAGTGGGCGCAAAGTGAATGTTGGTATTAGTCAAAGCAATTACCTTCCATGGCTAGGATACTTCGAGTTCATTTCACATTGTGATAAATTTGTTTTTTTAGATACTGTTCAATATACAAAAAATGATTGGAGAAATCGAAACCGTATCACAGTAAATGGAAGAAAACAGTGGCTAACCATTCCTGTAAAGGTTAATAACTCCATACATTTTAGGATTAATCAGGTAAAGGTGGCCGATTCAAGTTGGAATATTAAGCACTTGAAGACTTTGAATATGGCCTATGGCAGTAAGAAATTCTTCAAAGAAATTCAGGAAGATATTGAAAAAATTTATTTGGGACTGTCGAATACCTATTATTTATCAGAAATTAATCTCAGACTCCTACACTATTTCTGTGAGTTGTTAGAGATTGATACTGAGCTAATGATACACAAAGATGAAACGGTTGTTGACAAGAATCTAAGGATAATGAACATTCTCTCTTCTCTGGGAAGCCGTGAATATATCTATACTCCTCGGGCCCTACAATACTTAGATCAGAAAAGTTTTCTAGAAAGCGGTATACAATTGCGCGAGTGCGATTTTGGTCAGACAAAGAATTTCTTGGCGAAGACGGCCAGTGAGATTACTGAGCCGTGCTCAGTAATTGACTCTATTGCGATGTATGGTTTGGAAAGTACTCGAGAACTTCTAAGACGAAGCAAGAGAAGAGACCTGCATTCATCTTAGAAGGAGAAGTCCGAAACTTTCAAATTACCTGTTTCGAAGAATAAAAGTCCAGTTGCCACATGATCGTTGAAACTACAAGACAAGAGAGGTATTAGAAATCGAGTGGCAATAGCCTTGGTAGACTTAAGTTAATATTCCAAGTAAGGTGGTAAGAATGATAACACGAGGAAAGATACCGTTCTCGGTACCTTTTGTGCCCGATGAGAGCTTAGACTATATTAGTAAAGCATTGGAATCTATTTTCCAACAAGGAGACGGGGCTTTTTCTCGTACTGTTGAAGAGAAAATCGAATTTATGTACCCCGGCTACAAAGCATTTTTAACACCCTCGTGCACAGCCTCTTTAGAATTCACTATGATGCTATTGAGATTGAAGGCTGGGGACGAGGTTATTGTTCCAAGTTTTACATTTACATCAGTAGTTACAGCAATCACAAAGTTTGGCGCTACACCGGTATTTGCTGACATCGATAAGTATTCTGGGTGTATTGACGCTAATGATATTTTGCGAAAAATTACACCGAGGACTCGAGCAATAAGTTGGGTCAATTACGCAGGTATAGATTCATCTTCAAATGATCTGAAAGTAATCGGAAACAATTACGGTATACCGCTCATTGAAGATGCTGCACACAATTTCGGAATTTTTACCAAGAACCAATTAGATGGGCCGACGGGAGAATTTGTCACATTTTCATTCCATGCTACAAAAAACATCCAGTGTGGTGAGGGTGGTGCACTATTGGTCAAGAATCCTGAACTAATTGAGAATGCATTTGTCATCAGAGATAAAGGAACAAACAAAAGAAATTTCAATGAAGGCAGAGTGTCGAAGTATTCTTGGGTGGGTAAAGGTTCTAGCTATCTATTAGCAGAGATAAACTCTAGTCTCTTGCTTGCTCAACTTAACAATTTTAGAAAAATACAAAAAGAGAGAAGTATGCTAATACACAAATATAGAAGTCTTCTCCTAAACATTGGTGAATTTGGTTGGTCTATCCTTGAGGGAACGGAAAGAGCGGCACACATGTTCGCGCTAATCGCACCCAGTAATCAGCATCGCGAAAAAACGATAGAATATTTGAATAGTTTAGGTATTGGCGCTGTCTCTCACTATGAAGATCTTGCTACAAGTCCGGCAGGAATTAAGTATTCTAAATACAGAAACGATAAAATAGTAAATTCTGTCGATTTCAGTAGAAGAATTTTAAGGCTTCCATTATATATTGGCCTAAGTGATAAAGTTGAATTCATATCACAAGAACTTCAATATCACATTGCCAAAAAATTAATTTAGAAAAATCCCGATGAATTCAAGTATATGAGTATGCCCATCCTCTGAAATCAGCGTGTTTTTAGTGACTTTGAAGAGTTGCTGTAGCATCAAAGGACCTTTTCTAAAACCTGCATAATTCAGCTGACAAATAGCGCTAGAGTAACCTATACGCTGAGGGCAGACATTAAATATCTTATTCAAGGAGATCGACAGCGAATTCATGTTAGCAAAGAGGCCAGTGAAGTTTAACTCTACTTTTGTAGATATCTTATTTTCAACAATAGGTTCAACGTGTTTTCTTGTTATACTTAATATGCATTACTTCCGAGGTCAAGAGAAGTTTCTTGGCGCACATGATACCGAGATTCCATTTTTTGCTAGTTGGCAGTTTACCCGAGACTTCACTAATGGCCACTTTTCTATTTTCAACTTTTCAGATCAAACAGATTTTGGTTACGCCCATGGCACAACGGGCCACTTCACTATTTCAAGTGCCCTTGTTGCAATAATTTCCTTATTTATCAAAACATTTTTTGACGAAACCTTTAATGGTCAACATTTTTTACAGTTACACACTTGGACTTGGGTCGCTTGCCAACTCTTAATACGAAACATCGGCTTCGTTCCTCTTTTTCGACTATTGCGTATAAGTCGACTAACAACTATACTGACACTGACGCTCGTTCAACCAATTTTAACTTTTATTTTAACTCTATACTATCTAATTGGATTAGTTTATAGTTTTATTCCGATACTTTTATATCTAGCAATCGTAATGATAAGAAAAAAAACCATAAAAAGTGCTTTTCTATTCTTGGCAGTGCTTTCCATTGCTATTGGTCAAGCACCCCTTTTTGCTATAGCTTATATGTTTCAACCCATTTATATCTTTATTCTAACTTCAGTCTTTCTTACAATTTATGCAAAGCGAAAAGAGAGACAATCTTTTAAAGCTTCACTTCTCTTTATTGTCTCAAATATAAGATTCAGTCACTTGGCCAAAAACATCATAAAAGCATCAAAAATTGACATATTTCAATATTCTTTCTTGATCGTGATTATCATCTCAAATTTGGCCTGGTCTTCTTATTCACTTTTCTCAATAAAGACGAATTATTCGATACTCGAAGATCGTGAATTTGTTTTAAGCAAGAAGAAATGGATTGATTTAACTCTTGGAAATGGTGCAAATGACTTAACTCAACTGATTGATTCAACAATTAATGCGACTAATGCTGGTTGGCAATATACTGGCCTGGCAATCCTCTACTTATTCTTTCTTGGCGTTAAACGAAATGTTTCAATTCGCACTGTAAAAGCAATTACAATTACAATTTTACTCTTAGTTGTTATGCAAATCTCACCTTTATACGCCTTATCGAGTTTTCAGAGTGAGATTCTTCGTAACTTGATAAGTGCTCCACTAAAGTTATTTGCACTTTTTTTTAAGACCATATACTTCCCCCTCTTTCCTTTCTCTCCATGGTTTCGAAGTGCCAATATGTTGGTTTGGGCTGTGTATCTGCTATCAATTCCTTTAGTCGCACTTGGAATTGATTCACTGATAAAAAGAAAAAGAGAATTAAATGGGAAGTTCGCAATTAGCGTCTTCTTCTTTTTTATTTTAGCGGATGCAGCTATCCTTATTTTTAGTCATGAGAAGTTGTCTAATCAAGGTAAAGTTTCTTCTCTAACACTGTTGATGTCGTTTGTAATATTATGCTTATTTGTATCACGCGAATACAGTCGCAAAGTTATCATCTTTGCTACAATTGCTACATGTATTTTTGCTTCGCTTGGTCTAAAGCAAAGCACAGGAATTCCTCTACTATTTGGTGGAAAAATTGAAGGGCGATCTTTCAAATTATCAGCAAGTCAGCCTGAAAAAAGCTATTCTATTGTTGAGTATGTTTCTCCATTCACTCGATTGAAACTTCCAAAATTCCTCTACGCTATTCCACCCGTTTCCAAGCCAAAAACTGGACTTCCTCTACTGGATATGGATAGTGATAATTCCCGATACTTTAACCGACAAACTAATGTTTCGAATTATTGGGGATTAGTTTTTCTGGAGGACTATGAGTACGAGGAAAACTATCAGAGTAAACATGTACTATTCAGGAATCTACGTATCAGCAGTGAGAATAGAGATAGAAAGCTAAAGTTTGCAAATTACGCAACAATTGAAGAACTTCAGAGCAAGGAAGATCTCTTTAGCTTTTTCGTAGAAACCCACACCGAAAAGGTTGAAACCAATCTTGCTATATCTGGCGCTACGGAGTCGAGGGAAGCAGTTAATGTCAATGGCCAACGATTAGCTTATCTGGTTATCCGGAGTGATTCACTTAAGAATATCGAAGCTAATGATTTAGCTGGAGGACCAATTATTAGGCAACTAAAGTGCTCTGAGAGATATTTTAAACTAACAGAATCTGTCTTTGGCTTACCTATTACTATCGGGTCGTACTCTATAAATTCTTTTGAGTCGAATGCAATTCATGTTAGAATTGAAGATGTAATGGAAGAATTGGAAGATTGTCAATTAAATATTGCTTTTGCCGAATCTAGGTATCCGAAAAGTATGTTTCTTAAACGTTCATTAGTTACCTATGTCACTCGGAATAGCGCAAATTCCTTAGTTTGGGCGATTCCATTTCAAACGGGATGGGTCATTAACAGAGAATCCCGAGGAAGTGTCGTTCCTGAATCTTGCCAAGGCTGGCTGTGTGTCAAGGATCAAGGCTTTGGAGACTTACGCAGCGAAGGAAAATTCATATTATCTTTCGAACCAGTAAGTAAGTTTTTTTCTACAACCTACTTTTTCCAAGGACTAATAAACATAGTTTTCTTAGTCATTCTCAGGACTTTCCGCTGCCGGAATCTTTGAACTGAATAAGTCCTTACGCGAAAATGCAGTCCAAGCGTTAACAACTCTCAGAAGTTTGACGATAGCTTAATTTGGCAATGCTAATATGTCTCCGCTAAAAATATCGTATGGGACCCGATTTCTGAGAAAATAGTTCCGTTTTCATAGGGGTCTGAAAGCTCACAAATGCGGAAAGGGCTCTGGTCAATAAATCAAATCTTGAGAAAGAGTTAAGTGAAAGAAGCGCATGTCTTCTTACTAAGTAAAGATGATTAATCGGATAAAGTTCAACAGTATCTGACAAGGATTCTAGGCTCTCAGGATAATCCCAAATGAGCATCGGCTTTTTGAAGAGAAAACCTAAATTACATCCACCGTTTAAGGTAACTATCGCCTTTTTGGAATTTGACCAAAGAAAATAGTCATTCTCCTCTGACACAATTGTTTCTGACGCATAATCAAGAAAACCTTTTACTGGATTTAAGAATAAAGGAGTCAACGACCTTCCAGTTCTTATTACAGAACTACCCATACTAATTATTAAGTGTACAAATTCCCTATAATCATCTAGATTTGAGTTTCGAAAATCCTGTGTGGCTACGTACTCACGAGATTGCCTGGACAGTAAATCCCAGTCAGAATCTCGAGTGTTAATAATGTAAAAATTGCGAAGATCTACACCGTTTGCAAGTGCAGATTGTACTAACGATGAACTAGCATGGGGCAAACATATATGGTCTAGGATATTGAAATCGTGAGACCAAGATTGCGTAGTTAAATGATTTAGATCATCTTGTGATGCAACAAATGCCCCGAAAACAGATTCGAACCTCGTCAAGAATTTATAAAGCTTCAGGAATTTCGGTGGTAGGATTCGAATCTCGCGACGAAGCAAGCTAGATGTTATGGGATATTGAGCTTCAGATGGGAAAATCCAGAATGTCTTATCCAATTTCTCTAAGATATTTAAATTTAACTTGGATGAATCTGGCCTAAGGAAATAGACTGCAGACAAGAAAGCGATCAGACGGCCGTAACTAGGAGTAATGAGGCCAAATCGCATTTGATAAAAGTACACCATAACTTGTGCTAAGTTAATTCAATAGTATTTGATTGTGAATGTAATTCTATAGTAAATTATAGGTTCTCAAATGAAAGAGCTCTATGCTTGCATATAGATAATTTACTCGCACAAGTAATCACAAGAAGAAGTTTATTTTCCCAGGCGATTTGGTTTTAGCTGCGTGCTAGTCTCGTAAGAATATCAAAACACATCCAATTTTTACCAGCTGAAACCCAATAAAAGCTGTATATTTAGGTATGTAAAAGAGGGATAAACTTAAGATGCGATCACGCAAATTTGATTTAGTATTGCTGTTTGTTTTTTGGCTTTTATTTCTAATCCCATCAATTCGATGGAACTTTGATTTAAATCACGAAACCGTACTTCTTAATTCCACTATGGGACTAGATAAAGGACTGATGCTTCATCGAGATGTTTTTGAGCCGAAAGGGGTGCTTTACCCTTGGCTTCAAGGCGCTATTCAAGCAATCTTTTCTTTACCTTTGGGAATCGCCGTTCTCGCGAGATTAATTCAGTATTTTTTTGCTGGCATCACGGTATTTGTCGCTTGGTCAATCCTACGTCGCGTTTCGCCCCAGTTCAGATTAGTAATGCCAATATTTTGGCTCGTTGGAAATCAGTTTTGGACCTCGCAAGAGACTTCTCTAAATAGACTATTTTGGTTAGAACCAAACTACTTAGTCGTCTTAATGGTAGTTTTCTTCATGAAAGTAGTTGTCGATTCTTTCCACCAAAAAGATTTCAAGACACGAAGGTGGGAAATTCTCTTAAGTGCATTTATTATTGGTGCGTTACCTTGGGTCAGAATACAAGGATTGCTTCTTTCGTTGATATTTGTCTCTATACTTATTGAAGTATGCCGTAAAAACAAAATTAGCCTAAGAACTCCGATATTTACTATCATGCTGACCCTGGCATTCCCATACATATTTTTAGTCGTAAATCAGGCCAGTGATCAGTGGTTTAGACAAATTCTACTTCACCCCTTCAAATATTCACTAAAGGGTAGTACGCACTCCACAATGTCAATCGGGGCCCTCGGCACAACATTTGCGACATTTGTTATTAGTTCATTTTTCATCATCTTAATTGTATTTTTTCTTGGTTTATGTCAAGGAAAATTTGGAACGCGAGCCGCAATCCTTTTAGGAATTTTTGTAGTCATTTCTATTCATGCATATGCAAATTCTAGCGAAGTCGATAAAACACTAGATAATAGCCTGAGTAATTGGCTAACAATAATGACTGAATATTTCCCCCAGTTGATACCAAGGTTTGCCTTTGTTGTTGTTGCAATTTATTTTTGCATGAGGGTAATTCTGTTTGGCAAAAGGTTTGATATCGATAGAAATAAAGGAAACATTGCCGACATTCTGAGGATTTCTAGTCTTTCATCAGTAGGGTGTTACGCATACCTTTATCCTAATACAGGTCATACTTTCGTAGTCTCATTACCCGCGTTAATCACGGTAGCTATACTATTAACGAATTTACTAAAGGGAAATAGTTTTCTAAAAGAATCTGCTATATTACAGAGGGGATTATTGAATTTGATTTCCTCTTTAGTGATTTACTCGATAGCTTTGCTAGCCGTTTCAATTAGTGATCAACGAGCTGCCTACACAACCAATGCCTTATCGGGTGTATTTTCAGTTGAGAGTATGCAGCCCGAATCTGCTTCAAAATTTGAAAAATTATTGGATAAATTAGAGCCCAAAAGCGTAATAATTCTTTGCGACGGTGTCTTGGTGTATAATTCTCATGGAGAGCATATGTCGAATTCTCCATATTTTTGGACTGGGGATAATATTCAATTTGTCGACCTAATGGTAGGCAACCCTAAATATGCCATAATATGTTCCGAACCTTATTCACTGAAAAACATTGATGCAGAACTTGCCACTTTTCGTCTTAATACTAAAGACTGGAAGATCTCGTATACTCTAAAGCTCACTCCAACTCAAACTGCAACTGTATTGGAAAGAAGATTTGGTTGATTTGTACATTCACACCTGATTTGTGTCATGTCTTGAAACAAAATTGTTGGTATTGTTTAGAGACGGTAATTAAATGCCTCTTATTTCTACTACCGTAGAAGTCGTGGAAATTTAGTCATCCAGTAATGGTATTAGCATATTATTTCTTAATTCGTCGCGATCTAGTAAAGGTTCAGAATCCTCTAGCGGCTTGCCAAAAACAACATTCGGAATTACTTCAGACTCTGGATCAATCATAACCTCGAGAAATTGGATATTTTTGTTTATGTACATGTTGTGTAGTTCTCGTTGTAATTCTTTGTGAGTGGAGGCACCTGCAGCCTGGATGCCGAATGAATGTGCCAAGTGAACAAAATTAGGGAAATCCAAATGTCCGTTTCTTGAGTCAGTTCCTACATATTTACCATTCAACCACTGTCTTTCAGTTTGTCTAACCATTGCATAACCCAAATTATTAAGGACAATAACCCTTACAAACTTACCATACCTCTTTAACGTTGCGAGCTCTTGTAAATTCATCATTAGGCTACCATCGCCACTGATGCAAGTAGAGACTAAACCTGGTGATGCTAAAGAACCTCCGATTGCCGCTGGTAAGGCCCAACCCATTGCAGTATTGTTGCAGTCATGATGAACTCTTACGTTTCCTTTTAAGTCCAAACTTTGCATTCCCCACGCGACGGTGCATCCCGTATCTAAAAATAAGTGTTCTGATTTTTCCAAAAAAGTTTCTAGGATTTTGAAAAAATCATATCCGGTAACTTTGTTGTAATTTGAAGATAAGCGATATGAGTATTTATCTTTTCTTTTTTTAATCCAATCAACCCATTCTGTGACAGAATAATCTGAAAGATTCGACAGAATAAAATTGTGGAAGATTGGTAAAAAATCTATAAGATTAGTTTCAACCCGAATCGTAGCTCTTTTGCCCAAACTGACTAATTTATCGATCTCTGCACCATCTACGTCAATATGAATAAGCTTTGCACCTCGAGCCCAGTTCTTGACATTCCCCCCCGTCTCTCGGGTGCTCAATCTTGAACCCAAAACAATAACGAGATCGGCATTCTGCACAGCAAAATTACCCCACCGAGTTCCATGTGAGCCAAACGTCCCAACCAGAAAAGGACAATCGGAATAAATAAGATCTTTTGCGCGCCAGGTCAAAAGAATAGGAATTTTTAAATCAGATGCAATTTTGCGGGAGATATCCCTCGTTTCTGGATTGTTTGCCCCAGCTCCAAATATCATTACAGGCCGGGAAGCATTCTTTATCAGATCTCCGATAGCCTCGAGTGAATCGTTCAATTGATTTACATTTGTTTTAGGACTGACCGGACTTACCTTTACAGGAAGACTGAACTCACCGAGACTCCTTTGAATGTCATCTGGAATGTCAATTAATACAGGCCCAGGTCGATCGCTTATGGCAACTCGAACAGAATCATGTAAGATTGTGTCTAATCCAACTGTTGATGTTACCTGGATACATCTTTTTGTTATAGATCTCGCCATAGAGACAATGTCAGTTTCTTGGAAACCAAGTTGGCGAATGGGAATTTCCTTCTTCATTCGGAATGTTGCTACTTGCCCAGTTATGAAAACAATGGGAATTGAATCAAACCAAGCACCTGCGATTGCAGTAATTAAGTTGGTGGCGCCGGGGCCACTTGTAGCAATGGCAGCACCTATAATCCCGCCAGCACGGGCATAGCCATCCGCCGCCATTCCGGCCGCTTGCTCATGATGTACAGGTATAGGAGATATTTCAACCGTTTCTTTTAATGAGTGTAAAAGATGAATAGAAGCTCCGCCGCTCACGATGAATACATTTCTAATTCCTTGTTCACGCAAGAACAAAGCAACATAATCAGAAGCTTTAATCTTTATCAATATCTCTCCTCCTTAACTTGTATAAATTCTGATCCTTCTCAAGAAGTTGAACTAAATCTAATTTTGAATCCCATGGATCATGTACGGTTGAAAAATTTCTACCACTTATCGCTTGAGAGGAATTAGAAAGGCACCATTTAATGTGATTATATATATTTTCAATAGGGGTTCCATCCCCGCGAAGAAATTCCAGCGTTCTATCAAGATTTCTTCCAGCTGACAAGCCCGCCTTCAAGGTCTCATTATGAATCTTGGTTTTAACATAACCTGGTCCCAGTATAAAAAAATTTCCTTCCGGGTATTCACTAGCGATTAATTCAACAAACTTAATTAAAGATATTTTTGATAAACAGTAAGAGGAATAGTTGTCAAACGCGGAATTGGTACCGCCACCAGCCAAGAAGCAAACGGCAGGGCGCGAAAATTCTGATTTGTGCTTCCAAATTCCATGTAAAATTTGGATTTGAGACATAAAATTTATCTGAAAGGCGCTCTGCCATTTTGAAAAATCAATTTCAAAAAATGGTCCAATAGGCTCCATAGTTCCTGAAAAAAAGCACACTAAGGACCAGTCTTGAAAAAAAGGTGAGTCATCTAAGAAGTCTTGTAATTGATTTGAAGCACTGAAGTTTAGTAATTTTACATCCGCGCTTTGAAACCACGTAGAGGTTCCGAAAACTTGCCAACCATCGTGCTGCAGATATCTTGCTACCCCAGCTCCAATATCTGATGTAATACCAAAAATTAAAGCTTTTTTGTTCACGAAATTCCTATAAACCTTCATCAGATTTTTTGCTTTGTTCAGCCACACTAATGAGGTCTACGTCATTAATTGGGAATTGAAGATTCATTTAATTAGTATACCTCTCCTATCAAATCTAACAACCCAAGAAACAAAAAGTTTCGGTGGATTCTCTATTGCCTCAGCGTAAGATTAATTCGGTAATATTGAGGCCTTGCTCATAGAGTTTAAATGAGTTTTGGTGCGAATGTAGAAGAGTAATTATTGAAGCAAAATTACATAGTAAATCTATTTGCGATGTACACTAATGATTTAAGGAATTTAAGATTATGGATTAGGTCATCGAGTTTAAGAGTCTAGTTGCAAAAATAAAACTCAATCCGCATACTGTTCCTTGCGGGTTAACGCCAATAGGATTTGGGATGGTGCTACTATCACAAACGAATAAACCAGGTTGACCCCAAACTTGAAAATTGTAGTCAATCACGGATGTATCAGGGGATGAACCAATTCGACAAGAACCATATTGATGTATTGAAGATAAACTCGAGTTGGCAATTTTTGATTTCTTGCCAGGCTCATGTATTGGGACAGAAATATTCATCAAGTTTCCCTTGTGAATTCGCCCCAAAGATCCAGCGGTTCTTGATAATTGGGAAAGTATGGAGTACCCCATACTAAAATTTTCAGTATCGTAGCTCGTAAATTTATGGAGAATTTGCGATCGGCCTCCAATAAAAAGCATCTTTGCAGGATATCTAGGTACCGTAAGTACATAGTGGCTTACCAAATCATAATGTAGTCTTAATTGACTTTTTGCAACTTCAGGATGCCAAAACAGAAGGGGTGCAGGGTCACTCAGTGAACAACCTATAGTTAAGTTTGGAAGAAAGTGTGTTATTTGAAAAGGTAAGACCGCTCCGAGAAAATCATACGAATTCTTGGGGTATGCAAATATAAATCTTTTCATAGGATGAAATCGCAATATATTGCCCGCATTTTTACTCAAACCTGATTGGCGAAGAATTTCCGGGGTTCTAATAGAACCAGCACCAAGTACAACAATTTTTGCATTGAATTCCTCTTTTAAATTTGTCTGAAGATTCAAGCAACTGAGTTTCCAATAATTATTCTCCTTCTTAATTGACACAACTCGATATTCAGTAAGTATCTTTAAGCCCTGCTTTTTAAGAGGTTTTAAAATTGAATCATAAACGGAATGATGAGAATGTTTCCAACCTTTTTCTGACTTAGTTGAAGTTGACCATCTGGGAAGCATTCTTGATTGCAATTCTAAGAGATTTGCGGCAGAAATCAGTCGGTCTCCGAATTGACTCGAAGGAGTCTTGCCTACTTTCAGTGCATTTTTGACATATTTGGTTATATTCTCTGAAGTGAATTGTGCTGATTCTTGACTAGAAATACCAACAGCTTCAAGAATGTCTTGGGGAATGTCATGGTAGATACCAGAATTTACGACTGATCCCCCACCCAATACTGACACATCCACCACATTCGTAGGCACTCTCCCCAAAATTGGGCGGATTCCACCATTTCGGTAGTATTTCAAAATTTCGTCCAGGGAATGATGTCGGATATTGCTGTCAGGAATCTGTCCTTCTTCAAGCATAAGAACAGAAGCCCCTGACTCAAAAAAGATTTTGGCTGCAATTGCAGATCCAGGGCCTGCTCCAACAAAAATTATGTCTTTAGGCTTCATTTTCAAGTTCCCTTATTCTCCATGACATAATTCCAATTAATAAAGTGTATATGGAAATAGTCGGTATGGGTGAATTTATACAGAAACATTCACAGCGTTTTGACTTCACTTTACAAAGCAACACAGGAACAGAATTAATTATCGAAGAGGATAGAATTAATAATTGAAAGACTGCAGGCAGAGTTCTTAGGTAATTCATAAGAGTTGTCTCTGCTGAAATCTTGTGATCAATAGAGGTAGAATCAAAGTAATGTTCAATGTAAGATTTTATAATCTTATTGAGTAATAGTATGAACATCGTTAATAAATCGGATAAGTTCGAGTTTGCAACCAGTACTCCAGGGTGATCATCGCCCATTTGAATCTATGTGAACCCTTAATACCAATTTGTCGCTGATGAAAAACTTCTTCTAGCTCAGGAAAAAATTCCAAAATCACTGAATTTTTCATTAACTGATCTGTTTCGTCATCAATAAGACTTGTCCACTCCTTTAATGGGAAGGACCAACCTTTTTTACTATCTGAAGATAGCAAATTACCTAAATATCTTTTACTTAATTCTCGTGATAAGCACTTTGTCCTTAAGCCCCTCATTTTTAGATTATTGGGTAGTGTATCCGCATAATCAACCAAAAGATTTGTCAAGTACGGAGTCCTGTTTTCAATCCCATGCAACATGAAAGCGCGATCATTTTTAACTAAGTTACTGCTGCTTAGCCAAGTTTTTCTGTCCAACTTCATAATTGACATTAGCAAGTTGCCAGAGTCACCTTTAACCAATTGTTTCATAGTGTAGTTATATTCTTCAATGGCAGAGTTCGAGGTAAGATTGTTTCTCATATGTAAATCTGCAAAAGTACAATTCACCCGCCAACTCAAATGAGAGAGCTTAGAATCTTGATTTTGAAACAAAAGAAAACGCAATATTTTATCCTTTGTCTCATTATGATTTATTTCAAAAGGTAGTCGATTTAACACAAGACCTAGTTGCCTCATTATTGGTTTAACTCTTGTCGGGATTTTTGATGAAAGGATTGTTGCTAAATAGGTTGGATAACCAGCAAGAATTTCATCACCACCGTCACCAAGAAGTGCAACTTTGTACCCAAAATCTTTTATGATTTTAGCACTCTCAAAACCAGCAATAAAACTAGCTTCACCAATCGGGATATCAGTTTGAGAGATGATACGTCTCAAGTCGTGGCTGTCTGGTGCAACAATAGGGATCTTTGTTACAGAAATTCCGAGATTCGTTGCGATATTTTCCACCATATTGCTTTCATCCATTGCTTTACCTTGCAATGTCGTTGAGAAAGCCTTAAAGGGAAGTCCTTCTTTCCTCAAAATGCACGCTATCAAGGAAGAATCTAATCCACCACTGAGCATCAGGGCAGGTTCATGTTCTAACGGGTAAGTTAATAGAATAGCTTGAGTTAAGTACTCTTCAAAATCATCAACGATGTTGTTTTGTTTGACTTCAAAGTATTCTCTAGTCAACTCTTCTTTATGAATTTCTATGAATTCAGGTTGTTCAGTTTGGAAAGAGTTCAAAACATTAATTCTTGTATAAGTGTTAGGAGGAATCGCGTAAATATTTCGGAATATGGTATTTGGCTCTTGAACATACCAATTTAATAAATACTGCAGAACAGAGGTCCGATTTATTTCAACAGGAGTTTGATGGATTTGAATAATGGGGTTCACCTCTGAAGAGACAACAAGGGACATTGGAGTGAGTTGGAAATACGCGGGTTTCTCACCAAATCTATCACGTGCAACTACAAGTTCATTTGTCAAAACGTCCAATATGGCGATTACGTATTGTCCATCAAATAATTTGAAACAATTTTCGCCCCATTCCAAATAAGAATTGACAATAACTTCGGTGTCTCCATCAGTATCAAAGTCCCACCCCTTATCAATCAATTGTTTGCGAAGTTTCCGAAAATTGTAAATCTCACCATTAAAAACAATTACGAATCTTTTATCTCTGGTTACTCTCGGCTGAAGATTTTTTGTTCCACCGGTAACGGCCAACCTTGTTGATCCAACGTACCAAGATTCATTTCTCCACTCCCCAGCTTGATCAGGACCACGATGTCGGATGGAATCAAGAGCAAATTCAATATTCCCACCAAACCTGGATAACCCCTGTCGATGAAATGCAATAAGGACACCACACATTAATTTTTCCTTCTAACAAGTGCCTTTACTCCGAAAAGAAGTAACTCTACTAAGTATAAAGTAAAGTTAAAACCTAATACACGTAAGGCGAGGTATAGCAATTTGGCATTACGTCCATATACCTCATATGTGAATGATCGTTGATGTAGCATAGAGACAATTTTGCGTGCCACTTTATGTACATGCATACCTTTATCGCTATTGATAAAATTCGAGATTATCCGCAAGTCATGCTCGGCAATTTCTCCAAAATTGATGTTCTGACCTTTTTCATTAAATCCAGTATTTACGTTACCTACCAACAGTATTTTCAAAATAATTCCCATACGAAGCAGAGATATTCTGTGTGACAATAAAAAACCCTGAATTGCGGTTTTCGTTGCTGAATAGATTGCAGAGTAAGGCAATGGCAGTAAACTTACAATGGAGCCAAGATACAAAATTGTGGACTCAGGCTTTAGATACTTTGAAAAAAAACTTACGTAGTCTACAGTAGAGAAAAAATTACTTTCAATTACGGCGTCACTTCTCAAATCACTATCCGCCATTTTTGCACCAATCTCATGGGCGCCGTGTACTAAAACTAATCCTTGAATTTCTAAAGTTTCTTTGCTCAATACTAAGTCTTGAAACTTTTGTTTCCAATCAAGCAAACTGGCATGAAAATTATCATGAAGATAATCAATCTCATAATTTGGCAAATTATCAATTGCAAAGACTTCAAATCCTTGTTGCTTTAAAATTTTGGTTACCTCTTTACCGATAGCTCCTTGAGCACCAGTTAACACAATCAGTTTCATTTGCACACTTAGTGACTTGGTTTCCCGCCAAAATAAGCTCTGTAGTCGAAGTCTTTAGAAGTTTCTCCAACCAAACGCTTAACTAATTCCAAAGACATCCTTATCGAATGATCGCTATTGTTGTACCAAAAAGCGCCACTACGCCCAAGGAGGTGAATTTTATGTGAACGTTGCTTTATATATTTATGTGCTTCATTAAAGCTTTTTTTATAATCTAATTTGTAAATTGGATAAGTATCTCGAACAGGTCGAGAATGGATTGCTTCTACTTTAGCCCTATTTGAGAGAATTCCAATACTCTTCAGTTCATCTAGAACATGAGACTTATAAGCTGAGTGAGTGTTGATGTACCGCGGACTTAATTGAGAATCAGTAAGTTCCGCAACTAAATTATAGTAGCCAGAGGGAGTTGTACTTTTACTAAATTCTCTCATCGAAGTTACCCTACTAATCAAACTATTTCTGTCACTTATGTAAGTCCACTGAGCCTTTTTTCGCTTTACTTCCTCTTCTCTAACAATTACATCATAGAAAACGGTATTGAGATAATTCAAGTCACTTCTTATCCCCAAGAGATTTGAAAGATCATTCAGGTTTCCAGTCCAAATTAGGCCTTTTCGCGCACAAAAAATGCTTGAATTATTTTTCAAAGTTATCTCTAATTCTGATTTATTCAGTACTTCAATAGACTTTAATTCTGCATTAAGAACAAGCTCTACATGAACCTCGTCATTAGATGAAATGCGATTATAAAGTTGTTCGAAGAAATTTCCAAAACCTCCTTGCTGTGGATAAAGAAAAGAAGTGTCATTTTTTTGTGGCAGCAAGATTCCACGTAGAAGTGCAATGATTGAGGTTGCGTCTACTCTTTCATCAATGACAGTTCGATTAATTCCAGTAGATGCCCAGTCTGAGTGAATGTCTTCGACATCCCATCGTAGAAATTTTTCGGTATAAGGGCGAAAGAAAGTTTCAAACAAAGTATTTCCATATTGATTTAGGATGTATTGCTTGAACGAGGGTTGCTGTGCTATCGAATCTAGGTTCTGAATCTGACTACTTGCACCACGCACATTTGTGAACTTTGTAAGGAGATCTTTCGCACACAATAAAGCCATTCCAATAGGAAGCTTTGGTATCTGAGAAGTCTTCAATGGCCATTCAAAGAATTGTTTACTAAAAAAAACTTCTGTCGACCTTCCAATAACCTCAAAGGTAGAAATCTCGTGTAGGTAGTCAAGTACAACTTGATCGTCAGAGTGAAAACGCTTAGGGCCTGTATCAAAAATATGAGTATTTGAATCAGACAAGTAAGTTACAGATTTCGAAAGTCCACCTACTTTTGTATCACGATCCACAATCAGGGAAGTAAACCCCCTTTTTTGCAATTCGTAAGCAGTAACAAGACCAGAAGGACCAGCACCAACAATTATGTAGTCAAATTCGCTCACACTTCTCATCACGCTATACTATCCCTTTTAGGATACAAAGGTCGTATTTGCGCTCGTTTATGGAATTCAGATTATACTTCTAATTTAATGCGCACGAGCAATTTCGAGAAGCCTTGAATAGTAGTAGGGTCAAAAACTAAGGCCCTTTTTAGGTTAGCGAATCTCAAAATACTTGGCAGAATAGTTGGTATCTAAGTATCTTAGTCAAAAAATGTTCATGACTGGCTTTTCAACCTTCATATACACAAACAATTCATGACTAATGTGTATGATAGTGGAGTGTCGGTAGCAAGCGAATTTGAAAACCATTTATCAGAATACTTCGCAAAAGAAATAGAGACGATTCGGAAAATTCCCAAGAATTGCATTTCGCTCTTATTGATGCATCTGTTGCAATTGAGAGAACAAGGCGGTCGTTTGTTCATAGCGGGAAATGGGGGTAGTGCTTCAACTGCGGAACACTTTGCAACTGATATTGGTGTCGGTGCGCTGAATAAGTGTCCTGGCTCCCAAATTAGCACCATCTCACTTGTGTCCAATATAGCTTCAGTTACCGCGACGGGAAACGACATAAATTTCAAGAATATTTTTTCTAATCAGTTGAGACTCCATCGACCACGAAAAGGGGAACTTCTCATAGTTTTTTCCGCATCTGGTGAGTCGTCGAACATCATCGAAGTAATAAAAGTAGCGAAAGAATTTGGAATCATAAGTTGTGCGATCACTGGATTTGACGGTGGTTCTGCAAGAAAAATATGTGACATTTCAATCCATGTTGAAACTCCTTTAGGAGAGTATGGAATTACTGAAGATTTGCATTTGGCTATTTGTCATGCAATCTCCGAAATACTTAGAAATAGTTTGCGAGAAGAAAAGTGAGAGATGAAATCAAGCGAATTGCTATTTTAGGTGGAAACTCGTTTTCGGGATCATGGGCGATTCGCAATCTTGCTTCATTAGGCAATGAGATATATGTCTTGAATCGGTCTGAAGAAGTAGCAAAATGTTATCGTGCTTATGAAAATTCGGGTGAGATAAAGGTATTTAATGTTGGTTCTAAATTTAGCCCACAAAATCTTGTCGATATATGCGCGGACAGTAAAGTTGAATACGTAATTAATTTTGCTGCACAGAGTATGGTTGCAGAAAGCTGGGAAACTCCCTGGGACTGGTATGATACTAACTTGGTGTGGCTGTCGAGGCTAACTCAATCCATTTCAAAGTGGGGAAGACTCAAACGATGGATTCAATTTACTACTCCCGAAGTCTATGGTTCCAATGAAAATTGGGTAAGCGAAGACCATAAATTCAACCCCACAACACCTTATGCAATCTCACGTGCCGCTGGCGATTGGCATTTGATGGCCGAAAATAGGCGTAGTTCGTTTCCAGTGATTTTTACTCGTACGGCTAATGTTTATGGACCGTTCCAACAAAGATATCGGTTAATTCCCAAGGCTCTGATGGCTGCCGCACAAAAAAAACCTTTCAAATTGCACGGCGGAGGCGTGTCAAAGAGATCATTTATCTTTGTTTCCGACGTTATGGATGCGCTGTTAAGAGTTATAGAAAGAGGACGTTTAGGTGAGTCGTATCATATTTCAACACAAACTTTGCATGAAATTAAGGAGATAGTAAAGATGGCTTACGAGGCTTATGACCTTGATCCCAGTAGTTATTTAAGAATTGATGAAGAGCGAATAGGCAAAGATCAAGCATATATGCTAGGTAGCAATAAAATTAGAGGTGAACTTGGTTGGACAGATTACACAAGCTTAGCTACCGGAATAGCCTATACAAAAGAATGGGTTGACCAGTGGAAAGAAAAGTTGATTGAAATGCCTCAAGACTATTTGCATAAAAGTTAAAAGAAAGGTGATTGAAGTGAAGAGAGTTTTGGTTACTGGTGGTTGCGGATATGTAGGTTCTGTCCTTGTCCCTAGATTAATCGAGCAAGATTTAGACGTTCTTGTAGTTGACAAACAGTGGTTTGGAAACTTTCTTCCTTCTAATCAATCTAGGCTAAAAGTTTATAGAAAAGGCGTTGATGAAATTGATGACAAAGATTTGAGTGACGTTTCATGCGTAATTCACCTTGCGAATATAGCTAACGATCCTGGCGTGGAACTAAACCCTATTTTGTCATGGGAGATAAACGCACTTCACCTATCTCAATTATTGTTCAACTGCAAAAGTGCAGGAGTCAAGAGATTTATTTATGCTAGTTCAGGAAGCGTTTATGGTGTCAAGGACGACCCTCAGGTGACAGAAGACCTAGTCCCTGAACCAATTTCTGTTTACAATAAGACAAAGTTGGTTGCGGAAAGAGTAGTTAACGGGTTCAAAGACTATATGGATATTTACAATATTCGACCTGCAACTGTCTGTGGGTATTCGCCAAGAATGAGGCTAGATGTAGTTGTAAATATGTTTGTCTGGCAAGCATTTAGTTCAGGCAAAATTAGAGTTTTCGGGGGTGATCAGATTCGCCCGAATATAAATATCAACGATATGGCTTCCGTCTACTTACATTT
>Ga0194133_10002298_pt1 | contig 30047 bp, 26 predicted proteins | sample TA2KigOf40mmetaG_FD_155448 | JGI IMG/M metagenome (GOLD analysis project Ga0194133, IMG submission 155448) | Freshwater microbial communities from Lake Tanganyika, Tanzania - TA2015055 Kigoma Offshore 40m | ecosystem: Environmental > Aquatic > Freshwater > Lake | place: Tanzania: Lake... | reverse complement strand
TGGACTGTTTGGACTGTTTGGACTGTTTGGGCTGTTTGGGCTGTTTGGGCTGTTTGGGCTGTTTGGGCTGTTTGGGCTGTTTGGGCTGTTTGGGCTGTTTGGGCTGTTTGGGCTGTTTGGGCTGTTGGTTTGATAGAATGATTGACGAAGTCCATTGTTTTTTTAATAAATTTCCGAATTACTCTAAACATTTGTAGCTATAATAATAATGAAAATGGGTTTATATTGTTTATGTTTTGGATAAAAAATATAAACACAATGCATGCTCTTAGCAAAGTAGTAGTAGTAGTAGTGGTAGTAGTAGTAAAGAAAAAAAGAAAGAATAAATGAATTCAAGAAATAAAAATGCAGTAGAAGCCGGGTTCAACATGGCTGCACTTGAAAAAGCACTTGAAAATGAAAACAACACTTCGGTTTCAAATTTGACAACGCGCAAAATTAATGCGGAAAAATGGCGCCAACTGCAACAACTTGGATTCAATCAATCTGTGTTGGAAGACTATTTCCACAAGTTGAGAGAATACAGATACATTGATGACCTGGATGGATTGCTTCATGGTTCATACATTCGATGGATCGATTTAAAAAATACGGAAAATCTCTCGTTGGCAAAAGGTGGAATCATTTGCGATATCAAAATTGGCCAAAAGGGAGTGCAACTATTGTGCAAGACGCATCCAAATCCGGCCATGTTTTACGTCATCATGGATGAATCCTTAATTTTTCAGCGTTTAACCAGTCAAGAGCGTGTCATTCTTTCGGCAATGGACTACTTAGATGAAGCCGACGAAGAACAAGTGTCTGGAACAGACACCGACACCGACACCGACACCGACTCCTCTTGAGTTGGACTTGGATCAATCGCGTCAATGCTGTTAGTTGTTTTGGGTTTAGTGATGGCATGTTTGCGTCGCAGAGCACGGTAATCTTCGCTAGAAATCACAACAAACTCGTCGCTATCATCGTCATCACTTGTTTTGACTCTGCGCGACACAAGATAAGTAATCCCGTCATATGTTTTCCCTAAACACCATGTAGTCGCCTTAATAGCGAGTGACAAAGCCAATTCAGCAATAAAGAAAAACACCATTTTGATTGGGATGAAATGGTGTGGGATGTGATGTGTGTTATTTATCAATTTGCAGATATAATATTTTTACGAGTTTTTGAAACGAGAGATGCATGTCGCTTTCGCCCACTCGTTCCCTTGCGAGGATGGAACTGCGCGCGACCCTTGCATGACATGTCATAGTATTTCAATCCTTTCTTCTCCATGACACTGGCCGTGCATAGTGCAATTGCGTTTTGAGTCCCCACTTTTTTTTCAACTGCTTTGATGCATTTACAGAGTTTGGTTGCCAAAATCTCTTCGGCTTTTCGTTTAATTTCAGAGTTGCTTAAATTGACACTTGGGATTTTGTAATAAGAGAGAATTTTCTCATAATCCGATTTTGTCATTTTCAAATCAGCCATGTTTTAATTTAGCTTTTAAACTCAAAATTTGAAACCAGGATTCCTATTAAGAGCTTACAAAAAAAATATTTTTTTTACACTGAAATAGTCATGCAATTTTAAATATAGATTTATATTAGTTTGAGTTAACATTAAGTCAATATTCAGGCACATTTAGAACTGCCATATGACAACAGCATCGAAAAAAATAGTAGTGCTTGACGTGGACGAAACAATAGGATATTTTGTGGAATTGGGAATTTTTTGCGATTCTCTCACTAAAACGGTGTGGAACAATGATCCAGTTGTGCAATACACACAATTCAATCATTTGATGAACGCATATCCTGAGTTTTTGCGTCCAAACATTCTGGACATTTTGCGGTTTCTGAAAATGAAAAAAGAGTTGAATGAGTGTTGCGGCGTGATGATTTACACAAACAACAACGGACCTCGAGAATGGGTTGAACACATCATCAAATACATTGAATCCAAACTGGGGGGCAGACTGTTTGACAAAATTGTGGCGGCATTCAAAATCAATGGAAAAATCATAGAAATGGGACGCACCACGCATGACAAAACGTATGAAGATTTCATGCGATGCACCAAGCTGCCGTCCAATGTGGAAGTGTGTTTCTTGGATGACCAAATGCATTCGCAAATGGAACACGACCAAGTGTATTACATAAATGTGAAACCATACGTTCATCCACTAAGTGTGAAAACATTGACAGACCGGTTCATGCAATCACCTGCACTGCGAAAGACCGTTCTTGTTGAAATAACTCCTGAACAATTTCAACATCAAATGTTGCAACTCATGCACAAGTTTCAGGCCTCAAAAAAGGATCCAATGGAACAAGAAATTGACCGAATCATCAGTAAGAAAATCATGGAACATTTAAATGAGTTTTTTAATAACCCAGAAGAACTAGAACTGCGCAAAGGCAAAAAAGACACGAAACAAAAAACAAAGAAGAAATTATGATTGCATATGATTATTTAGCAACCAAATTTTTTTTTATTTATTTATATTATAACATTTTGCTCAATGTTCAACTTTTCCAGCTTCATTTACTTGGTTTTTCTGTTTTACGTGCTTAGTCCCAACGTGTTGTTGCGCATCCCGCCCACTGGTTCCAAGCACGTCGTTGCATTCGTTCACGCCATTGTGTTCGCCGTTGTTTATTATTACACTTCTGGCTACATGAACGCCATGCTTGGAACGATTTAATTAAATTGATACAAAATTGAAAATTTATAAATTCAGAAATGATAAATTTTCAATTCATTTTGTAGAAGCAGGCACATCTATTTGTTAGTTATTTTTTATTCAAACGCACTTTGCGAGTGCGTCTGGAACCGCCTCGGCTTATGATTCGCACATGACTTGTTTTATGAGTTGTTTTATGTTTATGTTTTTCTTCAATGATCAAAACATTTTGATTTGCATTTTTGCATATTTGTTGAATTTGCATCATTTTTCTTTTTATTTTTTCTCTAACGGATGACATTGTTAATGCACGAACTTTATATTGAGTTTTATTTTTAAACGCATTTATGGGGGTTGAAACAGATAATGATTTTGTTCGATATGTGTCCATCTGTTTCACAGAAAATTTTTTGCGACCTCCCCAGGCTCCACGGACGCGTCCATGAACTCGTCTCGCCAATTCGCTTGGCGAATGATAGTCAGTCAGTGTCAAGCAAATGCATTCCTCACGAAACCATTGCGCTTGAAGAGATATAGCTGCATCAACCATGGAACCAAATTCCCCGGGAAACATTTCCACCGGTGGATAAAAATAGCCAGTTGAATCACGAACAGGGTCAGACACCACGTGCCACATGCGAAGAAATGAACGCGGTGTTTGTTTCGTACGCTCCATCTTTTGTTTATATTCTTCTGGAACGTGCATCTGAGGGAAGTTAAACACTCTTTTGTCTTCTAAACTCAACCAAGGCACCTGTTGATTCCCCCGTTCATACAATTGCGTCGTTCCAGGCGTTGAGTGTGATGTGTAAACATTGTTGCACATGACGCAAGTGCCGTTCTTCACTTGAAATGTGCAAACACGCGTGATCTCACGCCGTGCCATGTCACGCATGGTTGGGTCAGTATATACTATGCCACCAGGCACGCGTGGGTTAATTTTAGTTGGCATTGGAATAATATGTGGACCTGGTCTTGTCATGCCATCCGGCATGAGAAACAATAATGACAATGTTGAAACTTCAAAAAATTCAGTTCTGTCATAATGAAACGCCACTTGTTGAGAGTCTCGTTTAAGATAAAAGTCAAACAACATTTTGTGTGGAGGACACGTGCGTTTGAAGTCTTCGCCTCTTTTTTCATAAACAAACATCATTTGAAACAACATGTTTTGAATTAAAACTGCTTCATGTGGACGAATGTAATGGTCATACAAATGTTGTGGAAAATATGACAGACCGCGTTCGGTGTTAAGTTGCATGAGTGCAGGTGCGTTGACAGGTGTTTTTGTGCACCGATTGTTTTGCACATCAATTTCATAAACATATGGTAGTCGAAATAAATCATGTGTTCCAGCAGGTATCTCTCTCAACAATTGATACGCCAAATCACGAATTCTCGCGACTAGCACAGGAGGAGTTGCAACCCGTGCTGCAATCAGTCGTTCGGTCGGACACTGTGCAATTTGCAAATTGCCAGTTATGTGGACATTGTCCAATGTTTCCAAAAATTCGACTGCCATTGCATCTGGATCAATGTATGTTAGTCTAATATTTGGATTTTCGGGATGTAAAGGGTGACCAACTTGTTGGCAGTTTTGGCCTATTGACAACGTGTTCCAAACAATGTCAGTGCGATATGTCATGGCGGGCATGGGTGAACCTTGCGGCATGTAAAGAAAAATTATATTTGATGTAGCATCATGCCTGGTTGGTGCAACTAGTTGAATTGGCGGCATTGCCACTACCACTCTTTTATTCAAATCTGGTGAATCTTTTGTCAGTGCAAAAGCAGAACCCCGAATGCGTGCAGGATTCAGTCTCAACTCCATTGTTTGAGTGAATGCATAATCATCTCCCAAAGCCAGTTGACTCATGAGAACGAGCCCAGTTGGAGTTGCACATGACAACGTTCCAATTTGATACGTCATGCTACCAAGTATTGACATGTAATTGTTTCCATCAAAATGATATATGCATGCTGCAGTAAAACCATCAGTTATTCTTACTAATAATTCCTCTGGTCTGGATTGCCTCAATGGACTCATTTGTATATCAAGCATGTCAACATCTGGTTGAACCCGTTCTGGACTCATAGGTAAACTTCGCATGGGTGAATTTTGCATGGATGAACTTTGCATTTGATTGAATTCAACGACCCGGTCTGTTTGTGGAGTCGATGGCATTGATGTTGAATCTGAAACTTCAACTTGCGCTGCATTCATGTAAATTATTGGAAGGTTTCTGTAGACCCAATCGTACACATGTTGTAAATCTTTACCTGGCAACTCCCACAGTTCTCCAATTTGAATACCATTTGCATCCCACACCATCAGGCGATCTGTCTGACTAGCCGGTCCCGGATTTTCGATATAGTATATGGTGCCATCAATTATGTATTGACTCGAATTTATGGTTTCAGTTTCGGCACTCGATTCAGAACTCGATCTTGGAGTCGATCCAGAACTCGTTCTTGGAGTCGATTCAGAACTCGATCTGGAACTCGATTCTGATGACATTGTGTCAAATATAAAATGATATATATTTATATTTGATTAAAAAATAATCAGGTTATTCAACATTCTTAAGTTCTGTTCGTGTGGAGTTATTGAATATGCGGTTTGCTAAATTCAAGCAATCCGGGTTGACAGGAGCAAACTTCTCCGTTCGGAACAACAGCGGATGCGTTTGATGAATTTGGCGCGAGTCAATCCTCACATTGTAAAGATCGCTGTTGGATGACGGCACGTATTCCGCTTGGTCGCATCTTTGCAAGCCAAAAAATTGGCTGCGCAAAGTGGATTCAACATTGACTGCCGTGGCATAGCCCGACCACGGTGCAACCGCGCTGCCTGGATTGAACACCTGTTCTGGATTGTAAATGGGATAGTTCATGAGAGGCACAGTTGCTTCTTTGCGCTGGTCCAGAATGGGCATAATGGTGTATTTGGTCAGCACTGGACGCGCGCACATTTGTGGTTGCAAAGGGGCCGACGGGATGTTGCGTTCTCTCATGCGTTGGCTCAACTCTTCTGTTCGCTCTTGCTGACAAAATGCAACTCCATTTGGTACGCCATAAAATCGTTCAGACATGGTTATTTTGTATAATTATGGTTGTTGTGTTGTTGTGTTGTTGTGTTGCGATTGTATTATGCAAATATAATATTTAATATTTTTGAACACTCATTTAAAGAGTTTAAATCATTTGTTTGTAAGTCTCTCAAATTACATACGATTCGCCTGTCTCTGTCCCATGTGTGGTATTTTTTATTATGAATGCATTCGAGAACGGGGGCGCATTAAAACATCCATGCTACAAACTCTTCAATCCAATTTTGCTAAAATCTCTCATCGTGGACCCGACAACAGTCGATTTGATGTTGAAGGCCACCGATGCATCGGATTTCATCGCCTTGCGATCAATGGACTTTCATCCGCCGGCAATCAGCCGTTCAATTTGTTGGGATGCCAATTGATTTGCAATGGTGAAATATACAACCATGCAAAACTCGAACGCAAGTACGGGTTCGACTGCACCAGCGGTTCAGACTGCGAGGTCATCATTCATTTGTATAAACAGTTCAACGGCGACATGTGCGCAACACTGAAGGAGCTGGATGGAGTGTTTGCACTGGTTTTGATTGACAATGAACGCGACATGGTGCACGTTGCCCGCGACCCGTTTGGCGTGAGGTCGCTTTACACTGGCAGTTCCAGCGACTACTCGCATGACATTTCAGTTGCCAGTGAAATGAAAGCATTGCAACACTGCACTCATGTGGAACAGTTCCCGGGAGGGTGTTTCATGACGCTGACGAAGCTGCAATCAAATCAACCAAAGTTTGAGTCCGCCTTGCAGGCATATTACAGCGACCTTGCATTGAATGAAAATCTGGAAGTGCCTTATGTGTATAATTTTGGCACGGCAATACTGCATGATGACATCAATGCAACGCAAGAACAATTGGAACAAAAAGCGTGCGTGCTGGTTCGCAACTTGTTCGAACTTGCGGTGTGCAAGCGTTTGATGAGCGAGCGGCCGGTGGGCTGCCTCTTGTCTGGCGGGTTGGACAGTTCAATCGTGACCACAATTGTGGTGAATCACATGCCGCCAGGAACAGTGGTGAACACATATGCAATTGGTCTAGAAGGTTCGGTTGATTTGAAGTGGGCGCGGCGTGTGGCGGAGCATTTGAACACGCGGCATCACGAGGTGTGCCTAACGGAGCAGCAGTTTTTAGACGCCATTGATGCAACCATTTATCAGATTGAGAGTTATGACACGACCACGGTGCGTGCGTCGGTTGGCAACTACCTGGTGAGCAAATACATTTACGAGAACACGGACAATGTGGTGATATTTTGCGGCGACATGAGCGACGAGATTTTCGGGTCGTATCGTGGATTCACAAAAGCGCCGAGCGACCACGAGTTTGCAGTGGAGAATGTGCGCATGGTGCGCGATGTGCGCTACTTTGACTTGTTGCGTTCAGATAAGAGCATTAGTGGTGCAGGACTGGAGGCGCGGGTGCCGTTTGCAGACAAGACGTTCTTGGAGTTTGTCATGAGCTTGCCGCCGTGGATGAAGCGGTTTGGAGAAGGTGCCGAATATGCAGTGGAAAAGCATTTGCTGCGCAAGTCGTTTGGCACTCTTTTGCCGGAGGACGTCATGTGGCGTCGAAAGGAGGCGTTCAGCGACGGTGTGAGCGGGCATGATCGCACCTGGGTGCAAATCATCAAAGAGTACGTGGATCAGCGCGTGAGTGATGTGGAAGTGAGCATTGCCAATGAAATGAATAAATATAAGCACAATCCGCCGTATGACAAGGAGAGTTATTATTATCGCACCGTGTTTGAGCGTCATTTTCCTGGAAAAGGCCGAGCCGAAACGATTCCGTATTTTTGGAGGCATCCATTTTGCGAGGGAACCCTGGACCCATCTGCCAGGTTGTTGAAGGACGTGTATGTGGCAGACGAACAGCAATGAACAATAGAGCTGCGCTAAAATCGTGAACAATTGCATATTTGCACATAATATGCAATTTATTATTGTGTTGTAAAACGTAAACAATGAATTTGAACTTGGACCAGGTTGACCACGTCACGCTGGACTTGATGGTGAACCAGCCCCAATATGAGCGTTATTTGCGAGCGAAAGAAGCCGACTTGAATGGAAAATATGAAAAAGCCAAGCGCTTCTATAAAAAGAGGATTATGGAAATGACACGGGATTTATTGAAGGGAGACACGGTAAATGACATATTTGTCATTCAAGCATTTGAAGCGTATGCAAAGGCATGCATTACGTATTTTAGAAACAAGGACAAGAATGACACGTTGCAAGAGGAACACATGGCGGAGTGCGTTGCCGTAGGGCACTTGCCGCCGATTGCTGAGCATGATTGTGAATGCGATGAAGAAGACGATTGTGCTGCAGATGTTGATGCAGCATTGCCCCTTGCAGAGGCGTCCAAGAAAAAGCTGGAGATACTCATCTCGTTTGATAAACACAAATCGCAAACACCCACGCTGGACACGTATGTTATCAAAACGACACCGGCTACACCCGTCATTCCGATTCCGATTATTCCAAAGGTGAAAGAAATTAATTTGGACGACCCTAAGTTCAAAACCAAGGACATTAAGCCGAAGACATTGAAATCAAAACCTTCACAATAATTTTCAATTTAAATTATTTTCATAATGTAACTGGAACAAGTTGATTTATAAATTTAAATAATGAAGCATTCAAGACGACGCTCCAAACGGGGCGGAAAAAGGAAAAGTGTGAGGAGGTTTGAACGATTGAAATGCGGCCCTGTGCAAGAGAATTATTTCACGTGCTATGACAATGACACACTGCATAAACTAAGGGACGCGTGGAATGTGGGCAATCCCAGTCATCGAATTGAAACGAATGACCCCAAAGAAATATGGAGAGATTTAAAGAATCGTTTTTCTGATGTGTGCCGCAATGAAGCTTGTTGGATGAAGAAGCTGGTGGGAAATGAATTTGCCAATGTGGCAGAAAATGATGCAATCTTTGCTCCGGAGGCACCCAAATCATGGATTCGCGATCCGGATGAATGGTTGAGCAGTGAGGAGATTGAACATGTCATGATGCAATATGAAGAAAAATTCCCCAAATTTGAATTCCTTGGGCCATCTCCGAGTGATTACAATGCGCCAAAAATGGCCGGAACCTGCGTGTGGGAAGAGTTGTGCAAATTCAGTTTGAAAAAATACATTGACTCCGGAACGCATCAAATTGGCGTGGTGTTCAACACAGACCCGCACACAGAAGGTGGTTCACACTGGGTGTCCATGTTTATCAATGTGGAAAAAGGAAATAACTATGTGTTCTTTTTTGACAGCACTGGTGATAGTCCACAGAAAGAAATTCGAGAGTTTATTAAAACGGTCATGCAACAAGGGCGTTCTATCGGCATCAAGTTCAAATATTATGAAAATAGAAAACAGCATCAAAAACGCAACACGGAATGTGGGATGTATGCACTTTTTATGATCGTGAATTTGATTGAAGGCACTCGAAGCCCGCAAGACTTTATGAAAGGGGTGCGCATCCCGGACAGCCACATGCTGGAATTTCGAAAAGAGTATTTCAATCGCGGTGGCAGTATTTAAACTGCACACATGTCTGACGGCATGTCTGACGGCATGTCTGTATTTATATGTATATGTATCAAAAAAGGCTTAAATGTTGATTTATGAAAATAATCATATTTTTATAGGTTTTTTTTGATACTACAACAAAAATGACTCTCACGCTTTGTTTGAACATGATTGTCAAAGATGAATCGCACATCATCGAAAAAACATTGGAAATGTTGTGTTCAAAAATGCGGTTTCACTATTGGGTGATATGCGACACTGGTTCAAGCGACAATACCCGAGAGATAATTACGCAATTTTTCAATAAAAAAAACATACCAGGCGAGCTGCACTGCGACAAGTGGGTTGATTTTGCACATAATCGAACTCTTGCACTGGAACGAGCGTTCAAAAAAACCGATTTATTGCTTGTGTTTGATGCAGATGATGAAATTCATGGCACCATCAATATGCCTAATGAAGTGTTGTTTGATGAGTATCACTTGAGATTTGGTATGCCAAAGTCGGGAACAAACTACACGCGCACGCAAATCATAAACAACCACAAACGATTCAAATATTTATCAGTGGTGCATGAGTTCATTAGTTGTCAAGAGCCATCTCCTGCACGCGTCACCATATTGGATGGAGACTACTATTTGGTGTCCGGACGCAGTGGGTCGCGAAACAAAGACCCCAATAAGTATTTGAAGGATGCCATAATTTTAGAAAATGCGCATGCAGATGCAGTGGCCAAGGGGGATCATCTTTACAAACGTTATGCATTTTATTGTGCGAATAGTTATCGTGATTGTGGGCGATACGAAGATGCGATCAAGTGGTATAAAATTACTCTTAAACAGGACAACTGGTTGCAGGAAAAGTATGTGGCATGTCTGTACATGTATCAATGTTATGAATTATTGAAACAAACAGAAATTGGATTTTACTATTTGGTACAAGCATTTTCATACGACAATGAGCGCGTGGAATGCTTGTACCCATTGGTTATGCATTATTGTTGTGAGAACATGAATGAAGTGGCATACAGTTATTTTAAGATGGTGAAAATGAAGGTTCCTCAAAACACCGCAGGAAAACTCTTTGTGGAAACGGACAAAGCGGGATTTTATCTTCCGTATTACATGATTATTGTGGCGGATCGAGTGGGGGACCGTGAGTGTGGCATTCGAATGTATGAAGCAATTTTCACAGAAAAACATCACACATTTAGTGTGTGGCATCTGCGAAACTTGATGTTCAATTTACGGTTTTTTATAAATCATGTGAAACCAGAAGCACTTCCTGCATTTGCAACACTGGCAAATGATTATTTGAAATTTGTTGTGCAAAACGGAGTGCCGGCCAACACGTTTGATGATCTTTCCATAACATTGACACCAACCGTGAACGGGAACGGGAACGGGAACGGTAATGGGAATGTTTCGATGGATGAAAAAATAAGAAGAAAAATCAACTTCAAAACGAGTCGGAACATTTTATTTTACACAGGATATTGCAATGCGCATTGGAATTACAGTCAGATGAAACGTGGTGCGCTGGGTGGGTCTGAAAAGGCGGTGGCTCATTTGTCTAAAGAGTTGGGTTCACTACTGAAACAAAAAGACATGACCATTTATGTTGCAGGAGACGTCAAATCCGAAGAGTTGGCGGAGTTCAACGTGGTGTATGTGCATCTCAATGACTTGCCAAATTTGATGAGCAAAGTCAACTTTCACACTGTGATATGTTCTCGATACATTTCATTTTTGGAAATATATGGCAACGCATGTTCATTTTATCAGTTTTACATATGGGCGCATGACACGTGCTTGTTGGCGTATGGATGCAACTTGAGCGACGTTGCCATCATTCAAAAATGGGCGGAATGCATTGATGGATGCATTTGCCAGACGCAGTGGCACACTGACCAATACATCAGGATGTACCCTTCTCTCAAGACAAAAATGGTGACGATAAACAACGGCATCGACTTGGAACTATTTCCGGAAAAGAGAGTGAAACAAAAAGAGAAATTTGTGTACACATCGCGAACGGAACGCGGACTTGCACGCATATTGGACTTGTGGCCGCAGATTGTGGCCATCATGTCAAACGCCACGCTTTCCATTTCAACCTATGAAGTGTTTCCCTGTAATGACGATGAACGTCGAATCCAAGCACACATTGATTCTCTCAACCGCGAATTCCCCGAAAATCGAATTGAGCACTTGGGCAAACTGAATCCAACGCAACTGTATGAAGTCATGAGCACAGCAGAGTATTGGTTGTATCCAACAAACTGGCCAGAAACATCGTGCATCACTGCAATGGAGATGCTCATGTCTGAAGTCATATGCTTGTATCATCCTTTTGCGGGATTGACAGACACTATGAGCGACTGTGGTGTCAAAATTGTTCCGGGGTCAGAAGTTTCGGCGTTGGTTCAAATTGCACACGACGAAGAGAGAAAAGACGCGCTTCGCAAACAAGGGCGTGTGTACGCAGAAAGCTGTTCCTGGAGGCAGCGTGCAATCAAGTGGAAAGAAACCATTATGAAAAGGAATAGAGAAAATAAGAATGTTGCCATTTTCAACTCATTTTGTTTTCATTACGAATTATTCGGACACATTTTGGCCCACTTTGAACGAAGTGGAAACCCAACCAGCATCACAATATTCACGGAAACTAAGAATGATATGGGGTGGCTTGAATTTTACAAAGCGCATTTCAAACGGATCAATCTTCACTTCAAATCGGTTTATGAATTTTGCACGCTTCGTGATGGGTTTGACTTGATTTTTGTTCCAACTGATGATGATATTGCATTCAAAAATGAATGGTTTGACGACAGATGCATTGTGACTGACAACTACTTTTTGAACCGTCGCCCCGAATGCAAACACCACATTGGACTGCGTCCATTCATTGGTGCGGCTGACAAGAAGTGGGCACTTCCCTGTTATGACCTGGTTTCGGTTGATGAAAAAATGAAACGATTGGATGCGGAAGAGTACATACATGTTGGAATCACAGTGGGTTGGCAGCTTTTGTTAAACTGTGATCTGATCAATCGTTTGTGCACAAGTCATGGTAAACCGAAACTGCAAGTGCATTTCGTCGGAAGAAGAATTGATGAGTATTTTGTGGAGAAAATAAATGTAAACGCCATGGACATTCATTTGCACAAAAAAATGGACACAGGCGAAATGATTGACCTATTCAAAAAATGCGACTACATCATGACCGATTTGCAAAACAATGATCACATCAATGGCATAACAATGTCGGGGGTTGTTCCAATTTCATTTTCAACTCTCGCATCGTTGATCATCAGCAAACAAAACAATCTCATTTATGGGTTTAAAAGTGCAGTTGAATTCGATTTGAATTCGAATGAGCCGATTGTGCTTTCAAAAAGAAAAAGTGCCGAAATTGAAGAATTGAAACTCGAACGAGACAAACTGATAGGAATGTATGATGATTTCATTGAAAATTTTGACAACTGCAACCAACAAGTGAATGAAATGACACCGAAAAACCATGTTGCGTTGTTCAAAAAAGTGCTTGACACCATTCCGAAAAACAAAGTTCCCATATTTGTTCCAGTTTTCAATTTATGCACATACGTCAACCACATGGTGAAAGAACTCACTTCACACAACATAAACGAATTTATTATTTGTGATAATGGGTCGACATATCCACCAATGATAAAATGTTTGGATGAATTGTCGAAAACCCAACGAGTTGTTCGATTTGGTGCAAATTTAGGACCGCGATTTCTTGTCGAGTCGCCTGAAATTCTTGACATTCTCCCAGAACACTTCATCATAACAGACCCAGACTTAGTATTCAATAAAAATCTACCTACAAATTTTATAAATGAATTAAAAAAAGTGATTGACTGTTGTGGTGTTTCAAAAGCGGGGTTTGCATTGGACATACATGAAACCGGCGATAAATTTTTCAATAAAAACCAGGTTCATGTGTGGGAAGGAAAAAACTGGAATAATCAAGTGCCACAATCCATTCTTTCTATTTCGGACAAAGCGTACTATGCACCATTGGACACCACGTTTTGTTTATATAAAAAATCAACTTATCTTGCAGAGTTGAACGCCATGAAAGTCAAAGTAATAACCGACACAACATGCGTGCGAGTTGCAGGCCGGTTCACATGTGAACATATGGGATGGTGGTTGAATCAACCAACATCACATGAAGAGCTTGAGTATTATAAAAGGACTCCGCACGAATGGTCAAGTACATTGAATGAAAAAACCAGACTTGGATACTCGTGATGTGATATGATTTCATGTGATTTCATGTGATTCAATCGTTAAATCCAGTTCCACACCAGGTCGGTGCACAAGTAAATGCGTCGATGATTTTTGGCACGCATTCCTGCAAAAAATGGCACATGTTCGCAAACCACGGGGAAATTGTATCCTGAATTGTGAAAGTAAAATATGCCATTTGCGTTGTTGACCCCATCTTTTGGAAACAAATACATGCCGACTGTTGCACCATCGACATGTGTTTTTGCATTTTTTGACAACGGCGGAATGACTTTCATTGCTTCGTACTCTGCGTTCATTTCCGGAGTCGGAATTGCGGAATACCTAACACCGCGAATTGCATCTCGGCGAAATATGCACAATCCATTGAACCCTGATCCAATAGTTATGTAAGGAAGCATGCCCGGATTTTGAATGAGTTGACGTCGATGAAACAAGGTCTTGTTGTGTATCGAGGTTTGCACATGATACTGGTGTTGCCCTGACCAAAACGCTTCACGCATGATTTCCGGTCCAAACGGAAACTGGGCATCGCGATAAGCATAAAAATCATACATGTAGCCCATGGGATTCAGTCCGTTGCAAACAAGGGCATCAAAACCATCCGGGTCGCGTGCAATGCAGCGTATAATTGCGCTCGATGGGAACGGGACTGGATTGTCCATGTCAATCATGACCACGTATTTGGCATTGGCATTGGCATGTGGCACAGTGTCGGATTCCAACATTTCGAGCAGTCGATTTCTGGCATGCGCAATTTGCTCCATGCGACACGGTTTGTTGTCGAATGTGCGAGCCACCCCTCTAGCCAGTTCTTCTTCTCGTGTAAATGTTTCACACATGACCATGACTTGGTCCGGCATCTCTTTGGCCCACTTCATTAACTCATGTGCAGTTCCGTCGTCCGAGTTGTTTTCATAAAACATGGCCCAACAAGGAACATTTGACTTTTTGACCAAATCCTCGAATGCTGCGCGAATGACCGGCAGCGTGCTGATCACGTTTTTGCACACACCGCACACAATTATGCCGGCTTGTTCGGTGTCGCTATTCATTGATAAAGGGACACGAGTGTGTTTAGATGTATGCACATGTCTTTAATTAAATTTGCGGATTTGATTTTAATACATGAGTTGAATGTAATTATTGAAAATCATATAAAAATAATTTTACAAACATTTCCATTAAACATAAACTGTTTTGGTCAACAATATCTCTCAACCATGCAATTCAACAATGTGGACAGCGTGCAAAACAAAGAACTGCTGTGGACAACGTTGCAAGAGTCCGGCGCATTCACCGGCCTGACCAAAGAGAAGTTCGAACCGGTTAGGCTCGCCTTTGACCGTGCTGTGCAACAAGCATCCAGGACTGTTTCGGGATCATTGAACGAGGCAAATAAGCAAATCATTCGGCAGTTTGTTCAAAACGAACTTCCTGCAATTCGGTCCTCCACATTTACAACCGCTGCTCCAAAAAAAAAGAAAATAGAGGTGGTATATCGTGCAGAAGACATTCAAAATGAACGTGCTAATGAATTTGAGCGCCAACTTCGAGAGAAACAGGCCGAAATGGACGCATTTCTCACACTGAAAAAACCGAGCGATGTCAATTTTGCAGATGGGGCTGCAGTGGAAGACAAACCCATCGGTGATGAAATGTCAAGACTCATCGCGCAAGAACTAGCGGCTCGAGAGAGAGAATTGGTGCAATTAAAACCAGAAGACATAAAAAAAGCACAGCAATGGATTGGAACAAGTGCAAATAATAATGTGGCTGTTGCAACCACGGCAACAGCATCAACCGCGAAAAAAACGGTGTCTTTTTCAAACACAACGACCACAAACATTGTGGAAGAAGAACATGAAGTTGAACAGTTTGAACCAGCGTCCAACAATGACCAAGTTGAAGAAGAAGAATTGGGTTCCATTTTTTCAAAATTCAAACGAATAAGCGAACCACCGCCTTCTTTTGCAAATGAGTCAGCATCAATCACAATTCAGCAGCTCTACAATAAAATTCTTGAACTGGAAAAGACGATGAATGCAAATCACGCTGAAATCATATCATATTTGAAAAAAATATCACATGTGCAGTAATTCAAACAAAACAGAACAAACAATCAGTTATAAAAATTGCAAAATTTTATAACTTGTATTTAACGGTTAATGCAAACAAACGAGTATTACAACCAAAAATACCGCGAAATCATTGAGCCGCTGTATGGTTCCAGAACAAATTTCCCGATGAACGATTTGTCCAATGTGGTGCCGCATGAGTATAGCATCGCAGAAAGAGTGGATATGACAAACCGTGTTGTTTACAGCATTGACCCAGAAGGATGCAAGGATGCCGATGATGCTTTCAGCATTTTTGATGACGATGACAGTGGCAAATTGTGGTTGGCCATTCACATTGCCGACCCCACCGAATTCATAAACGTGCGATCTGCATTATGGACCGACATAGCCAACCGAGTGTCAACCAGGTATCCATCCAACACGAAACCAATTCATATGATGCCGGAAGACATCATGGAAAAATCAAGTTTGATGCCAAACCAGTATGGAAATGTGAAAATGGCAATAACCATTTTGACAGAAATAAACAAAGAGACGTTTGAGCCCACGGGCAACATTTCATTGTCATACACCAACATTCGTGTCTCTCAAACACATGCATTAAGTTATAAACGTGCAAGCGAACTTGTGGAAGAAGACACAGTTTTGCAAATCGGGCTGAAAATAAGTGATGCATTGATGCGCATCAGAGGAACTAAAACGAGAGGAGTGGTGTTGAATGATCTCGAAAAATCATACATCAAATACAAAAACAATGAACCATATTTGCATTGCGACACTCCAAATGAAAAAGCAATGAAACAGATGATTGCCGAATTTGCCATATTTTCAAATTCATTCGTGGGCGAATACATGAAAATACATTTTGAAGGAGTCGGATTGTATCGCATTTGCAATGCAAGCGACTGGCTGCGCACTGTGTATGACGGCATATCCGGCGCCGAATTATTGAACGAAATCATTGTCAACGGCATTCGCGCGGAGTATATTGCAAAAGTGGGCTCGCATGACCTGGTCGGCGCACCTGAATACTGCCACATGACCTCACCTATTCGTCGCGTGTCTGACTGCATTTGCCATTACTTGCTGAAACACATACACCTGAAACACACGCACGTGCCATTCACAAACGCAGAATTGGAAAAGTATTCGAACGAGTGCATGCGGGTGTCAAAGGCGATGAAAAACGTTCAATACAAGGACACGAAATTCCGGTTGATTCAGGTAATGCATTGTGCATTGATGAATGAACAAAAAATAAACATTGGTTATTTTGTGTCGGGCTACACTGGACTGTTTTTGAATATAATTATTGACCGGATAAATGAACACTCGGTGTATTTGTCTTACACGCTGCGCATCCCGAATTTGCAAAAAAGCTATGAAATAAAAGAGAGAAAGAGTTTGAATATTACGCGCGTCAACTGTATGAGTGCATTTGACCAAGGAAGCATTTCTGAATTGGATGCAGAGTGGTGCCATGGTGCTACTAGTCCTCTACGATTTTGAATTTGCATTTAGTGGTGTTTCTTTTTTCTCAATTTTCGTCCTCCATCAATCTCATCCATTTTCGTTGTTCCTATGCTTTCAGTGGGTAATTCCATTGTTATTATCTTTGGATTCTGCATTCTTAACATGACCAAAAATGTTGGTATTTTTAATTCGTCAATCATTTCGTCCGTCAACTCAATATCAGGTTGGCTTATGCGTTTTAGCATCTTGATAAATTCATGAAATGTTTGTAAATTATCTGAATTATCATCCCATTTATAATAATACCCATGTGGAAGTTTGTTGTAATCATCTGGAAGCCGACTTGCATCATCTATGGGCAAAGACACTTCAAGATGTTTGAATCTTTCGTTGTTTTTTTTTATACTTAATAACACGGCCATTAACTGTATGCGATTCAACAAATAAAATAATCCATAACTTTTTTGTCCGAGTGTGTTCACGCCATACAAAAAAAACATACCAGATGACTCATCACTCAGATCTATCATGTCTTTTGGCATGCCATCCAGAATTTGTTTGTACTTATCAAACATAGTTTTATGGATACTTGCAAATAAGTTTGGATCTTTGGTAATGGCGTATTTTATTCCATCTGTCGTTGTAAAATTTATAATTGAATCAATATTATGAAATTCAGGTGTAAAGATTTCTGTCTTGTTAACAACAATTTTGCTAGTTCTACTGTGTGTGGGTTCATCCGGATTTTTTCGTGCACTTACGTCCACTTGAATGTCTGGAAACTTGAAATTTTGGTGTGCATCATAAGCTCCTCCACGCACACGCATGCGCATACAGGTTTTGCACGTTTTTTGTGTGTTTCTTCGTTGAAACTTCTTTGATTTTTTTGAACGGGGTTTCATTGTGTTTGTTGTTATTGTATACTATGTTGTATACTATAACAATATTTAAATAATTCAATCTTCCACAATCTTGAATTTACCTGGTTCAAGTTCCACGAACTTTCCTACAAGTATCCGGTTTCCAATCTTGAGATTTTCGTAATCATATACGTCATTGGTGTCTATGTCAATGCCATATTTCACGCCGTCGTGCGTTATTTCTTTGATGCGAAGCTTGCGCACTTCTTTGTTGAGAGGCACTGCTTCCGTTGCCGTTGCCGTTGCCGCTGCAGCTGGTTTGGGTTTGGCGGTGGTCCTGGGTTTTGTCGCCGTTGTTCCCTTGGTTGAATCTGTGGCAACGACTTCATCCTGTATATTGGGCGTGTAAGCGAACTTGTTTTCCGGATTGTCAAACGTGAAGCACTTGAGCGTCTCCTTGCTGCCGGCCTTGGCATGAATGGCGCAGTCGATTGCCGTCTCTTTTACGGAACGCAGAATGTTGCTGTTGATTTCTTCTTTGCGCTTGGCAATTTCATACAATGACTCATCTGTGGTAATCGGTTCATTGGTCTTAACACTTGTGTCGCCTTCTCTTAACTCTCTGGACACTCGAATGTATTTGAGCGCGGAGTTGGAGACGTCCACGACGGTTTTTGGGTCTGATGATGCCAACAAGGCCTCTTCCTTTTCTGCCTCTGCTTTTTCATCTTTGGACAGCGGTTTCAGCTGCGTGGGAGAATACACCATCAAATACATGAACACCTCCACAGTGCGCAGCTCGGGCGGCAAATCCTGGTGGCTGCAAATGCGTCGTGCGCGTCCAACCACTTGTTCAATGCGAACCGGGTGCCAATACGGCTCTAAAATGTGCACATAACGCACATTGCGCAAGTCAATGCCTTCTGCACCCGATGCTGAAATCATGAGCGTGTTGATGACCTCGCCGTAAAAGTTGTTGCTCGAGATGCGCAGCAAGTCGTCGCGAATGCTGGACGGCACTTGGTCCCACTCGCTGTTGAAAATGCAACGAATAATCTCCTTTTCTTCACTGGATTCAGTGCCTGTATAAAGCGCAAATCGGCGCTTGCCGGCGTCTTCAGGCCGCTCATCAAGCACCCATTGCTGTGTGGACGGGTTGTGTTTGATGCGGAACTGCGCATAATCGTTCGCCTCCATCGCCATTTTCAAAAGTCCAATGCCTTCCAATGTGCGAAACTGGCTGTACACCAAATTGAGGCCCACGTGCTTGGGGTCCTGCAGATTCTGCAACAGCTTCAAGAACTTGGGGCTGTAAATCGCCAATGACCGCGGATTGAAATACTCTTCTTCGTTGCGCTTCATTTGTTCCAGCACTTCTTTGATGCGGTCTTCATAGTGTTTGTATGCTTCGCTTGTGGTTTTTTTCTGTAGATCGGCCGCCTCATCCACTCCGAGTGCGCCTTCCGGATTTTTTGAGAGAGCACGCGCGCTGTCGGCATCAATGATGTCTTCATCCAGGTCTTCAATATCCACTTCGGCTGCAGCGCCTTCGGTTTCGGTCATGCTTTTGCCAAATGGTTTTGGTCGACCAATTTCTCTCGGAAACACAAAGTTGCAAGCTGCTCGAGAGAAAATGCGGTATGAACTTGACGGTTCTGCATACAAATCCTTCAAAGTTAGTGGTTTCTTTGCAGCAGCAGCACCAGTGCCATCGCCCTTGGGTTTGCGTGCAGGCGCAAGCGTCTTTCGCTTCTTTGCTTCGCGGTCCTTGTTCATTTCCGCCAAGCGCTCCTGTTGATACACGCTGAGTTGGTAGTTGCTCATCGGCACTTTTACCACGTGGAAATCGGAAGCTGCGTCGTATTTCGGCAGCAACTGCTCCTGTGCGCTGCGATAATACGATGTTAGTCCCAAAATGCGCCGTTTGAATACGTCCATGTTTTTCAGGTCAGCAGTGTCGGGGTCAATGAAATATTTTTCAAACCCGTCCAGGGTGTCGGGCAGCGCTTTATGAGCGACGGGGACGGCAGATGCTTTTGTGGATTTGATACCTTCGCTTGCAAGCACTGTTATGACCATCTTGACAAAGTCGTCGTCGCTGATTATTCCATGTTCGTCGACCGTGAACTCCACGCCTTCATACAGCTTGTCCAGTTGTGCCTTGACGCCGGACTTTGAAAGCACTTTGAAGACATTGACAAACCCAAACGGGTTGCGCGTGACGGTTAGGACGCGATCCGCTGCATTGTACTTCATGTAGTCCATAACATCAACCGATTGAAAAATCTGCTTCAAGCGCGCTTCTGTTATGCCTTGGGCGGAAGATGTCAATTGAAATGTCCAGGTCTTGATGTAGCCGCGCAGGATGTTGAACAGCACTCCGATTTCGTTGGGGTAGTTGATGATGGGTGTGCCGGTGAGAAGCACCACCTTGACATTGACTGCATCCAGTAGAAATCGATAGAGGTTGAGTGCGATGGGGGCATCTTCCGGTTTCAACAGCGCCGTTTGCGCTTTTTTGGCGGCAGCGGCCCCCTTTTTGGCGGTGTCATCCGGCAACTTTTTGATGTGATTCACGATGCGGCTTACAAAGTTGTGCGCTTCATCGATGACAACTACGGAATTGTCAAACGGGTTGACGGTGTAGCCGAGAGACATTTCATTGACTCGAGATTCGCGGATGCCGTTGTAGCTGATGAAGGTGTATTTTGCCTGAATCATTTCATTAAGTTGCGCGTCCACTTCGGCTTGGTCCTTCGGACTCAGGTCGCCGTAGTTGCTGGGTTTTTCTGGGTCGACTAGCCATGCACCGCCGTGCTTCTTGATGTAGTCGGCGGAAATCGACAGTTTTTCTGCGAGAGACGGAATAAGCGCCGGTTTTTCAACAGCATCCACGAATTTCCAATGCCGGGGTCGTTTGTAAATGTCATCGCCGCACTTTTTCAGCTCTTTCAAGTAGTTGGTGCGGAGGAAGGCGGGGGTCATGACAAACACGCGCTTATCCGATTTCAGGCCTTCGGCGATTGCAATGGAGGAGCACGTTTTACCACTGCCGAGACCATGGAACAGAAGGAGCCCGCGATAAGGGGAATACAAGTTCAGGTAATCTTTCACGATTTTTTGGTGCGTTAGGAGGCCGAACTGTTCTGCGTTGCGGCGGTCTTCACAACTGACGGCACTGGATTCGTCGACAATTTCAGCGCGATATTTCTTTTGAAACAGCTTGTTGATAAATTCCACGAATTTCTCTCGGTTGTTCAAGTAGTATTCTGATGCAACCACTGGTTCAATTGGTTTTGCAGGTGGTTTGGCAACTGCTGCAACTGGTTCCTTTGCCGCAGGTTCTGCTTCCTTTTCTTTTTCTTTTGCCTTTGTTGCATCGGTTCGCTTTCGGGTGCCGCGTTTTTTCTTCAATGGTTCCAAAGTTTCCTCCACGACCACTTCCACTTCTTCCTCTACTTCTTTCGGTTCCGGCACCACCACTTTTTCAATGGCCGGCATTGCAGAAACCGGAATGAGCTTTATTTTTTGAAGCTTTTTTCCTTTGAGTCGGGGGATGGGTGCTTCTTCGACGACGCTGACCACTTTTGCGGCGGCTAATGTCAACGGATTTGGCGCAGCTTCGGTGATGATTCCTTTGGCGGCTTTGATTCGAGCCACAATGTCCTCTCTGTTTACTAGTTTCAAATTGGTCTTGTCAGTGATTTTAATCATCGGCTTGCCGGATGGTGTCTCTTTATCAATGCGTTCATCAAGTCGTTCATCAAGTCGTTCATCGCGTTCTTCTCTGCGTTCTTCTCTGCTACGCTCTTCTTTATTTCGTTCTTCTTGGGGTCCTTTTTGTGGTTTGTCAGCATTTGCAACAAAAAAGGCAACCGAAAACTGTTTCTTCTTTTCGGCCACCGGTTTTTTTCGCAGTGCGTCTAAAATAGCAACTGCTGCCGCCATCCTTTATTGTTGCTTGTTTTATATGATTGTCTCTAATATATAATAGATAATAGTAATTTAATAATGACATAACATGTTGTGCCATTATTAAAACCGATTATTTTGCATTCATGGCTGCTTGTGCCACAAATACCTCGAGAGCTCTGCCGGTGAGACCCTGAGCAGTGCCGCTGCTTCTTGCGGCAGTTGCGGCTGCAAATTGGGCGCTATTCAAGGCTCTATCAGGTCTTTGACCGGGAACGAGAGCACCCGGTGGGAAGTTGGGTCTTGGCGTGGATGAAGGAAGAGGCCTAAAAGACAAATTGGGGCGAGACATTTGAGAGATATGCGGGGTTATAAATCATAATGCGATTTTTTTTTTGCTAAATTTATCCTCCAAGGTTGAATGCACCAGTTCTTACATCATACACGCCCCACTTAATGTTTGCACCTGCTAAAATCTCTGAACGATTTTTCAACTCATTTGCCACTGCTTCCGTGTGGTGTGCAATGGCGGCGTCCAAGTCATCCCCCGGATGCGTGTCTAAGCGGATTTCTGATGCAAGTTGAGTCAGCGCATTGGACGGCAGCTTGTCTCCAGACATTGCAGCAGCGACTGCCCCACATTCGGTGTGTCCTAGAACAAGTATGTTTTTTACACCAAGCACGAGGACTGCAAATTCAAGTGAGGCAATGCTGTTGTTATTGGGAACCTGTCCGGCTTCGCGAACAATGAACAGCCTTCCTTGATTTTGGTTGAAAATCATTTCAGGAGGTGCGCGCGAATCACTGCAGCACAAAACCGCAGTGTGAGGGCGCTGTGTTTCGATGAAACCATCAAAGTTGTATTGCTGAAAGTATTTGTTGCCTTCCAACATGCTTTCAAACCCATTGGAGTCATTCATTTGCCCACTAAACAAATGAAGTGATACAACTATCAGTATAATAATACCTGCCGCTATCAAGATGTGATTTCTTTTCATGATGCAATAATAATAGATCATAAAAAAATAAATATGGATTGGGAATTTTTGAATTTATGAAGGCATGCATTGAATCGCGCACTCGCAAGCCATTTGTTCCGCCTTCTTCTTAATTTTGTGCGAGGCCTGGGCCAGAAACACCAGGATGCGCCCGCCCGCCGCTTCGCACGCCGCATGCACTGCCTCAAATGTCTTTAGCTCTGAGAACGGGACTGCAGCTGCAGGCGACGTCTCATATATTTCTTGACCCAGACACAGGTATACACCCATGGTGTAGCCCACCTCCATGTCGCGCCCGAGCTCAATGTAGTCCGGCGTGGTTTTGAATTCCTTCTGAATCTTCACCTGCAGGATGTTCTTGTAGTTGTCATCATTGCGAATGAGCGCAATCCAGTCGATGTGCTTCTCAAACACGTTCTCAATGAATATCTGCGCCATCTGGAACCCGGGCCCCGTGGCAAACACATTTTGGAACCATTGGTCTTCATCTTTAATCGTGATCTTGTTGTAATCGAGGAACAGCGCGCCCACAAACGCCTCGAACAAGCAGCCCAGCTTCTTCAAGTTGGTGCGCAGCTTCTTCTCCTCCGAGTGCCGTGAAATGATGAACCATTTGTGGAGTCCCATCTCATACGCCATTCGACCAATGGTCTCATTTTTCACAATCGCGATTTTCTTCTCCGTCATGAAGCCTTCATTTTCTTTCGGAAAGCGGCGATACAGGCAATATTTTGCAACGCATTCTAGCACGCCGTCGCCGAGAAACTCTAGGCGCTCATTGGATTTCGAGCGCAAAGGCATGCAGTCATCCGGTTTGTCCACCACGCTGATGTTTTCCGCGACATTCTCAAATTCGGGACGACGGGTGTAAGACTGGTGCACAAATGCACGCTTATACAATTCAATGTTATGCACTTTAGGATCCGGAACGCCGTAAGCGATGAGAATAGATTGAATTTCACTCAATGTAATCTCGCGATTTTCAGGGTTGTACGGATTGAATATTAAGCCACCGTCTTCAGATGGCATGAACTCCTCAGCATGCAAAAGCTTGGATGTTAGAGCCGGCCGTTGAGGAGACCGGTCCTTGGGTTGTTTGTCTTGTTGATAAAGTCCATCGCATGTGGCCATTGCGGGAGAACACTGCATATTTGAAAGTCTGATGCAATGACATCCAGCGATGCCTTTAAGTCGGTTTGAAAATGCATAAATCGATGGATTGGTGCCAAACAGCAATTAATGAAAATAAAATATTTAGACATAATATAACAATTTAAATAAAATGACTGTCGGCTATATGTCTGGCGCCAAGCGTGCCAAAAACGTTCCATCTATCACCAACAACACGTGCATTTTAGGTGGCCCTAAGAAGGGTGGTCTTGTCACCATGCAAGGACGCAATCCCAACCTTGGCAATGTCATCACCCGGTTTGCGCCTTATTGCGGTTGCGATATGCCTCTGGGTTGCGTTGCCGGTCTTGCTTACTTGAAGAAGAACAACTTGCTGACCAAGAACCCCACGAGCTCTGGTGGTGTTCCAGTTCGCTCTTACAGGCCCACCTTGTTTTAGAGAGACTGATTCAACTTTGGACCATTTGATTTTGATTTTAGTGGATTTCATTGAATAATTACTTAAACATTAGTAATTATGCAACTGCAAGTGATTGATTTATAGCATGTTAATACGAGTGGACACGCGCGAAAATGCATTGAATGACATGGTTCGATTGAACCTTACTGGCACAACCCATTCCATGCGATCCGAATCTTTGGCTGTGGGCGACGTGATTCTCTCTTCGGATGACGGGAAAACCGACTACATCGTGTTTGAACGCAAAAGCCTTGCGGATTTAGCATCATCCATTCGCGATGGTCGATACAAGGAACAGTCTCACCGATTGCAAGCCATTCCTGGAATGCATCATCACAATGTGATTTACATTGTGGAAGGCGATTTGGCACGATACAACGAGAGATTTAGCAAAATCAGCAAAAAAGCGATTTATTCTGCCATGTGCTCTCTTAACTATTACAAAGGATTCAGCGTGGTTCGCACAATGTCGCTCATGGAAACGTATGAACTCATTCACCATTATGCTGATAAGTTGTCCGTGTCGCCTGCACCATATGGGCATTATTATTCTGTGGCTCGACCAACCACTGCTCAGGATGCCGGTGAGAATGTTTCTTCTTCAAGCGAACCCATCCCATGTGATGTGGATACCCCATCGTATTGCAGTGTGCTCAAAGTGAAACAAGTCAAGTGTGAAAACATCACGCCGCAAAACATTGGAGAGATAATGCTGTGCAATATTCCAGGAGTGAGCAACAAAACTGCAGCAGCAATTGTAAAAAAATATCCCACGCTGCGTGCTCTTATCGAGGCACTTAAAGAAAACGGCGACTGCTTGGATGACATTCGTTTGGAAACGCAGCGCAAATTAAGCAAACAATGCATTCAGAACATTTATAATTTTTTAATGGTGTAATGTATACGTTTTCTGCAACATCATGGAAATAGGCACTACTCTGAAATACATTTTAATAACAGTGCTCATTTTGGCGGGCTATTACATTGTCACTAGTGCGTCTCGCATGCGTAATGAAGGATTTTCATTCGGAATTCGACGCCGTCGTGAAGGATTTGCGTTGGGGGGGTCATCGGACTCGTCGGGTTCATCGGGTTCATCGTCTTCAGATTCACCTGGTGTTTTGGCAGGCAAACAGTCATCCATTCTGGCAGACAAAGCCAAAAACATCAACAACTCATTGCAACTTTCCGACAGCACAAATCGAACAAATTTTGAAACGACACTTGAAGTCATCGATGCTTGGACGCAAGCAAAAATCATTGCATCTCTCAATGCTTTATCCGAGCAAATGATTGCCGACTCAAACAATCAAACACCACCCAGCGATAAGACGATTGCACTTATGAATTCTCTTAACACGATGACCACTTTTCAGACCACAGCAGTGGCGGCTGCATTCAAATATTTGGATGGCGCAAACTGAATTAAATTGATTTATGGTATAAAAATGCTGACTTCATCTCCCGAATATTTGCCGGCATCAATAAGGGATTGCGTGTAAGCGTCGCCACCCCAGTTTGGATCCATCGGATTTGCACTTAACCCTTTCAACTTGTTCAAATTTTTTCCCTTGGCGGGACCTGCATTCGGTTCCATCGGGTCAAAAGCGGGATACGAGTTGGCATTCATTGGCGGCTTGTCAGCGTCGTCTATGAAATTGGCGTTTGCATTGGCAGCAACTGCGCCTGGGTCTGCGACCGGAGGCAGTCCACCTTGCAGATTTAGCGGACCGGGTCTTATCTTGTACACAGGCTTTCCCTGTGCATCAAATGAGTGCTGTAAATATAGGACAGGGCAGCGAATGCCTTGACCGCGTTGCCACTCTGTGAATTCGACGTATTCTTCTAAATTGTTGAACTTAAGCGGGTTTACGCCGGGAACATTTGCCAAACGGTTATTGTGCAAATACAGTTCGCTCCCTTTTTGAATCAAGACATTCGGACATCGGTTTCTGTTTGGCGCAGAATCCGTGTTTGTGTCAATGCCTTGAAATGCCTCTTGCACGCTTTGGCTTGTGTGAGTCATAGTGAATAACAATCCAATGACAAACATGGCTAAAATGGCGCATGTGGTGGGGGTTATAGTGTATGCCATTTGAATGTTAAATGTTAAATGTTAAATAATGTTAAATATTGAATATTGTTGCTAATACTATAAACACATAATTTAATTTCGACAATTTAAATTATATGCATTTTATATAAGAAAAAGACTGAATTAAGGAAAACATGTCAAAGTCATTGAAACATTACAAAAAACAACACAATAAGTCCCGCCGCTTGCGCAAGCGCAAAGGTGGAAGGGCTTACAGCGCTGCAGAGTTTGATTTAGGCCAGTTGAAACGAGAGATGAAAGACGGGCAGCATTTGTTTGCAGTGCACTCAAGAGATTCGTGCATACATTGCAAACGAATGAGGCCAGCTTGGGAAAGAGTTGTCGAACGATTGACCCACCATCCGAGACTGACAGTCGCAAAACTGGGACCAGATGCAACCGATTACATGAACAATGAATACTACAGCAAGCACGATTATGGAGTCAACGGAGTTCCAACCATTATTTATTACATTGTAAACAAAAAGGCACCGCATGAATATCACGGAGAACGCACCGCCGATAAAATCATTGAGTGGTTGACGAAGACCATGAAGGAAAACAACCTTGAACTCACGATCAAGCCAAAATCCGATGAAGATGTGGAACAACCGGTTTCTTTTGAACAACCGGAAGAAGTGCCTGAATCGCAAGGAGACGAACAACTGGAACTGGGAGCACCGGCATCATCCGAATCTGCAGCTACGGCATCATCCGAATCTGCAGCTGAATCCGCACCTGAATCTTCACCTGAATCCGCACAAGCATCTCCTGAATCTGCCTCTGAATCCGCACCAGCAGTTCAAGCAGACACCATGGCAGATGCTTTCCCTGCTGCTCCACTATCACCTGCGTCCATCGCTGACACCGTTTCAACCAAGGCAACTGAATTGAATGACACTCTGAAAACGGCAACAGAATCAGCCACAAACGCAGTCACAAGCACAGTTAGCGACATTGGAAACAAACTTACCAACTTGTTTTCATCGACGCCTTCAACTGATGCACAAGCACCAGCCGCAGCCGCAACACCAGCCGCAGAACCAGCCGCAGCACCAGCCGCAGAACCAGCAAAAACAGAAGAACCTGTGCCAGCAGCTCCGCAAGTGCCTTCACTGGTTGGAGGCATCAAGCGTCGCAAAATGACTCGACGCAAACACCGCAAATCCAAATCGACCAGGAAGTCGAGGAAGTCGAGGAAATGAATATTAACAACTTAGTTTGTTTTTACAATTCATTATAGTTGTAAAAACTTGAAACCACGATTCATTTTAATTGGCAACATTATTAGGATTTCAGTTGAGGAGCAACTATATTTTATTATAAAATGTGCAAAACATCTCATTGACGCATCGCCATTGGAATGGTGTCGTGGCACGTGTACCCTTGCACCTCAAAGTCTCCCACTTGATATTCCCCAATGTCCTCATGCAGTGCCCGAATCGCAATTCTTGGAAATTCATGCGGCTCTCTCTTGAGCTGTTCCTGAAGCGGCTCCACATGGTCATCATAAATGTGTGCATTTCCTAAATAGTACACGAATTCATGTGCTTCCAGATCACAATGATGTGCTAAAAGGTGTGTCAGCATGCTATACGATGCAATGTTAAAAGGCACTCCCAGTCCTACATCTCCGCTGCGCTGATACAACGAACACGACAACTTGGTGCCATCAGTCACGTGGAATTGCATGAGCACGTGGCACGGCGGCAAAGCCATTTCATTCAGTTGTGCCGGATTCCATGCAGAAATGATTAGTCGCCGTGAAGTGCGCTGCTCAGGGTCCTTTAGCGCATCGATGACGGCCTGCAACTGGTCCACACCCTTCTTTGAAGTTTCAGTTGCAGGATACTCACCGCCAAAATTCCGCCACTGGAACCCGTAAATGGGACCCAGGTCGCCCTCAGCGCGATGAACTAATCCGCGGCTGTCTAAGAACTCGCGCGATGCATTCCCATCCCAAATGTGCACGTTCTGCGCCTGCAGCAGCTTGTTATCGGTTTCTCCGCGAATGAACCACAGCAGCTCCTTTAGACACGTCTTCCACGCCAAGCGTTTGGTCGTCAAAAATGGGACGCGGCGATCGTTTAGCGAGAAGTGCATCGCAGCACCAATGGCAACAAGTGTTGTGCCGTTTCTTCCTTCTTCTTTTGTCCCATCCGAGAGAATATCCTCAATTAAATTCAGATACTGGTTTTCTTCATGTCGCATAGGAAAATCTGGATTTGACGGAACATGAAACGCATTGGTTGGAACGCGGCGATACTTATTGTATTCTGCAAGACTCTTCAGCATTTTATTATAGTATTTCAATCGATTGCATTTATGCTGTTTTAATGCGATTTAATATTTTTGTTGATTGTTCTCATTTTAATTTTCTCTCGTAATTGTAAAATAATAAAGCAAAAAGTTATAACAAACAGAATTCCATGGACGCCATCGAGATAACCGCAAAAGAATCTGCCAATGCTGGTGGTGGCTTCTTTAAGCAAGTGTTCAAGCTGAATGAGGATGCCCAAGGCGAAGTCCTGAACATGATGCAATATGTGGCAATCGGGTTTATACCTGCCATTTTGGTCATCTATGTCATCCGCTACTACGTTCCCGATCCGGATGATGACAAGGGCAGCCTTACCATTCTGGCCGAGATTTTCGCGCAAACGTTTGCCATGTTGCTCGGCATCTACTTCATTCACCGCATGATCATTTATTTTCCCACTTACAGTGGCATCAAATACGAGCGCTTCCACATCATCAACATTCTGATGGTGTTCATCATGGTGCTCTTCTCGATTAAGACGAAGCTGGGCGAAAAGGCGCAAATCCTGGTTGAGCGTGCCGTTGACATGTGGTCTGGCAACACCAAGGCGGGTCCTGCACAGGGTCAAGGGCAGAGCCAGGTGCGCGTGACGCAGCCCATCACGGGGTCGATGGCGTCGGGTGTTCCGATGACGGCACCGCCTCCTCCTCCACAGTTGACGAACAACCGGGCCCAGATGGGCGGGATGAGCTCGATGGTGAAGGATTTTAACGCCATGTATTCGGGCGGTGGCCCGCAACAGCAGCAGCAACAAATGCAACAACCGCAAATGATGGATTTTGAACCGGTTGCCGCGAATGAAGCGGGCTGGGGCAATTCGAGCCTGTTCTAAACGTAGCGCCAAGTAAACACTTTGAAACATGAACACAATGCATTATGACATCGTCATAACACATTGCTTTATCAAGAAAAAAACATTTTTACATTTTTTACATTTTTTACATTTTTACATTTAAATGACAATGATTTATCACACGATGAGATAAGATTCCAAGATGAAACGGGCATTGTCTTCTGATTGCCGTTGAAGTGTTTCCAATGACGTTAGTTGCGCTTGAAGCGCATCCAACCGGGAAATCATAGAGTGCTGAAACTCAATCGGAGGAAGGGAAATTGTGAGTTTGGATAAACTTTCTT
>Ga0194133_10002294_pt1 | contig 30102 bp, 18 predicted proteins | sample TA2KigOf40mmetaG_FD_155448 | JGI IMG/M metagenome (GOLD analysis project Ga0194133, IMG submission 155448) | Freshwater microbial communities from Lake Tanganyika, Tanzania - TA2015055 Kigoma Offshore 40m | ecosystem: Environmental > Aquatic > Freshwater > Lake | place: Tanzania: Lake... | reverse complement strand
TGCTGATTGACGCCGGCTTTAGCGGTCGGCAAATCCGCGAGCGGCTTGCGTCCATTAGCCGCACGCCGGAGCGGCTCACGGGCATCCTCCTCACACACGAGCACCAGGACCACACCCAGGGCCTCACCGTGCTCGCGGCAAAACTTGGCATCCCGGTTTATTGTAACCGCCTTACGCACGAGGCAACGGAGCGGCAGTTGGAAGCGCGGTTTGAGGCACTGCACTTTGTTACGGGTGCAACCTTTGAGTTGGGTGATGTCACAGTGGAGACCTTCAGCGTGCCGCACGACGCGCAGGATCCCGTCGGCTTTCTACTGCGCACGCGCGGAGGTAACATCGGCTTTCTTACCGACCTTGGCCATGCGACGAAGCTCGTGCTCGAGCGCGTCCGCCCCGCGCACTTGCTGGTGCTGGAAGCGAACCACGATTTGAAACTGCTTCAAGACGACCTCAAACGCCCGTGGTCCACAAAGCAGCGTATCCTCAGCCGGCATGGCCACCTGTCCAATGACGCGGCGGCGAGTGTCGCCGAACAAATCATTTCCGGCACGCTCGCGCGGATTTACCTCGGCCACCTCAGCCGCGACTGCAACCGCCCTGAGTTGGCGCACGCTGCCGTCGGCAACCGCTTGCAACGCGTGGGCGCGACGCACGTGCGCATCGAGTCCACCTCGCAGGATGCGCCCTGCGCGACGGTGACGTTGTGAGGCGCGGGCGTTCAGCCCAGCCCCAGAATCTTCCTGCCCTCAGCCGAAATCATGGACTGGTGCCACGGCGGATCCCAGACAACCTCTACGCTCGCGTCCGCCACGCCGTGCAAGGAGAGAATCTTTTGCTGCGCGTCGCGGGCGATAGTCGGCCCCATGCCACAACCGGGAGCGGTTAGGGTCATCTTCACGAAGACCTTGTGGCCGCCAGTTGGAAGCGGCTCGAGGCCCATGTCGTAAACCAAACCGAGGTCCACAATGTTGACGGGAATTTCCGGGTCGAAGCATGTTTTGAGCACGGACCAAACGGCCTGCTCCGACACAACCTGAGCAGCGGACGTGACGGAGGCTGGCTCTGGCGTGAGGCCTAGCGCATCGGCGTCCTGACCAGCGATACGAAACAGCCCACCCATGCTGTGAACGGTGTAGGTGCCGCCGAGGGTTTGCACGATGTCCACTGGCGTCGCCGCTTTCAACGTGACGTCGGTGCCAACGGGGATTTGGATGGCCGCGCAATCGCGGGCGAGTTTAACAGTAGTACCAGCACTCATTTGATGACTATGCGCCAGCTTGGCGGAGGGAGCAAGCGGCGTGCGATTCAGCCATCAAAGCCACTTCAGAGCTCCTCTGTGCGGCCCAGTGCAAAAAAGTGCAGCCAGATATTCGTGACAGTTTTGTGATGAATGCGCTTGAGTGCTGATGCGTAAAGCAATAGTTGCGGCCCGTATTCGCGCAGTTTGGTTGGCAATTCTGTTTCAGCGAAATAGTCCGTTTTGTAATCTAGTAACCAAATCTCGTTTTCGCCAAAGACCACCAAGTCCGCCACGCCCTGCACGATGACAAACTCATCCCCGTCCGTGAAAGCCGACGCGGGCAGGCGCGGCTGAAGTGCGGAAGGCGCAATGCGGGGCGCGGAACGGGAAGTGCCTTCGGGGCTGCCGGGCATGAGGTTCATCCCCTGCAACTCCCGCACTGTGAATCTTGCGGTGAAGGGCACTTCGCGCTGCACGCGGCCGGCCTCCGCTGCTGCGCGCACCTGCTGACCGACGGATGAATTCCAGAACGCCAGCAACACCTCGAAGTCCAGTGCCGCCGCGTCACGCTCCGCGAGTTGGCTGGCGGCGACGAGCCGCGCTGCTTCGTTGCGGAGGTCAAGCATCGTCGCCGTGCGCGCGGGGTCCACATACTGCAGGAATGCGTGGTGGGCCGCACCGCGCTGGGCGGCAGTGAGCTCGCTCCCGCCGGGCCGCGCGGAACCGCGCGGGCGGGACCACGACACCGCCTCCGCATCCGGCTCTGCTGCGCGGCGCCGCAGCACGGTGACGGAAGTCTTGGCTGGCTCGTGTGTCGCCGGCTCGTGTGGATAGCGCCACTCTAGCTTGGCGCGCAGACGCGCGACTGCCTCGGGTAGCAGCCGACGTGAGGAGGCTCCATCTTCAGCAGAAACCTGAGTCAACACTTCCTCACGTCGATTGCTGCCGGCAAAGCGCGCGTCATCCGCACTGTAGAAATTCCAGCTCAACAGCTCGTTCTGCCCCGCCGCGCCGCCGTGCCAGTCGGCTTCGCACGTCACCGACGGCAGCCACGCACGCAGCCAGTTCAGCGGGCACTGGGTCTTGAGCAGCGCGGGGTCTGCGAGCGGCTCGGCGGGGGCGCGCCATTTCTCCACCACTTCCTTGCCCGCCTCCGTGCCTACGAGCAGCAGCGTGTCGCGCGCGCGAGTCAGCGCCACGTAGAGCAGGCGCAGTTCCTCGCCCAGCAACTCGCGCCGACCGCGCCGCCGCGCCAGCCAGTGCGGGAGGCTCGCGTAGCGCCGCTCGCGGCCGGGCGGCAAAACCATCGGGCAGAGGCCGTACTCTTCGTCCAGCAGGATGTCGTCGCGCAGATCTTGTTCGTTGAAGCGTGTGCCCAACCCGGCCACCACGACGACGGGAAACTCCAGGCCCTTGCTCTTATGAATGCTCATCAGCCGCACCGCGTTGTCCGTCTCCGCAGGCGCGAAATCGTGGTCCAGCTCCGCTTCCTCCTGCGCGGCGATGAATTGGAGGAAGCGGTGCAAGCCCTGCCGTTGATAGGGGTCAAACTGCCGCGCGAGGTCGAGCACGCGCCGGACATTCGCGACACGCTGGGCGCCACGCGGCTCGGCCAGCAGCAGCGATTCGTAATGCGTCTCGGCGAGCACGCGCTCGAGACAGTCGGTGAGCGAACTCAGCCGCAGCCGGTCGCGCCAGGCGGCAAAGCGGGTGAGGAAGGCGGAAGCCTTCTCAAGTGCGGAAGGCTCAGCCGGCGGTTCACCAGCGGCACAGAACTTCGTGAGCGCGTCCCAGAAGAGCCGCTCTTCGTTGTGCGCGCGCAGGGCGACGAGTTCCTCCAGCGACATCGCCACCAGGGGCGAGCGCAGCACGGCGAGCAGGGGCAGGTCTTGCAGCGGGTTGTCGAGCAGGCGCAGCAGGTTCAGTAAGTCGCTCACCTCGAGCGCCTCGTAGAAGCCGCCACGCTCCGTGTGCAAGGGCACGCCCGCACGGTGAAACTCCTGTGCGAACGTCTCCACCCGTGAGCCGGGCGAGCGCATGAGCACCACCATGTCGCGCCACTCCACCCGACGCATGCCTTTGGCCGGCTCGTCCCAGACTTCGTGGCCACTCGCGTGCAATTCACGGAGCCGGAGCGCAACACAGCGGGCCTCGCGCTCGATGGCGAGCAGGTCGAGCACGTCGGTGGCGGTCTCGCGGTCTTCGGGCTGCTCGTCAGCGTCCTTGGTGAGGATGTGCAGTTCGACCCGGCTCGTGCCCGCGACGGGCAGTTGCCGTTCGGTGGCATCCGTTGCATCCGGACGGCGGCTGGAAGCCGCCGGCGCGGGGTTGCGCAACATCGCGCGGCCTTCGGAATCACCGAACTTCAACTCCGCTTCCGCATCGTAGGCCACACCGCCGACGGACTCGCGCATGAGCGCGCGGAAGAGCGGGTTCACGAAGTTCAGGACAGCTTCGCGGCTGCGGAAGTTTTCCGAGAGCGCAATGACGCTCTGCTGGCCGCGCCACGCCTTCGCGTAGCCGGCGAAGATGTGCGGGTTCGCGAGGCGGAAGCGGTAGATGCTTTGCTTCTGGTCGCCGACGAGGAAGCGGTTCGCGTTCGCGCCTTGGCCGCTGACGAAGCGGAGGATGGCGTCCTGGGCGGCGTTGATGTCCTGATACTCGTCCACGCAGACGTGCGCGAACTGCGCGCGGCACGCGCGGGCGACGCCCGTCCTTTCATCGCGCAGCAGACGCAGGGCGAACTGCTCCAAGTCCGCGAAGTCCACACCGCCGAGCTGGCGCTTCGCCTCGGCGAAGCGCGTGGTGAACTGCTGCGTGAGTTGCACCAGCGCGGCCATCTCGTGCCGGCACCAGTTCCAATCCTCGGCCAGCGCGGTGCCGGAACCGTCAGGGCCGACGAGTGAGAGGAAGAAATCGGCTTCCTCGAAGAACTTTCCGAACGGCGGCCGGAGTTTGGTCTTCGTCCCGCGCGGCCAGTCCGCATCGGCAGCGAGGATTTCGGCCAATGCGGAATGTGGAGTGCGGAGTGCGGAATCATCTCGGAGCGCGGCGGTGCTTCGCTTCAGCGCGGGCGTGTCGAGAGCCGTGGCAAGGACAGGAAGCCACTCATCGCGCCACTCGGCGAGGGCGGTGAACAGCCATGATTTCCACTGCGTTGGAGCCGGCTCGCGAAAGGTAGCGAGTTGGTCGGCAAGCCACGCGTCCGGGTCGGGCAAGGATTGCGCGTGGCGATGGAGTTTCCACACGAGCACGTGCAGGTGCTCATCCGAGCCACGTCCGGCGCGGCGGATGAGCTGCTGGACGGCCTCGCTGTGCGGATGGCGACCGGCGTAGTGCTCGGCGAGCAGCGCGGTGAGACAATCGCGGACCAGTGGCCGCGTCTGGCGTTCGTCGAGGATGACCAACTGCGGGTCAATCGCGAGGTGGTGGAAATGCTCGCGGACGAGGCGGAGGCAGAAGCTGTGCAGCGTGGATATCTGCGCGGCGTCGAGGAGAGCGAGTTGTTCGGCGAGCCGGTCGGCTGGCGAGGAGGGCGCGCTCGGGTCAGGTGCTGGCTTCAGCTCCGCCTCCAGCGCCTTCCGCAAGTGGACGCGCATCTCGGCGGCAGCGGCCTCGGTGAAAGTGACGAGGAGAAACTGATCGAGCGACGCGCCGTCCCGAACCAGTTGCAGGCAGCGCTCGATCAGGGTGCGCGTCTTGCCGGTGCCCGCGCCGGCGACCACGAGGATGTTGCCGCGCGCGGCGATGGCGGCCTGCTGGGCAGGAGTGAACGCGCTCACGCTGCTTCCTCCTTCGCGGCGGGTTTGGGCAGCGCGCGGTAGGGCTGCGTCCACGGGTCGAAGCGGCAAACCGAGCGGTAATCGCAGCGGTCGCAAGCCTTGTCGCTAGCACTCAGGCGGACCGGGGAGACGGCGACTGCACCGGCAAATATGCTTTCGCCGAGGCGGCGGAGGTTGGCTTCGACTTGGGTAAGCAGGGCGGAAAAATCACCTGTGGCCAGCGCGTCGCCACTGCGTTTGCTGAGATTGCCGTCCTTGTTGAGCGTGTAGCGGAACTGGCCGCTGGGCTGCCCGCCGGGGCGGGCGTCGAGGTAAGTGAGGTGGGCAAAATCGAACCGGCCCGCGTGCTGGTAAGTGGCGCGGCGGGTGGCTTCGTCCTCGGCGAGAATCTCGGTGCGCCCACCCGTGGAACTAGCGGCCCCGTGTAGCGGGATGTAGAAGACGCCGACCGGCTGAAATGCAGAATGCGTAACGCGCAACGCTGAATGGGGCGAGGGAGAAGATGTCCTCGGCGCAAGCAGGACATTTAGATACGCGAGCAGTTGAAGCTGGAGGCCGTGGGCGATTTTGAGCGGGTCGAGTTTCTTGGGGCTGCTCTTGTAGTCCACGACGACGGCGAAAGTCTCGTCAGTCTGCTCGTTGTGGCGGAGGTCCACGCGGTCAATGCGGCCGCGGAGCGAGAGGCCCTTGCCATCCGCCAGCGCGAGCCGCCAGGCGGGCATCGGGCTGCCGGGCAGACCGAAACCGAGTTCCACCGCAACGGGGTCGAAGTTGTAACTCGGCATCCAGCTGACGAGCGCAGCGAGGAGACGTTGCGCGCTGGCGATGAGTGAGTGCGCCGTGAAGCGGCGGACTTCGTCCGCCGCGAAGAGCGCGAACTCGGGGCTGGCGAGGAGATCTTCACCGGCGAGCGCGGCGAGCGCGGCGGCGTCCGCTGGCGAGAGGTCGCGCCAGCGACGGCTGGAGGCGGTGACGCGCAGGTGAAATTCATCCAGAAGCCGGTGGATGAAGCTGCCGCGCTCGCGGTGGTTCACTTCGAATTCCTTGCGCTCCTCAGCACCGAGGCCAGCAGCGACGAAGAACTTGAACGGGCACTCGGCGAACTGCTCGAGCTTGCTCACGGAGGTGGCAAGTTCGATGCCGTAGAGCTGGGAAACAGCGGCGGGCGAAAGCTGCGTGGCGGCGCCGGCGGTGGTGATTTCACGCGAACGGGCAACGACCGGAGCGATGGCGGGAAGCGCAGCTAATGTGCTGAGCGGCGCTTGGGCTATCGAGTGCGGCGAGTTCTGGCCGCATTCCACTTGCCGCATTTCGGTCAGGATTGGCTCCAGCAATTCCTCGGTGTGCTCGGCCTCACGCCAGTCATGGATGGTCGGAACTTTTTCCAGCGCGAGTCCTGGGAAAAGCTGCTGGACTTGCGTGAGAATGGGCGAGGGGTGAAGCGGTTTGCCATCGGTGTCGGCGGCGGAGCAGGTCAGTACGAGTCGCGCACGGCTGCGGGTGCAGGCGATGTAGGCGAAGTAGTGCTCGTGTGCGACCTGCGCACGCGGATCGAGGCCGAGACGCGTGTCGTGCGCGGCGAGGAGGTCGCGCTCGGCGTCGGAGAGCAGGACGGGTGGCGCGGGTGGCGCGGGGAAAACACCTTCGTTGAGGCCGAGCACGAGGTTGAGCCGCAACTCCGGGTTCCGCGAGCGGTCAATGCTGCCGATGATCACTTGGTCGAGCGCGGGCGGAATGACGCCGACGGTGAGCGCGCTGAGGCCAACTTCGAGGATGGGCAGCCATTCGTGGAGCGGATGGGCGGGCGAGGTAAGCCGGGTGGGCTGCGGTGCGGCGGACGGCGACCGACAGTCGCCGGCACGGGCATCTGGAAACGCGCGTTCTAAATTCTCCATCCACGTGCGCATCTGGCGCAGGACGGTGGCGTGGAGCGATGGGGCGAGGGAGTGGAGGACAGACGTGTCCCGCTCCCGGGCGAGCGCGTCGTCCCACGCTTGCAGGCGAGCCTCGATGCCGAGGTCATCCCACAGCGTGCGAAGCGCAGCGGCGAGTTGTGCACCGGTGACAGCCGAGGTGACGCGGTTCTGACTTCCCACTCTGCCTTCGGAGGTGGCCTCCACACGGCGGCTGTCAGCCGGAGTGAGCTGTGTGGCGAGCTTTTGAAACGGTGCGGTGAGAAGGGCGCGGAGTTGTTCGGCACGTGCGAGATTGAACTTGGGTTCGGGAACAGCGAGCGGCGCGAGCCATTGTGCTCCGCGCCAGCCGTGGGCGAGCGCGATGTTTTCCAACCAGTCAACGTCCGCGTCGTGGTCATGGACGAGGCCGGACTTGAGCGCGCCGAAGAGGTCGTCGGGTTGCCAGCCGTAGGCGAGTGTGCGTAGGGCGAAGCGCGTGAGTTCCGCGAGCGGGTGGTGCGCGACGGGTTCCCGGCGGTCGAGGAAGAAGGGAATGCCGTAGCGCGTGAAGACGCGGCGGACCGCGGTGTGATGGTGGTCGAGCGTGCGAAGAATGACGGCGCAGTCGCGGAAGCGGCCACCCGCGCGGACGTGGCGGAGGATTTCGCGAGCGGCGAGCGTGGCTTCGGCTTCGGGGTTGGCGCAGACCGCTGCGCGGAGGGAATCGGAGATGGGAGATGGGAGATGGGGGACGGGGTGGGCTTGGGAGTGCGGCGAGGTCTCGCCGCTTTCCGCAGGCGACATGTCGCCGTCGGAGTTCCGGGCGGTGGCGGAGGGACTCGTGGAGCCCGACTGGCGCACGCCGGGCGCGTCAATCAGCGCCGGAGTGTCGCCAGCCTTTGACGGCGACAAGCCGCCTGCGGAAAGCGGTGACGAGGCATCGCACTCCAAAGCGCGGGCGGGCGCAGTCCAGTTTGCTTCCAAGTGCGTGAGCGTCGCGCTGTCGCGGAAGCGGCTGAGAGCAGGGTGGCGCGGGAGTTCTTCGACGCTCGTTTCGCAGTCCGCCAGTGCGGTGATGCGTTGGCGGCAATCGGCGTAGGTGCGGCGGACGGTGGACCAAAGGCAAAGCCAACTGCGCTTGTCACCTGCTTGCGGGTCGAGGCAGAAGGCAAGCGTGGCGGTGCGGCAGAACGGGAGGATGGCACTGAGCAGGTCCAGCTCCTGCGGGGTCATTTCGGCGAAGCCATCGAGCCACAGGCCGGCGATGGGCGATGGCCGGTGGGCGATGGGCGGTGGCGAGGAGCGGAGAAATCCCGTGGCCACATCGAGCAACTGGTCGCCGTCTTGAACTTGGTTCTGCTCCAGCCAGCCCTCATAGGCGCGGAGCAAGTGATGAAGGTCGTGGAGTTTGTCCCGGAGCTGAACGCTCTCGGTGCAGCATTGGGCGAGGCGGGCGAGGCGCGTGGGCGTGATTTGGTGGCGTTGAAATTCGCGGAGCAGTTGGCTTAATTGCCGGGCAAAGCCCGGGAGGCGCGCAGCAGCGCGGAAGACGCGCAGCGCGGGCTGTTCACGGGCGAGGAGGGCGCGCAGCACCATCACCCGACCTTCATCATCGAGCAGTTCAGGGACGGCGCTGAAGGTCTCGAGCAGCCAGCGCGCGAGGCGGTCAAAGGAGACGATTTGCAGACGCGAGTAACCGGCGAGATCGGGTTTTTCAAGTAGCTGCCGCTCCAACTGAAAAGTTGCTTGTTTCGGCGCTAGGAGCAGGAGCGGTGGACCGTCGGGTGCGCGCTTAAGCTCGGTGCGGATTTCCGCAAGGCAACGCCACGTCTTACCGCTGCCGGCGGGACCCAGAAGGAAGTGGACGGTCATGAAATGATAGTCGGGCTAGGATTTCAAAGTTCAAAGTCCAAAGTGCCCGTAAGCACGTTGCGCCTTAGATATCAGTTGGAGAAAACCGTTTGCGCCCATCCCCAGCGATGCTAGCTTGTCGACGCCTTTCCAAAAGTAAAAGGCTCAAAACCAAATCGAAAACATTATGGCCCACGAACTGCCTGCTCTCCCCTACGCCCACGATGCCCTCGAACCCCACGTCGACAAAGCCACGATGGAGATCCACCACGGCAAACACCACGCTGCCTACGTGACTAACCTCAACAAAGCCCTCGCTGGCTCGCCCGTTGAGTCGCAGTCACTTGACCAGCTCGTGCGCGGCATCGCCGCCGTCCCGGAAAACATTCGCGGCCCCGTGCGCAACAACGGCGGCGGTCACTGGAACCACTCTTTTTTCTGGAAGCTGATGGCTCCGAAAGCCGGCGGCGCTCCCACCGGCGACCTTGCTGCCGCCATCAATGCCACCTTTGGCTCTTACGTGGACTTTCAGGCCAAGTTCGAGGCTGCTGGCATCGGCCGTTTCGGTTCCGGCTGGGTCTGGCTTGTCGCCAACGGCGGCAAGTTGGAAATCTGCTCCACCGCCAACCAAGATAACCCGCTCATGGGCAAAGCCATCGCTGGCTGCGAAGGCACACCGCTTCTCGGTTGTGACGTGTGGGAACACGCCTACTACCTGAAATATCAGAATAAGCGCGCCGACTACCTCAAGGCATTCTGGAGCGTCGTAAACTGGGCTGAGGTGGCCAAAGCGTACGCCGCCGCGAAGTAAATCACCGGCAATATCATTCTGCGCCAACGCCCGTTGCCAATTGGTAACGGGCGTTGGTTTTAGCAGGCGAGTTCTCACTGGCCCCCGAGCGAACGGCGTTTTATTGTGTTGTCATGAACCGCCGGCAGTTCCTCAGCACCGTTCCTTTTGCTTTTGCCACGGCTGCAGCTGGGGTAAAATCATCATTCGCCCAGCAGGTCGCGCAGGCACAACTTCGGCTTATCCCGCAGCGGATGCAGGAGTTTGTAGACCGGCAGGTCGTTTCTGGTGCGGTCACGCTGTTGGCACATGGCAGCAAAGTGCTAGCCCTAGACGCAGTGGGTTACTCCGACCTTGCCACCAAGCGTGTGATGCGGACAGACGACCTGTTTTGGATCGCTTCGATGACCAAGCCGATCACCGGCACGGCGGTGCTGATGCTGCAGGACGAGGGCCGGCTGGCGGTGAACGACGCAGTTGAGAAGTTTCTTCCCGAATTCGAGGGGCAGATGATGCTGGCTACTCGCACGCCTGACACCACAGTGCTCAAAAAGCCCTCGCGCCGCATCACACTGCGCGATCTGCTCACGCACACCGCCGGTCTCAACAGCGATTCACCGAACACCGGCCGCGACTTGACGCTAGCCGAGCGCACGCTGGCTTACGCGCTACAACCGCTGGCCTTTGAGCCGGGTAGCAAGTGGCAATACAGCAACCCCGGCATTAACACCTTGGGCCGCATCGTCGAAGTCGTGTCGGGCCAGAGCTTCGCAAACTTTCTTGACGCACGTATTTTCAAGCCGCTGGGCATGAAGGACACGACGTTTTGGCCCACAGAGTCACAGGCGCGCCGCGTGGCGAAGTCATATCAGCCCGGCCCAGACAATCGGGGTCTGGCCGAGGTGGACAACTTCTTCCTGCGCGGGTTGCCCCTGACCGCACGTTGGCGGACGCCCTTGCCCGCAGGCGGCCTTTACTCGACAGCGGCCGACATGGCGAAGTTCTACCAGATGATCCTAGGCGGCGGGCAGGCAAACGGGCGACGTTACCTTTCCGCACAGGCGCACCATCAGCTTACGATGACGCAAACAGGCGAACTTAAGACCGGTTTCACCGAGGGCATGAGCTGGGGCTTTGGCTTCCAAGTCGTGAAGCAACCGCAGGGTGTGACCGCGATGCTTGCGCCCGGCACCTACGGGCATGGCGGAGCTTACGGCACGCAAAGCTGGGCTGACCCGAGGGCTGGGGCGATTTATATCCTAATGATTCAGCGGGCGCGGCTTGGGAATAGTGACGGTGCAGATATTCGCAAGGTGTTCCAGGAAACGGCGGCCGCTGCGCTGGCCTGAGTCCTGCTAAAAAGCAAACGCGGGCAGCTGTCACCAGCCGCCCGCGTCGCTATTTCAAACCGATTAGTAACGGTCGCCGCCGCGTTCACGGCGCTCGCCACGGTCGCCGCCGCGATCACCGCGGAAGCCGCCGCCACCGCCACCACCGCCGCGATAACCGCCACCGCCACCGCCGCGATAACCGCCGCCACCGCCGGGCGGACGCTCCTCGCGCGGCCGGGCGACGTTGACCGTGAGGTCACGTCCGCCGAAATTTTTGCCATGCATGCCTTCGATGGCTTTCTGGGCGTCTTCGGCACTCGCCATTGTGACGAAGGCGAAGCCGCGGGACTTGCCGCTCATGCGGTCAAGCATGAGGTTTACTTCCATGACCGTGCCGAACGCGGCAAACGCGTCCTGCAGGTCGTTCTCGGTCGTGGCGAACGCTAGGTTGCCGACGAACAGTTTGTTGTTCATGATGATTTGCTCCTGTCGCTCCTTCTGCTCCGACTGTTCCCGACCACCGGGTTTCAAATCATCACCGAACTACGTTCACCTGACGATTCACCAAATCCTGCAACCGGCGCGACCGAATGCGACTATCTATATGGGGAAAATGCCGGCGCTTGGCAACAGCTTATTTAAGGTATTAACAAACGTGGTTTGGAGGCTGAAAATCCCGGCTGGTTTGCGTATGCCCCCAATTCCCACCTTCGAAGCCAGGTTCATTTAGGCAGCCACTTCTCCCAGTTCTTCGCGTAAGCATCCACATTGGCCTTCGTCACGGCAATCAGCGGGGTCACATCTTGAGGCGAAGCGGGGTTCTTCTTTAAGTGCAGCTTGTTGACGAGGTGCTGCACCGCGCGTTGTCCGTAACCATAAACGTCCTGCGCAAGGAGCATCTCCACGTGTCCGCTGCGCACGTAAGCCAGCTGGGGTGGGAGCGCGTCCACGGAGACGCACTTGATGGTGCCGGCGGGCCACTTGAGCGCGTTGTCGGTGAAGAGCGGCCAGCCGCCAAGCAGGCCCCAACCGGTGACATCGGGATTCGCCTGCTGCACTTGCTCAATCTTCGCGACGGCGTCCTGCGGGGTTTCCTTGTGGTAAAAAATGTCGAGCACCTTGATGCCGGGCGAGCGTTTGGCAGCGGCGCGAAAGCCAGCGGCGCGCTGCTGGAGATTCACCGCGTTTGGGTTGCCGTCAATCGCGGCCATGACGCCCTTTCCATTCATGATTTTGGCTAACTCCACGAACGTCCGCTCACCACACTGGAAGTCGTCAATGCCAATGCTCACGAAGCGCCGGCTTGCGGGGGCGTCGCCGGAGAAGGTCGCCACCGGCACGCCTTGGCGCTCGGCCTTGTTGATGGCATCGGTGAGCTTGTTCGCGTCGGAACACGAGATGATGACGCCGTCAGTGCCGGCGAGGAGGAGTTGCTCGATGAACTCGGCTTGGCGTTGGGCGTCCTCTTCGTTGGGCGTGCGCCAGTCAATTTTGATTTTGATGCCGTGCTTCGCGCTGAGTTCCTTCGCGGCGTCCTCCGCCCCAGCCCGCGCGGCGAGGAAGAACATGTTACCCTGCGACTTGGCAATCATGCCGAAGGAGTAACTCTTCTGCGCGTGTGCCAGCAGCGGAGCGAAAGCAGCCAGCAGGAGGGCGAGTTTGAAGGCGTTTTTCATGCGCGCAGATCTTAGCGGCCCAGCCCAATTGGGGCGACAAAAACCTCAAGCCAAATACGCGAAAGCTAATTGCTTCCTTGGCCGGCTTCGCTATTCTGCGCACGGTATGCATGTGCTGTCCCGCCCCGGCCGCCGCGCTTTCACCCTCATCGAGCTGCTCGTCGTCATCGCCATCATCGCCATTCTCGCCGGGATGCTGCTGCCCGCGCTCGGCAAAGCCAAGGAACGCGCCAGGCGCACCAAGTGCCTGAACAATCTCAAGCAACTCAGTCTGGCCACGAGCATGTATGCCGATGACTACAACGAACGATTTGTCAACGTGGGGCAGAACCAGAACGGTGTGACTCAGGGCTTCTGGCCTTGGGACGTGACTCCTTACGCCACCACGAACATCAGCCGCTATGGCCCACAGGAACCCAGCTACTACTGCCCGTCCTACGCAAACCTGAATGACAACGGCCAGGCGTGGAACTGGACCGCCAACTATCGGGTCCTCGGCTACGTCCCGCTGCTCGTCGGCGCCCGACAAGTGCCTGTCAACCTCACTCAGTCCAACACCTTCAGCTCAGTCAAGTCACCCACTGATACGGAGATATGGACCGACGCCGTGCTCTCCCAGAACGGCAACTACGCCGTCGTCGTTGGCGGCCTTATCAACCGCACCGCTCATCTCAATGGCGTCAACCCCGTCGGCGGCAACATCGCCTACATGGACGGCCACGCCGCGTGGCGCGAGTTCAAGCTGATGACCAACGCCTTCGGCAACCCGCAGTTTCAATTCTGACCCTCCATCGCTCTCCTTCACAGGATCAGATTACGCGCTTGCCGGCTTGAGTCTGCCTCCCGGGCCGATACTTACCCCACCGCTTTCTAGACCACATGAATCGCCTCCACTCTGCCCTCGCCTCGCTTCTCCTCGCGTTGCCCGCCGCCGCCGGACCCGTCCGCGTGCTGTACTTCGATGCCGCCGGCACCGAGCAGACCAGCGTGGGCCCGCTGCACGCCGCGATGCGCGACCTCGGCCGCGACGCGCTGTGGTTTGATTACGCCACCGGCCTCACGCCCGACTCCGCCACGCTCGCCCGTTACGATGCGCTCGCGCTCCGCCCAACGACCGACGGCCAACCCGCGCTCAACAACGTCATCAGACTCCCCTCGGGCGCGATGCTTCCAGTGCTAAAGGTCACGCCCGAGTCCACACCCAACCAACTCCGCACCGCCCTCCTCGCTGCGCTGCCCGCCTCACGCAAGGCCGATTGGGAAAATTTCCTCGCCCAGCGCGAGCCGGAGAAACGCGAGCCGCGCCCAACCGTCGCGAATTACGAGAAGCGCTCCGAACCCGTCGGGTTCCAGCATCCGATGAGCGTGAAGGCCAGCATGGAGCGCACGCAGGTGCCCGCCGACCTCCGCCTCGAGCTCTTCGCCAGCGAGCCGCAAATCGGCAAACCCATCGCCTTCGCATGGGACGAGCGCGGCCGCCTGTGGGTCGCCGAGACGCACGATTACCCGCACGACGTCCAGCCCGACGGCAAAGGCCGGGACTCCATCCGCATTTGCGAGGACACCAACGGCGACGGTCGCGCGGACAAGTTCACCGTCTTCGCCGACAAGTTGAACATCCCCACCAGCCTTGTGCTCGTGAACGGCGGCGTCATCGTCGCGCAGTCGCCCCGCTTCCTCTTCCTCAAAGACACCGACGGCGACGACAAGGCCGACATGCGCCAGGAAATCATGACCGGCTGGGGCATCAGCGACACCCACGCGCAGGCCAACAGCCTCCACTACGGCCACGACAACTGGCTTTACGGCTGCGTGGGCTACTCGGGCTTCAACGGTGAAATCAGCGGCGTAAAAAAGCAGTTCGCCATGGGCACGTATCGCTTCAAGGCCGATGGCTCTGCGTTGGAATTCCTCCACCAGTTCTCGAACAACTCGTGGGGCCACGGCGCGAACGAATTCGGCGACCAGTTCGGCGGCACGGCGAACAACGCGCCCATCTTCTTTGGCGGCATCCCCGCCAGCATCGTGCCGAAGGGGCTGCGCGCAATGACCGCCAAACGCATCAACGCCGTGGACAAGTGCCATACCATCACCCCGAATTTCCGCCAAGTGGACGTCTTCGGCGGTTACACAGCAGCGGCGGGCAGCGCACTCATTCACTCGGACAACCTTCCGCCGCGCCTCCAAGGCAAGGCGCTCATCTGCGAGCCGACCATGAAAAACATTGCGCTCATGGACCTCCAACGCGACGGCGCAGGCTACGTGGCCAAGGACGGCTTCAACCTCGTGGCCAGCAGTGACGAATGGATGTCGCCCGTCTTCGCCGAGGTCGGCCCGGACGGCGCGGTGTGGTTCGCCGACTTTCAGAACTTCATCATCCAGCACAACCCCACGCCGAGCGTCGAGCGCGGCGGCTTCGCGGCTAAAACCGGCGTCGGCGGCGCTCACGAGAACGTGTTGCGCGACCATACCCGTGGCCGCATCTACCGCGTTGTATGGGAGCAAGCGAAGAAACCCGCGGTCAGCTCACTGAAAGCGGCAACTACGCCGCAACTCGTCGCCGCGATCGGCAACGGCAACCAATTCTGGCGGCTTACCGCACAGCGCCTCCTTGTCGAGGGCAAGCGCACCGATGCTGTGCCCGCCCTCCGCCAAGCCGCGACGAACTCCGCTCCCATCGCCGCCCTCCACGCGCTCTGGACGCTTCACGGCCTTGGCCAACTCGATGACGCCACGCAACTCACCGGCCTGCTCCACAAGGATTCCGCCGTCCGTCGCAACGCCACCCGCGCCCTCCCCGCTGACGCCCATGGCCAGAAACTCCTCTTCAGTGCCGGCGTCATCAGCGACCCCGACCCGCTCACCAAGCTCGCTGCCTTCGTGAAGCTTGGCGAATTTCCCGCCGGCAAAGACATCCGAACCGTTGTCACCAGCCTCGTCCGCAACCCGGCCAACCGCGCCGACGAATGGCTCGCCGAAGCCACGCGCGTCCTCGCCCGCCTGCACCAGGCCGACATCTACAAGGAAGGCCCGAACCTCCTGCCCAACCCCGGCTTTGAAACTGTGGGCACCGACGGCCTGCCCACCGGCTGGAAACGCCGCGACTACGGCAACCGCGAAGCCAACAAGAGCGCCGAGTGGACGGTCGCGAGCGGCGAAAAGAACTTTCACACAGGCAACAACGCCGTCCGTTGCATCACGCACGGCAATGCCGACACCAGCCTTTACGCCGACGTGGAACTCAAACCCAACACGCAATACCGCCTCGCCGGCTGGGTGAAATCTCACGCGTTGCGCGGCAAAATCAGCTTCAACGACCACATTGGCCGCGCCGAGACGGAAACCGTCCTCCGCCGTGACACCGACTGGACCGAAGTTGAAGTGACCTTCAACAGCGGCACCCGCACGCGCGCAAGCATCAACGTCCTGCACGTCGCCGCCGGCGACGGCCTCTTCGATGACGTGCGGCTCGTCGAGCTGTTGCCCGCGGAAGACACGAGCAAACCCGTCGTGGCCGACGCGAAGCGCGGCGCGGAACTTTTCCACAAGCACCCTGCCGCCTGCGTGCTTTGCCACCAGCTCAAAGGCGTGGGCAGCACCGTGGGCCCCGCGCTGGACGGCATCGCCACGCGCGCGAACGCCGCCTACATCAGCGAGAGCCTGCTGGAGCCGAGCAAGGTTTTGGCGAAGGGCTACGAGCAATACAAAGTAAGCCCCATGCCTCCGATGGCCGACATCTTCAGCCCGCAGGAACTAGCCGATATCCAAGCCTTCGTGCTCACGCTGAAGTGAGGCGTTGTGCGTGGTGCTTGAGAAAGCAAACCGCGCCCAGCCCGCGATGCAATAGCTCACGAGGATGAGCAGCAGCGACCACCAGCCAGAGATGCTTTTTCACGCGGCCAAGGTTTGTCAGCCCGCCGCCTTTGGCAAGCCGGCTGTCAGCGCATGACCAGCTCCGGCGTTTTCAGCCAGGTGCCGGGTTGCGGCGCGGCTTCGCGGCATGCGCCGAGCAGGCCCGCCGTCAGCAGCGCGCGGGAAGCGGGCCACGGCGGTTCGCCCGTCCGGAAGAAATTCTCGATCGTCGCGGCTAGCGGACTGAAGTGTTCCTGTGCGGGAACCGGCGCTTGGAAAAGCTGCGCGGAAATTTCGCCGCCCTCGCGGAGGCGCACGGCGAAGTTGTAATCGGCCACGACGCCGTCCAATACAAGCAGTGTGGTGCGGACACCGTCGGTGTGTTCAAGCAGCCAGCCGCGCGGGTTCGAGGCGAGCTTCGGCACTTGGCCAAGGCCGACCAAATCCTGCGTGCGACCGTCCACAAGCGTGTCGCCCTGCGGCGAGTCGGAGCGGGAGAGTGCGGTGGAGAGCAACGGCCAAGACCATTCCTTACGGTCACCACCCCGCCAAAGTTCGCGGCCAGCCAAAAACTTCACCCGGCGCACGCCGCGCTCGCCCCCGACGCGACGAGCAAGCACGGGCAGCAGGCCATCGAGCGCGTGTAACTCGGCCAATGGCTCCGGGCCTTCTACGACGATGAGCGACTCTTCCACGGGCGCGTTCGTGGGCAAGTCGACTTGCGGCAAACGCCACGTCACCGGCAGGAATGTTCCTGCGGCAAGAGTGATTTGCCGGGCAGCAGCCAAAGTGGTGAAAGTGCGAGCGGAAGGGAGGTCAGACGCAAGCGCGCCGAAGACGAAACAGGCCGCGCTGCGTTTGGCCTGGGTGAGGACGGCGGAGAGGTTCGCGGCGGCGGGCGTGCCGGAGTCGGCACGTGGGACGACGATGACGGCATCGGCGTCGCGGAGAACGGTGGGAAGGTCGGTGAGTTGGAGCGCGGTTTCGGTCGAGCGGGCGTGGAGCAGGTCGGACCCGGTGGACGGAGGTAGGAAGCTGTCAGCACGGGCGACGGAGATGCGGAGGTCGTCGATTTTGTGGAGCGCCCCGTTGCGGCGATGGCCGAAGAGGAAACGGTCGAGGAGTTGTTGCGCGGGCGTTTGCAGCGCGAAGTCTTCGAGGATGAAGGCGAGATGGCGGAACGGTTTCATTATCCCAGCCAGAAGTGCGGCCCGGGTGTTGGCTGGTAGCGGATGCGCAGGTCCGGTGTGTCCAGCTTTGCGCCAGAAGCGAAGAGCGAGTCCACGGCGAAGAGCGTCATGCCGGTGGTCAGGTAGTTGCGTTCGACGGGCCAAGAGGGCTGGCCGGTCAGGACCATGCGCTCGATGTGGTTCACGAGCGGGCTGAAGAAACTCGCCAGCGTGGACATCGTCGGCGGCATGGGCAGGAACATCAGCGTGGAGAGCACGTCGCCGCGCTGTGTGAGGCCGGCATAAGTGAAGTCGTTCAGCGCGGCAGTGTCGCGGCTGAACGTGGTGCCCGTGCCGTTGAAGTGGAAGATGGTCGTGCGGAAGCCATCGTAGTGCTCGAAGACGTAGGCGACCGCGAACGGGCTGACGCGTTGGAGGTGCTCGATGCTCGGCTCGGCGAACGTGCGCCCCGGCGCGGGCTTGAGCGTCTGGCTGCGGTTCAGCGCGGCGAGGCAAAGGCGACGCGTGGATTCGCGTTCGGCGAGCAGTTTCCAGACGGCTTCGTTCTTGAAGGCTTGCACAGACTTCACACCCACTTCGCCGCCCGCACGACGCTCGCTCATGCACTGCGCCGTCTCGATGGTGTGGATGTCGTAGTAGCCGTGGTGTCCGTAGCCCACGCCGACGCTCTCGACGAGCGGCGTGCCCAGCGGCACCTCGATGGCAGGAAGGCGCCATGTCACCGGCAGCGATGAGCCAGCCATGAGTGGAAAGCCGAGGCGTTGCGTGTCGCGATAGGTCTCCTGGGCCTCGCGCCAATCCATCGCAAAATGTTTGTCTTGGAAAACGGGCACGGCAGCGTTTGTGCGCTCGAACGTCCTCACCACGTCTTTGAAGAAGCGAAAGCGCGGGTAAAGTGGCTGGCCCTTTGCGTCGCGCGGGTAATTGCCATGCTCACCGATGATGAGCACGCCATCCACTGCTAACCGCGAGGTGCCGAGCGTGAGCGCCTCGGCGATAGTCGGAAACAGCTTCACGCCGTGGCGCCGGCTGCGTTCGCGGCTAACCTCGCCCTCGGGAAACTGCTCGACGCAGAGCGAAACCAAGTCGAGCGGCGATTCATGGTGTTGTCCGTGCCAGCCATAGCCCTCTAACAGTCGGTCAACGAAGTGCTGCCCGTGCGAAAACTTGCGGACGATGGTAGTGATCAGCGCGACACGCTTGCGCTTGGCGGGGCTTTTCGATGCCGCGCGAATATGGCACGGCGCAAAAGTCGTTGCCCCCGCTGCTCCCACTATCACACCAGAGAAATAGCGGCGGGAAAGTGAAGCGCTTTCGCGAACGAGCATGGCGAATGTTTGCTGCAATGGTGGCAATTTCAAATGCCAAAGACTCTACGGCTGTAACTTCCCCGTTGAGCGGGCAGAGCGATTCTGGCCAGACTCGCCACACCTTATGCGCACTGCCAAAGCCTCTGTTCTCGAAGCCTTTAACGCGCCGTTGCGCTTGCATGTCTACGAAGTGCCATCAACCGTCGAGGCGGGCGCGGTCCTGATACGCACGGAGATGGCGGGCATCTGCGGGACGGACGTGCATTTGTGGCAGGGCCAATTACCCATCAAGCTGCCAGTTATTCTTGGCCATGAAACGGTCGGTCGCATCGCGGAATTGGGCGAAGGCGTCGAAAAAGATTGGTCCGGCCAGCCGCTGAAGGTTGGTGACCGCGTGACGTGGAATTCCACAGTATCCTGCGGCCGGTGCTATTACTGCGCGGTGAAAAAGCAACCGACGCGCTGCGCAGAGCGGCGGGCATACGGCATTGGCTACCCGTGTAATTGCGCACCGCACTTTCTCGGCGGCTACGCGGAATTTCATTACCTCCGACCGCGCACGACCATCTTCAAGCTACCGGACGATTTACCCACGGAGTCAGTCATTGGCGCGGGCTGCGCGCTTATCACGGCGATTCACGGCGTCGAGCGCACGGGCATCGCTTGGCAGGATAATGTCGTCGTACAGGGTGCGGGGCCGGTGGGCATCGCCGCGCTGGCCGTTGCGAAAAGCGCGGGTGCGGGCAAAGTCATCGTCATCGGCGCACCGAAGCACCGGCTGGCAATGGCCAAACGTTTTGGCGCGGATGAAGTCATCAGCCTGGAGGACGTTCTCACGCCGGCCGCCCGTCTCGCGCGTGTGCGCGAGCTTACCGGCGGCTACGGTGCGGACGCGGTGTTGGAATGCGTCGGCCACCCGAGCGCGGTGGTCGAGGGCATGGAGTTGTGCCGCGACGGCGGAAAATATCTCGTGCTCGGGCACTATTGTGACGCGGGCACGGTGGCCTTCAACCCGCACGTCATCACGCGCAAGCAGCTTCAGGTATTCGGCTCGTGGTCGAGCGAGCCCCGACATTTGCAGGCAGCGATCGAGTTCCTCCGTCGGCACCAGCGGGAGTTTCCCTTTCACGAAATGATCTCGCACCGTTTCACCATTGAGCAGGCGGACGAAGCCTTGCAAACAACAGCCAAGTGGCAGTCGGCTAAGAGCGTCATCGTTCCAAACTGACCATCTAAGATCCGCTTTTTGCGCAGCCTCGGGAGTGTGAGCCACGCGCTGACGCCGTATCTCGAGGCCGGCAGAAATTTCCGCAACACTTCTGTACGCAGTTCCCACGGTAATTACCTCGAGTTGCTTAATAGAAAAGACGTGCATGAGGCCCACTGACTGGTTTAATTGGAGTTAATGTTCCCAATCGCGGATACAAAAAGTCCGTCCGCAGTGGAGGCCGTCGTGGCTTCCATCCACGGCGAAATGTTCAAGCGAGGAGAACAGTCATTTGTGGCCAAGGCGTTCAGCTGGGCGGTGGATTCGTTCGAGGGGCGTTACCGGGATTATCAGCCAATTGACGCGCGTTACCACGACTTCGAGCACACGCTGCAAGGCACACTTTGCTACGCGCAGATTCTCCGAGGCCGCCAAGCCGCAGGCGCGACACCCGCGGTGCCGCAAAGAATGTTTGAACTCGGGTTGCTTGCTATCCTCTTGCACGACACCGGCTATCTGAAGGTGCGCGGCGACAACGAAGGCACTGGCGCAAAATACACCCTCATCCACGTCAACCGGAGCGCGGACTTCGCCCTGCAGTTACTCGCCGAGAAGAATTTCAGCGCGGAAGATACCAGCATCGTCAGGCGCATGATTCGGTGCACGGGCGTAAATGTGAAGATTGACGCTATTCCCTTCCAAAGCGAAGTTGAGCGTACAGTCAGCTTCTGCATCGGCACGGCGGATCTGTTGGGCCAGATGGCAGCAGTCGATTATGTGGACAAGCTGCCTATTCTCTTTGGCGAGTTTGCCGAATCTGCTCGTTACAACGGCACCAAGAATATGTTCGAGAGCGCTGAACACCTGCGCAAGCTGACGCCCGATTTCTGGCAAAAATACGTCCTGCCCAAAATCGAGAAGGATTTTCAAAGCAACTTCCGGTTCTTAAGCGAGCCTTATCCCGAAGGTCACAATCCCTATCTCGCGGCTGTCGAGGCGAACATCGAACGCGCAAGACGTTTAGCGGCGGAGTCAGTGGGTATAGGAGCGAGGTAGCCTCATTCGTGGAGAGGACGTGAGGTTTCTTAGTTTTTTCTCCCGGTTCTGTTTCTTGGTTCCACGCTGTCATTGAGCCTCCTCGCGGGTCTGCTGTGAGAGTTGGTTTTTTCTTCTCCCCGTCGCACGCTGCCCGTTGAATCCCGTCGTGTCGCGCGACTATCAACTCAATCGCTTCTCAGCTCCTGCCGAGTTGCAGATTGATTATGCGCGCGAGCTGAACACCCAGCAATACGCCGCCGTCACCGCGGATGAGGGCCCCGCGTTGGTTATTGCCGGTGCCGGCGCGGGCAAGACGCGCACGCTCACTTATCGTGTCGCGTGGCTCATTGAGCAGGGCGTGCCACCAGATCGCATCCTGTTGCTCACGTTCACGAATAAGGCGGCAAAGGAAATGATGCGCCGGGTGGCCGATTTGTTGGGCAACGACGTCTCTAACCTTTGGGGCGGCACTTTTCACTCCGTGGGCAACCGCATTCTGCGCCGACACGCCGAAGTACTGGGCTGGCGGCCCGACTTTACCATCTTGGACCGCGAGGATGCTAAAGATCTCATTCAAGCGTGTGTGGATGAATCGGGAATTGACGTGAAAGAGACGCGCTTCCCGAAACCCGACGTGCTCGGCGACATCTTCTCGATGGCGTTGAACACCGGTCGCCCCATCGCCGAGACACTGGCGCAAGACTACGACCACTTTGCCGCGCTGGCTTCCCAGATCGAGGACATTGCTGCCCGCTTCCGCTTGCGAAAGCAGGCCACTAACGGCATGGACTTCGACGACCTGCTCACGCAGTGGTTGCGCGTGCTCAAAGACTTTCCCGACCTGCGCGATTTCTACCAGCGACGGTTCCAGTATATTCTTGTGGACGAGTATCAGGACACCAACAGCTTGCAGGGCGAACTTATTGACCGGCTCGCCGCTAGCCATAAGAACGTCATGGTGGTAGGCGATGACGCGCAAAGTATCTACGCATGGCGCGGGGCGAACTTTAAAAATATCCTCGAGTTCCCCCAACGTTACTCTGGCTGCCAAACTTTCAAAATTGAGGTCAATTACCGCAGCACGCCAGAAATCCTTGCCTTCGCTAATGCCGCCATCGCCCCGAACATTCATCAGTTTCAGAAGAAACTCGCTGCGGCGCGTCCGGCCGGCGTGAAACCTGTCGAGGTCGCGTGCATGGATGCGGGCGAGCAGGCTGCCTTCGTCGCACAGCGAGCACTGGAACTGCGCGACGAGGGTATCCCGCTCGGCGAGATGGCGGTGCTTTACCGCTCGCATTTCCACGCGTTGGAACTTCAGCTTGAACTAACCCGCCGCAACATTCCCTTTAGCATCACCAGTGGCATCCGCTTTTTCGAGCAGGCCCATGTCAAGGATGTGGCGGCCTATCTTAAACTCGTTAACAACCCGCGGGATGAGATCAGCTTCAAGCGACTAGTGCGGCTGATGCCAGGCGTGGGCGGCAAAAGCGCGGAGAAGTTATGGAACGTGGTGCGGGGCGCATTATCCATGGCCGCTCCCGAAAGCACCGCTCCGGAACTTACCCGCCCCGCCCCTCGAGCCGCCAATCCTCGCCCACTCGCCGAAGTGTTGGCAGGCTGTTCTCCCGCCGCCCCCAAGAAAGCCGCCGTCGCCTGGGCGCAATTTACCGCCACCATTGCGCAGCTCGGCACGCCAGAAATCCGCGCCAAAACGGATGCCATGATCCGCCTCGTGTTGGAGGCGGGTTACGAGGATTACCTTAAGGCTACTTACCCGAATTTTCGCAGTCGCCTTGAAGATCTGGAGCAACTTGCCAGTTTTGCGCGGCAGTTCCCGACCATGGAGGATTTCCTTACGCAGCTTGCCCTGCTCACCAACGTTGAGGCCGAGGACGATAAACCGCGCGAGGATGACCACGAGAAAATCCGCCTCTCGACGATCCATCAGGCCAAGGGGCTCGAGTTCCGCGTCGTGTTCGTCATCATGCTGTGCGACGGGCTGTTTCCCTCCGCGCGTTCGATTGACAGTCCCGAGGGCGAGGAAGAGGAACGGCGGCTCTTCTACGTGGCCGTCACGCGCGCGAAGGACGAGCTGTATCTCAGCCACCCGCTGATGCGCTTCATGCAGGGCGGCGGTGACGCGATGCAGCAGCCCTCCCGCTTCCTCGCGGAGGTCCCGCCCGAACTGCGTGAGGAATGGAACCTCCGCCCCCAAACGCCCGCAACGGACTTCAGCGACATGGGCGAGACGCGCGAGGATGGCGAGGAAGCGCCCTTCTAAACTGGCTCGCCTCAGCGGGTTGCGGTGCCGGCAGTTTGGCATCCTAATGTCGATCACGACCTGCCAAAGAAGTTGTTGTCAGCCTGCCCCGGCCACCTATCCTGCGACCATGAAGCCCAATTCCAGCCTTCACCCTATTGCGTTCGTACGTCCCCTGCTTGCCCTGCTCGCCGCGCCTTTGCTCGCCGCCAGCGCCGCCGACTCCGAGGTAAAACTCAAGGTGCTGCCCTCTGGTGGCGCGGTGAAGATGGGCGGCTACTACCCGCTCCGGCTCACGTTGTCCGAGGAGAAGCCGGCCGATCTCGGCAAACTCCCCGGCGACCTTACGGCCCCGCTCTACGGCGAGTTCAAGCTCGGCCCGGCGGACGCGCCGAAGTCATTCCGTGTCGTGCTCGACGAGCCGGAAGGCAAGCCCTCGCGCCTGTTCGTGGACGCCAACGGCAATGGCGACCTCACCGACGATCCCGCCCCCGAGTGGACTTCCCGGCCCGTCAAGGGCAGCGATGGCAAGGATTACACCCAGTTCGCCGGTGCGACGAAGGTGGAGTTGCGCATGGGCAGTGAATCCCACGGGCTGACGGTGAAGGTGTATCGCTTCGACAAGCGCGACCCGGCGCGCGCCGCGACCAAGAACACGCTCTTCCACTATCCCGACTATGCGCGCGAGGGTGAAGTCAAGGTCGGTGACAAGACCTACAAGGCGCTGCTGGCCGACCGGCAGGTCACTGGTGATTTCCGGGGCAAGGAAGGGGCGAGTTCCGGCGTGCAGCTCTTTCTCGATGTGAACGAGAACGGGAAGTTCGAGGCGGCCACGGAAGGCTTTGATGTGCGGCAGCCGTTCAACGTCGGCGGCACGACCTACGAGATCGCCGGCCTGACGGCCGGCGGCGAGTCATTCCGCGTCCAGAAGTCCACGAAGGCCGTCGCGGAGAAAAAGGCCGCCCCGGCCGCGCCCCGGCCCGAACCGCTCGCCGTGGGCAAGCCCGCGCCCGGGTTCAAGACCCAGACCACCGACGGCAAGGACTTGGACTTTCCCGCCAGCTACAAGGGTCGGCTCGTGCTGCTGGACTTCTGGGCGACTTGGTGTGGTCCGTGCATCGCCGAGCTGCCGCATGTGAAGGCGGCATATGAGAAGTTCCACGCCCGGGGCTTCGAGGTGCTGGGCCTGAGCTTGGACCGGCCGGGTGACGACAAGAAGCTCGCCAATTTCACGAAGGACAAGCAGATGCCGTGGCCGCAGGTCTTCGAGGCTGGCACGCCCGCGCGGGACATTGCCAAGCAGTATGAAGTTCGCTTCATTCCCACCACCTACCTCGTGGACGGCGACACCGGCCTGGTCATTGCCAACAGCGGCCTGCGCGGGTCGCAGTTGGAGAAGACCATCGAGGCCGCGCTTGAGAAGAAGGGCTTGACCGGCAAGTAGCCGGGAGCTGCCGCAACGCTCACTGTCCACCACCCGTCGCAGGTGCGGCGGGCATCGGGGTAAGGAGTTTTGCCAAGTTGTAGTGCGTGTAGCGTGTGTGGCTGGCGACGTTCTTCCCGTCCGCATTCGCCACCCAGAAGTCCAGCGTGTCCGGCGCGAAGAGGACGGAGTGGATGTTTGAGGTCATGCACACGGGGCGGGTCATCAAGTCGCGCGCGGCGCCGGCGTCGAAGCGGCCAAAACCGCCTTTCACGCGGCGGGCCAGTTCCTCGTAACGGTCGCCCGCGCTCATCAGCACGGCGTCCTTGACGGGATGCGGGAGCTGCGGGTGCGCTTGGTTGGGCTGGATGACCTCGAACTTCGTGGGCGTGGCGGCGATGCCGACGGCGCGCTTTGTTTTACCATCCGCGATGACGTAGTAGTATTCGCAGGTGCGCGGGCCGCGCCGCATGATTTCCACGGCTTCATCGAGCGTGGCGGCTTTCTCCATGACCTCGCGCATCAGTTGGGCCATGGGCTTACCATCCCACTGACCCTCGCCGCGCCCGCCCATCTCGCCGATGCTAATATGGCGCGCGTTCATCGCAGTAACCGAACCGACGAAGCCCGCGTAGCCAACGTTGGCCCAAGCGTACCCCTGGTCGGGTTGGTGGATGATAACCACGGCGTTCTGCTCCAGCCCGACGCCCTTCATGTAATCGAGCACGCGCCCGTGGAAGATGCGCCCTTGCGCCGCGTCGCCAAAAACCGCGAAGCCGCTGCAATGGAACAGCTCGGGGAAGAAGTTCGCCAGCCGCGCCTCGGGGCGCGCGACGCCGGCGGCCGAAGCCATCGCGTCCATTTCGCGGGTATAGCGTGGGTCTACAAACTTGCCGAAGCGGCCCGTGGCCTCCTCGATCTCGCCGAAGAACCAGCGCGCCTTCGCAAACGAGCTGCCCACGCCCACGCCGTAGAGCACGCGGTCTACGAGGTTGCCTACCTCGGCGCGCATGAGCGTGCCATGCTGTGCGCCCATCTCCTCGGGCGTGCCCTTGAGGAAAAGCACCTTCGTCCCGTCGTGCTCCTCCAGGCGGCCCGTGCCGTGGCTCGCGATCAACTTCCGTTCACCCGTCACCGGGCCGAGCGTGGGAATCTGGTTGTTGAGCATGGCCGGCGTGGTTTCTGCAAAGCGCACGAGATGGCCGAGCGGGACGGTATCAATCTTGTCGCCGGGGCGGGAAGGAATCGCCCAACCGTCGCGCTCTCGGGCTGGGCCTTGCTTGAAATTTTGCAAGTCCAAGGTCACGAACAATGTCTTTCCATCCGCCCAACCAAGTCGCGCGGGCAGGCCATCGGCCGGGCGAATCCACAGGTGCAACGTACCTTCGGGAAGCTTGAGTGCCTCGATGGCCTGCGGCTGCGGCGTGGCGCGTAACACACGGCATGTAACGCCGTCGAGCAGCTCGTCCTCACCGCGCTCAACCTTGCAGAGCAGCGGCAGCAAGAGGAGCTGTTCGCGAGGCATTGGAAGTTTCCAGCGACCAAGCCGAGTGTCGTCCATCACGTCTGGCTCCGCGGCGAAGCGCGGCAGACCCGGCTTGCCCACGACGCCGAAATTTTTCCCCGGTGCATGAATCCAGAGCACCTCGCCGTCGCGCCCCGCGGCATAGCGGTCGCCGTTTAGATCTCCCGTTAAGCGAAGTCGGTTGGGGGCCTGCCACGCGAAGTCAAATTCGCGGCCAAGCAGATCCTTTGGCAGTCCGTCGGCGCGGGAAACTACTAATGTGCTGGAGATGGTTGGGGCTGGAGCGCCGGCGGGCGGCTCGATGAGCGCAGCGAGCTTTTGCAGCGCGTCGCCAAAGAGTGCAACGGGCGTGGGCTTTGGCGATTCCTGCGCATGGAGAAACGAGACAGCGAACAGTAGCGCAAAGGGGAGCAAACGGGTCGGGGTCAAGGTCATTAGGGTTGAGTGTGCACCCGCATCCTGGGTGGCAGGCTAATCCGGACGCGGAAGTGGAGGTGGAAGTTTACTTGTTTGGTTTGCTGGGTCCCGCCAGATGAATTTCTTTTCACAGCATGGTCGCCTGCCGGCAGCACCACTAGCAAATAATAACAAGCGCTAAGATTGCTACCCGACGGCGTGATAAGTCCGATCAGTACTGATCGGGTTGTATTAGTTGGTCGAGTTTGAAGTGCTGGCCGTTATGCGGCATACCAATTGGGGCATCATTCCAATCGTAAAATGTGTCGGTGCTGCCCCTCCCTACAAAATGACCACCAGCGTTTCGTCCGCGCCACTGCCGGTGGCCACGTTGCGGAATTCCTTCGCCTTGCCGGTCTCTGGCTCGGTCACGCGCAAGGTATATTTCCCCAGCGCGAAGACCGGAGGTCGGAAGCCAGTAACTGGCACGCGGAGGCTGTAAATCACTTCCTGTCCAGCCTCATCGAGGACCTGTACGACCGGATTATTCGCCCCGGTCACGGTAAGTGCCGGCAAATACGCGACGGCTTTGCGCGCATAGTTTGCCAACACATTAATCGTGACCGGCCAGCCGGGCATCTGCGTGCCGGGCTTGGTCACGTCTGCGAGATACGGCCAGCATGCGATGGTAATTTGCCGCCGCGCCTTGTTGAAACGCACCACGCCAAGGCCGCTGGTCTTGGCATGGACGTTGTCGAGCGTGCCCTTCGGCAACTCCGGCGGCATATTGTTCACGGCCAACACCGTGAGCGGATGGCCGAAGTGGTCGCGGAAATCGCCGAGCAAGCCTTGGCCGTCCTTGCGCTGGTTGGTCTTCGCGTCGGGCTCCCACCAGCGCGGGTAGCCTACGTTCACCGCCGGCCCGGCGAAGGCCACGCCTGCGTCCTGATGCGTCTCGATGCCGTAGTGGACGAGCGCGGGCAGGTGCTGGTCACCCGCGAGATGGAATGCGAAGCAGCGCCGTAGCTCGCGCACCGCGCGGTTGCGCGCCGTCTGCGGCCATGCATTTGTGTCGTAGTCCGCGATGAGCCGGCCCACGCCACCGTGCGTCGTGGCCATCGCAGTGAACACCGTTTGCGAAATCACGGCCTTCAAATCCGCGCCGCGCCAGTCCAGCGACCACTCGCGGAGGAATTGCTCCTGCTTGGCGCCGAGCAAGTGCAGGCCCGGCACGTCAGCGGTCTTTGGATCGAACTCCGGGTTTTTCACATGGTCACCGCGCGGGCCGCCGGTAGGCGGTGCCTTACCCTCCGGGCCGGACTTGTATTGGCGGTCAGCCAGCAACGCAAAGCTCACGCGTCCATACGTCAGCGCACCGAACCAGTGCGTTGTGCCTCGCACACCGGGCACCAAGTCATAAGCATCGGGATGGTGCGAAGTTTGTGTGCGGTGCACCACGTTCACCCACTCAGCAGGCATGTCGTAGCCGCCGGCCTCTTGCGTCGTCGAGCGACCGAGGCCGCCCTCGCCCCACAGGTTGCCTTGGTAGATGTCGTGGTCATCGGGAATCGAGATGCTCGGCCGGTCGCGCATCAGCTCACGCCACGTCCAGCCATGGAAAAACCACTTGCGAAGGTAATCTAGAATCGCAGGCTCTAACGGCCCGCGCTGCACGCCATAGCCGCCGGTGCTCTCATAAAACTGGTCGCCCGTGAATGCCAGCAGGTCAGGGTTTAAATTCGCTGTGCTGCGGACCAGCGGTGCATTTGGGAAGATGGCGTGAATGTTGCACGAGATGTCTGCGACGCTCAGTTCTGCCTGGTCTACGGGATCACGGCGGATGGTGCCCGCCCAAAAATGTTCCCTGCTGCCGGACTTAGTCTTGAGCCGGTAGCTCACGCGATACGCCGCGTCTTTCGAATCGTCCCACTTTGCGATGCGAAAGGTCGCTGTGCGCGCTTGCGGATGAATCTTCGCCTCGCCGATCGTCTGCCATGCGGCACCCCGCTGGACTTGCAATCGCACCGCGTCCTCATCGTTTGCCCCCACGGGCGGCATTTGCGCCGCAAGCTTCAACACCCCATCGCTCAACGTGTATTGCGTCCACAAAATCGGGCCGAACGCGTGCGCCTCGTCTGCGCTGAACTTGCTGCCGCTGATGCGCCAATCGCTGAAAGCGAACTGACCGAGGCCAGGATTGGGTCCCGTCGGCGCAGCGTTTTCCTTCGCCTTCGCTTTGCCCTTCGCGTTCGTCGCACTAGGGGCGGGGAAGTTGCAAACGAGCGCAACGTTACCGATGAGCTGTGCCGCTGGCACCGAACCACTGGCCTGCGCAAGTTGTTTGCCGGACTTCGCATCCAGCGCCGTCAACGTTACTGCGTAGCCATCGGCCTTCGGTTCAGCGGCGAGGCGCAAATCCACCTCCTCCGCGGCGAGATCCAGCTTCACTTTCGCCGTGTCCGCCAGCGCACCGAGAAAAAGGCTGCCGTCCGCCGTGACGCCCGCGTTGAAACCGCTGTTAGGCGCCGGCCAAAGATTGTTGCGGTAGTCTTGGTGCTCTGGGTATTCGCGCAGCGTGCCGAGAATGCCGAGCCGGAAGCCGAACGAGCCTTTGCCCGCGAGCGACCCGCCGCCCGTGCGACCTACCCGCACAGCCATTTGCACGTCGCCCGCGTGCGACGCGAGCTGACGCGTGAGGCAGTGAATGTTCCGGTCAACTGCGGTGTTGACGCACTCCGCGCGACCATTCGCCACGCGCCAGTCTTGCAGCGGGTTGGCCCAAACCTCCGCACCGAGCCAGACGCGGTCGGGCGAGTCTTGCCAACGCGAGCGGAACTCGGTGGCAGCTTCCGCTGTGTGCGCGCGGCTGGCCACGACGGCAACGGCAGAGATGGTGCCGCTCTGGACGAAGCGGCGGCGGGTTAGTGGGGAGCGGCGGCATGGCATGAGCGAGATTGGCGTCACTCCTTAACCACGACAAGTAGACACTGCCTCCGTGCCACTCGCTGTCTCTCTAGGTTCCCGGCTCATGCGCGTGACGCGCCAAGCTGAAGCGCGACGGCAAGGCAACGCTCGCGGTAAAAACTGCGCGGGAAATAGTTATTCATTTTACCTGCTGGCATGATAGAGACGCAGCCATGAGCCAATTCTTAGGCTGCCTTAATCGTGGGAGGTGCATGTTTAGTACCGCTGCGCTTGTTTTGAGTGCCTCCGTCGCCTTCGCTGCGCCCGCGCTCCAGCTCACGCTGCGAAAATGCGTCGAAACTAAGCCCGTCTCTGGTGAGTTCAAGGTGACCACCGCGGCCGCAACGTGGAACCCTAAGCAAACCGCCATCA